>ERZ1674055.208-NODE-209-length-10476-cov-12.252855_pt1 | contig 10476 bp, 7 predicted proteins | sample MGYA00581121_ERZ1674055 | MGnify/ENA primary metagenome ERZ1674055 (study PRJEB41354, sample SAMEA4873334) | human saliva metagenome | biome: human-associated habitat [ENVO:00009003]; feature: mouth environment [ENVO:08000002]; material: saliva material... | reverse complement strand
TCGGGAACGTTAATCTGTACGGGCGAGTCTGAGCCCAAAATGTTTTCAGCCATAAGGGCTATTTTCTCATATTCACGGCGTTCTCTCAGCTTTCAGCGCCGGCCGTGCGCCGAGGGTGTGGTGAGTCACGGCCTCGATGGCCGTTCGCGGGGTGCTTCGAGGGGGTGTCAGGGGCGTTCGTAGCGGGTGATGGCTTCTTCGAGGCGGCGCAGAAGCCGGTCGTATCGCGGGGCGAAACGTGCGCGACGCAGGGCAACGGCGGGTCCGCGGGAGTGGATGAGCTCATCCCAGGAAGCGGGGTCCAGGTAGGTCTGCCCCAGGAGTAGATGTACCTCGACGGGATAGGGGGTCCCTGTGGAAGCTCGGTACGTGGCGGCTCGCTGCTGTAATTCTCGGCGGCGGGTTCGGAGGTCGGTGATGCGGTGGCGTTGAGATTTCACGGTGGTGCGGTAGATAGGGGGGTGGCGGGGTAGAAGCCTCGGAAGCGCTGCTCGGAAATGCTACAGGAATAGGTCATTAATACCCGAAGATAAATGTGTTCCGCGGATCATTTCAACACGTGACTCGACCCTATGCAGCCATCATTCGGGGGCGTAGACTGAAATAGTACCAATCCTGAGGAGGCATTGATGAGTACGTTTAGTTTCTTTGGTTTGGGTGCTTTCGAGACCGCCGTTCTACTGATTCAGGTGGTACTGGTGGCGGCATGCATCGGGCACCTTAGCTTGCGAAGTGGCTATGGGGAGGCGCGCATGCGCTTCGTTCTTCCCATTATCGCTTTCGTGCCGGGTGCCGCGATTCTCTATCTCATGTCTGCACGCGAGGGGACGGTTCCCCCGGACACCGTGAAGACCGGTAGTAGCTCGCCCGTGTACTTTGAGCACCGCCTCGGCTACCGCGATGGTGGCCGTAGCCGCTGGGGTCTTCCCCGTCGCCGCAAGTAATCGGGGGGCGACGAGGTTCTTTTGAGCCGTGAAAACCTTGAGCCGTGAAAACCGAAAAAACCAAAAATGTATGCCCGGTGTGTTTCGTTGTGGAGCACGACCGGGCATCGTTTTATTAGGATAAAGATATGACTAAGAACACTTACATTCCTCCATCTCCCTTTCGCTCCTGGGCCGGAGACGGCAAAGTGGCCGTGGTGACCGGCGCATCCAGCGGAATTGGTCGAGCTACCGTGCATCAGCTGGTTGCCACCGGGTGGACGGTGTACGCTCTGGCTCGCCGCACCGACCGTCTTTACACCCTGCAGCAGGAGACCGGGGCGCATCCGGTCACCTGCGACGTAACCAACGAGACCGCCGTTGCTTTTGCCGCCGAGCAGATCCTGGGTGAGCAGGGAACCGTTGACGCCCTGGTCAATATTGCCGGGGGAGCCATCGGCCTGGATCCCGTCTCGGAGGGTAAGCCCGAAGATTACCTGCAGATGTACCGCATGAACGTGCTGGGAATCCTGAATACGGTCCGCGCCTTCAGCGGGGCACTGCGCCAGAATGGTCACGGCACGATTCTGAATCTGACCTCCACCGCTGCCGAGCATGGGTACGAGGGTGGCGCCGGGTATAACGCCGCAAAGTTTGGCGCTCGCGGCCTGACCGAGGCGCTCCGCCTGGAGGAGGCGGAACATAACGTGCGCGTCATCGAGATTTGCCCCGGCATGGTGCACACCGAAGAGTTCTCCCTGAACCGCCTGGGTTCGCAGGAGGCCGCCGACCGCGTGTATGAGGGCGTACCGAATCCGCTTACCGCCGAGGACGTAGCGCAGACCGTAACCTTTGCGCTCAACGTTCCGCACCACGTTAACCTGGACCGCATTACCCTGCGCCCGGTGGCTCAGGCCAGCCAGTTCAAGGTGATTCGCGCCGAGGGGTAGCGTGCCATCGGCCCTCTCTGCAACCCCTCATTGAGAAGTTCTGCGGATAATACGCGCATAACCCCGCTTGGGGATGGGTGAAAGCTCACTCCCCGAAGCGGGGTTTTCTCAGGTAGTTATAAGGTTTTTCCTCACGGAATAATGCATAGGTTCGTTAAACGTCAGCAAAAGGGAAGTTTAAGAATCGTCATATCCTGATACGGAGAACTTGAGTAAGCGAATTGGTATGTATGCAACCTCTTTATAGGGGAGTGTTTTATAACGATTTGATAACACTTGAATAGAGGATGCGATAGGGTGCCGGTAAGAACAGGGGCGAATGTTAGCCTTTTAGCATCACACCCATATTGAACACCCGATGGCCTTCGAAGAGGGGGGCGCATATTCCCGGGGTTCACCACCGATGATTCAGAGATCGAGGAACAATGTCGAAGACTACCCGTCGCGTCTACAAGATTGCAGCAGCGGCAGCCTTTACCGCAGGCTCCGTTGCCGCTATTCCGGCAACCTTTGCGGCTGAGGCTCCCGCAGACCAGAGCGGTACGACTGTTGCCGTCACGCAGCACCCCAACGGTGAGGTAAACGTAGAGGTTACTGCCCCGGCCCCGGCTGCTACCGAGGCTCCGAAGACTGAAGCACCCAAGGCTGAAGCACCGGCCCCGGCTGCTACCGAAGCACCCAAGGCTGAGACCCCTGCCCCGGCCGCTACCGAGGCTCCGACTGCTACCGAAGCGCCGAAGACCGAGGAAACTCCGAAGGCTGAGGCCCCGGCTCCGGCTGCTACCGAGGCTCCGAAGACCGAGGCACCGAAGGCTGAGGCCCCGGCCCCCGCTGCTACCGAGGCTCCGAAGACCGAGGCACCGAAGGCTGAGGCCCCGGCCCCCGCTGCTACCGAGGCACCGAAGACCGAAGAAACCCCGAAGGCTGAGACCCCGGCCCCTACTGCTACCGAGGCACCGAAGACCGAGGAAACCCCGAAGGCAGATCCCAAGACCGAGCAGGCCAATCCCGCCATCGAGATTGAGGAAACCGACTTCCCCGCAGACGCCACCATCAATACCATTACGGTTCGTGCATCCGGTTTCCAGGGGGCCAAGGTGGGTGCCTCTGTTAACGTGAGCATCTACGCTCTGGACGCTAACCAGCAGATTACCGGTGAACCGATTGCAACCATCACCGTCGACGCTGGCCAGATCAAGGACGGCTCATTCAACGCTTCCCTCAGCGTTCCCGCAGCCCAGCTTCCCGCCGGCGCATCCTACGCTCTGGTTGCTGTCAGCAACCCCCAGGCTCAGCCCGCCGAGAAGCTGGTGGCTCTTTCCTCCTTCAAGGTAACCGAGACTACCACTCCGCGTGATCACACCCCCAAGGCTGATGAGACCCCCGCCCCGGAAACCCCCAAGGCAGACGAGACTCCCGCCCCGGAAACCCCTAAGGCAGACGAGACCCCGGCCCCCGAGACTCCGGCTCCCGAAACCCCTAAGGCTGATGAGACTCCCGCCCCCGAGACTCCGGCTCCGGAGACCCCTAAGGCTGATGAGACCCCGGCTCCCGAAACCCCCAAGGCAGAGACTCCCAAGGCCGACGAGACTCCGGCTCCCGAGACCCCGGCAGTACCTGAACCCCAGAACGCGACCCTCACCACCGAGAGCGCAAGCCTGGACCCGAACGACGAGTACAACGTGGTGACTGTCAACGGCGCGGGATTCACCCACGAATCTGCTTCCCGCGGCGTGCAGGTGGCCATCTACCGCCTGGATGCCGACGGCAACATCACCGGTGAGGCTCTGGCTGTTCAGGATGTGCCCGCATCCGAGATTATGGAGGGCACCTTCACCACCAAGCTTTCCGTGCGTGCCGATCGTCTGCTGCCCGGCTACGTGTACGCGCTCGTGGCTACCAGCGACCCGAACGGCCTGGTACATCAGGTAGCTGTCACCACCGCCTCCGTGAGCGATGCGGACCACCCGGCCCCCACGGTGCCCGCGGCAAGCAACGACGATAACACCACCGTTCGCGATAACGGCGACGGCACCACCAGCGTCTTCACCGCGGAAATGAGCGAGGACGGTTCCGTGACCGTGACCGAGACTCGCGTTCCCTCCTCGCAGGCTCCCAAGGCCAAGGTTGGTAACACCCCGGTGACCGCTTCTTCCCAGAGTGGCCACACCGTGAGCGCTCGCGATACCGCCGGCCGCACCACTTCGGATAGCTCTTCGAAGCCGCAGCTGGCTCACACCGGCGCTGAAGGTGTCGCAGGTATTGCCGGTGTCGGCGCCGCAGCGCTGATCGCCGGTGCTGCGCTGATGCTTCTGCGTCGCCGCAGCCTCTAGGGCTGATCCTTTCGCGTAACGCCGTATGAAACGTCCTCGCGGTTTCCTCGGGATTAAAATAATCTCGGGAGACCGCGAGGACGTTTCTGTGTGTTCAGAATAGTGAGGGCGCACGATGCGGCGCTCCACGGAACGTTGCAGCCGCAATGGACGGACAGACCGGTGTCGATTTGTTCATGACAGGGTTCCCGCGCTCGCGGGGGTGGGGGTTTATCGGTTCCGAGCGTCCCGGAAGTGAAAGCCTCGAATTTCGAGGGGCCCGGATAACCCTGTCGAAGAATTTGCCGTTAGGTTGCAGAATACCTCCCGAATCGGGAAGAGGGGAATGAGAAACGATGAGCGTGCAGGCAGTGCAGTACGACCGCTTTGGGCCCGTGGAGAATCTGAAGCTCGTGAGCGTACCGGGGGAGAGCCCCGAAGCGGGGCAGGTAAAGATTGCGGTGCGTGCGGTCGGCCTGAACCCCGTGGACTATAAGATTTTTGAGGGCTCTCCGCAGCTCAAGATGCTCTCGCGCGCCATGAAAATCAGGAACCCCCGCCGCTGGTTTGAATCAAAGAAATCGCAGTTCCCTCGCGGAGTGGGGCGTGATTTCTCCGGCACGGTGCTCGAGGTGGGGCCCGGCGTATCGGGCTATCGCGTGGGCGACGATGTCTTCGGAACCATCGTCAGTGCCCCCGGCCTGGGCACCAAACGGGGATCTCTGGCCACGGAAATTTGTGTGAACATCGGCGACATTGCGCCTAAGCCCGCCTCCATTGATTTTGAGCACGCGGCCGCAATGGGTGTCGCGGCCCTGACCGTGGGAGGCGCCTTCCGCCATATTGGCGTGGGTGAGGGCGATACGGTGGTCATCTCCGCGGCTTCGGGCGGAATTGGGTCCGTCGCCGTGCAGTATGCCGTGGCTCGCGGTGCACGCGTCATTGGCATTGCAGGGGCCGCGAATGCCGAGTTTATCAGGTCGTTGGGGGCCGTGCCGGTTGCTTATGGCGAGGGCGTGGGGGAACGAGTGCTCAAGGCGGCCGAGGGTCGCGTGACAAAGTTCCTGGACTGCTACGGTGGCGACTACGTGACCCTAGCCTTTTCGCTGGGGTTGAAGGGCAAGGACATTGGAACCCTCGTTCCCTCGCCCAAGGTCATGATTAGGGGAGCACAGTTTACGGGCCCCCGCCATTCGGAACACGGGGACTTCGAGACCCTAGCCGAGCTGGTCGCCGATGGGAAGGTGTCAATTCGCTTGGATCGCGTGTACGGGTTCACGATTGAGGATGTCCGTGCGGCCTACCGCGATTTGCAGGCCGGTCACACGCGTGGCAAGAGAGTCATTCGCATCGCCGGTGAATAGGGGATTGGCGCTACTGATTGATGCGAGACCTCAAAAACCTTACACCCGAAAGAAAATAACTATATGTGCATAAATGTGCACATATAGCACTGCAGAGTCTACCTATTTACGTTCGCTTCAAACCCTCACCTTGAAGGGAGAGTTGAGGTATTTTACCTAGTCGATATGTTTTGCGGATGATTAGTGGGGGAGATTTGGGTAAAAAACCCGTTTTGTGGTTCATTGCATAAAAAAATAGTTGGCTCGTAAAGCGTATTGGGCCTCAAGAGGCTTTTTCTATTGATAGTGTGGAACTACCGATAAATAGAGCGATTCCCCTCGCGCGGACTTCCACCTCAGATGGAGATTGAGAGTTTTACCTCTCGGAACCCATCGCCCATGCCGAGGAGACCCCTATCGCAAGGTTACCAACCTCGCGAAGGAACCAACCGTACATCTTCCCGCCGGGAATTGAGGCGTCGTTGTCGCGTAAAGGGTATCGTTCACACTCACAGAAAAGGTGTGTTTCATGCCCGATCCCGCTCACTCAAAGACCCGAGCAACGGCCGCCATTGCGGCCTCCGTTCTGACCGCCGGCACCGGTGCGGCCCAGGCCGCGATTCCAGTGCACAATGCGGGCGGCCTTTCCTCCTCTAACGTTCAGCAGAACCGTGCCCAGCATTCTGACCGCGATGTGCGCCCCTCGGTGCAGGTCGAACAGGGTGCTGCCATCAACCCCGCGCGTTCCCAGAGCATCACCGTTAGCGGTAGTGGTTTTCTGGGCGAGGACGTTGAGAAGCATGGCATCGCCGTGTACGTCAGTGAGTACCGCAAGTACCCCCTGGCTGCCCTGAGCCGTGCCCGTGCGGTGACCATGACCCTCGTCCCCGTCTCCGATGTGCACGAGGGTAGCTTTAGCACCCAGCTCACCCTGCCTGCGGGAATCCTCGACCCCAACCAGCAGTACGTGGTGGCAACCGCCGTCGTCAACCCCGATCTCGGCTATTCCGTCGAAGACACCTCCTACAATTCATGGACGCCTCTGGAGGTGCAGCCTGCGGATACTCAGGATGAGCCGCTCAATGCCCAGATCCTGTCGGGTCAGTTGGAAATTCCGCAGGAGCAGAACCTGATCGTCTACAAGGCCACCGGCCTGGGCGATGCGCAGGCCTTCGAGATCATGACCTCGATTTACGCCGTTGATGAGCAGGGCAATCGCCACGTACTGGCTGCCTCCCCGGCACGAGCCGATGTTGTCAACGGCACGCTTCTGGACGGCATCGAGGTACCCGGTGCGCGCCTAGCCGTTCTGCAAGATGTGCATCCCGATCTGCGCTACGTGCTGAACGTTGAAATTGCCCCTTCAGCTTCCCGAGGCCTAGCAGCTCAGAGTGTCGAGATTCCCTTCATCAATGGCTGGAGCGTTGCTGAGACTGCAGTCGCGGAGCCTGCCGACGAAGAGGTTGAAGCGCAGGCGGAAGAGATCCCGGCGGCCCCTCGCCCCGCGACCTCCGGGCCGGAAGCTTCTGAGGCTTCCATTGTTTCCGCTGAGGAACAGGACCCCGTGCTCCCGGAAACCGACCCTCGACGCCACTACGACCTGCCGCGTAACACTCAGTTCGACCGGGTGCGCGACGCCTCGGCAGATCGCGCGGAGGAGCAGGAGTCAGCCGAATCGACGAATCATTCATCCGTGGCCGTGGGTGCTCGCCTGCGCGTGGAAGAGACCGCAGTCCCCGAGAATGACTCGGAAAAGACGCTCACTTTCACCGGTGAAGGTCTCGAAGGTTCCGGTCCCGTGGCCCTGCAGGTGTACGCGCTGGATTCTAACGGCCGAACCGCCGGTGAGGCCATTGCCTCCGGGGAAGCTCGTGTGGAGGATGGTTCCTTCTCCGCGCATCTTCAGGTGCCGGGCAACGCCCTGAAGCCGGGTACGACCTACCGTGTAAGCGCAGTCTACGAGGATTCCCGAGGAACCGTGCAGATCGTGACCGGCGGCTTCACAGTGGAGCGTGACGGCGTGGATGCTTCGCGTCCTTCCGACTCGCTGCCTGCCGAGCAGACCGAAGTGCCGGCAACTGAGGAGCCGAGCTACGGTGACTCTGTTGCTGAAAAGCCGACGGAGGAGAAGCCCTCGGTTACTCCCTCCGATAGCGCCCCGGCACCGGCCGAAGAGTCGAAGGAGTCCGCTCCTGTGGCTGTCGCATCCGAGGCTCCTGTATCCTATGAGTCGGCTTCGCCCAAATCTGCTCCGGTTACCGAGGGTGCTACCGGCGGCGCTACCGACCGTGCCGGACAGAAGCCTCAGGAGGCTACGGCTTCGGCCTCCAAGGGTGAGCGTGAGCAGCTGGCTGTAACGGGCGCCTCCGGGATACTGACGATTAGCGCGGTGGGGTCGCTCTCTCTGGTTGCGGGTGCCTTCCTGACCCGCCGTGGCCGCCGTGATGTGCAACTCACTTCCCGCTCCTAAAATGCTGATAAATACCCTCTCGCAAGCCATAACGTGAGATAAGACGAGGGGATGCTTCTTTGTAACAAAAGAAGCGTCCCCCCGTCTTTAACTTTTTCTAAGGTTATACCTATAATTTAGAGTGCATTGACCGGCGGTACTGCCACTCTCTCTATGCTCCGCCCTCGCGGAGCAAAACGCGTTCTAAAACGCACATGGTCACCGATAAGAGAGGCCGCCTCCCCGCTCTCACTTCCGAACTTCTGAGCGTGGGGGATTGCACAACCTATCGCTCACTTACTCACTCACGAAAAAGGTGACCATGTTTACCACGCAGCGAACTGCTCGCGGCGCGGCCCTCGTAGCATCTGCAGCCCTCGGGCTGGGAGGTACGCTGGCCCCTGCAACCTTGGCCCCCGCTTCCTTCGTATCGTCCGCCCATGCACAGCCGCGTGGTGCGACTCCCTCTGCGAAGACTCCTGAACCCCACGCTACGAACGTTGATGTTTTCATCATGGATTTGCTAGGCCAGAGTGAGGATTACATCCTGATTGGTCTGGGTGGGGTGAAATCTCTCGACCACGTGCAGGTGCGCCTGGTGGCAGTTACTATGGAGGGTCTGGAAGTTGCCTCGATGGTGGTCCCCGCCTCGCAGCTGACCGTGTCAAAGAATGATGAGGGCTATCTCGATGTGAGTATTCATCAGCGCCTAAATATTGAACAGGCCTACATGGTGGAGGTTACCGACCTTCAGACCGGCAACTCCTCTTTCGTTGAGCTGAGCCCCGAATACGGCGAGAGCGTTGAGGGTCTTCTCGCCTCACGTCAGAATCTTTTCTTCCCCGATACCCCGGGTGTGCAGCGTGCACCCATCGATGCGGTGAGCCCCGTGCCCCATCCTGTGCCGAATCCCGAGCCTTCGAAGGATGAGCGAGAGGAGCGTCCGCAGCCCACGGCCGCTCCGGCCCCGGCTCCGGTTACCTCGGAGAGCGCCTCGCCGACCCCCTCCGCTACTGCATCTGAGAAACCCGGTGATGTGGGGGAGCCCCGTAGTTCCGAATCTACCACCGACGTTTCTGATACGCCCAAGCCCGAGGGGGACCGTATCCTGGTGCATAACCGCTCCTCGAATCAGGTCCCCGCAGACACCCGCGAGGCCATTCTTGAGATTTCCACCGCGGAGCTGCGAGGCTCAAGCGATCTTCAGACGATTCGCACGCGCGTCAAGAACGTGGGGGAGAGCTCCCTGGGCTATGACGTCATGGTCTTCGAGATGCCTGCCGACGGGGGAGCCGTCGGCGCACCCCTGGCCACGACCCACGTGAGCCCCGAGCAGGTCAGGGACGGCGCGTTCTCGGCTGATTTGAAGGTCCCCGGAACCTCACTCGTTGGCGGTAAGCGGTACCGGGTGGTGGCGGTGGGAGGAGAGTCTCCCGATGAGCTGAGGCTCGTGGCAACCTCTGCCTTCAGCGTGAGCATTATTCAGCGCGCCAGCTCGGCGGATTCAACTGCAGACGCCAACAATCAGCCTAGGCGCACTGTGGTTCATTCTTCGAGTGAGCAGCTGCCGGCAGATATCTCCTCACCGAGTGATGCTTCACCCTCTGCGGTTGAATCTTCGTCGGCTCGAGGAATCGCTGGGGAAACCGTTCCCCATATTCCTTCGACAGATGTCGCTCTGAATCATGTCGCTCATGCCCATGCCTCGGCTGCGCGGGCAACCCCGCAGGCTCATGCGGTCACGAGTAACTCCGTTACCGCATCGAACGTCACCCCGGTCATGTCGGGATACGCAGCCTTTATTGGCGGACGCACCATCGTGAATCTGATGGGGTATCAGACCTCAGCGGGAAGCACTGAGAGCGTTGCCCCTGCCACACGGGAAGGTTCTCGCCTGGGCTCCGACGGGTTCTATACGCGAAGCACGAAAGCTCGCGGTGGTTCCGATTCTCAGAAACTGGAGGCAAGCGCTTCGGAAGATGTACCCCTGCCGGAGGGTACCGTGCCGCTGGGAATTGCGCTGGCCGGTTCGGTTGTCTTCGTGGGTAGCGCCGTGGTGGTGAACCGGTATCGTAGTCGGGCGGAGGCCTCTGCTGAAGCGGTGGCAACTGAGACGATGGACGCGAACGCATAGGCGCGGGGGAGCAGAGAATTTACCTCGAAAGGCGCCCCGTGGTGGTGATGCGTAGCATTACCGACCGCGGGGCGTCTTTGCATTATGTGAGATGTGTGTCGCATTATGCAATGGATTTTTGTCAAATCTTGTACGGCATGTAAATGATTTTGATTGTTTATAGGAGGTGGATTTGCGGGCCCCCGGCACGAACGTTTATGCGTTATAACACCGTGAGCGGCCTGTGTTCAGGGCTTGGAGTGGACACTATATGTCGTGCACCTGGGCTTTTACGGCGATTGAAATAATTGTTTGCGGGGTGTTCGGCCCTCCCTCTAGATCGGAAGAGCACACGTCTGAATCCAGTCACCTGAAGCTATCTCGTA
>ERZ1674055.207-NODE-208-length-10506-cov-6.109080_pt1 | contig 10506 bp, 8 predicted proteins | sample MGYA00581121_ERZ1674055 | MGnify/ENA primary metagenome ERZ1674055 (study PRJEB41354, sample SAMEA4873334) | human saliva metagenome | biome: human-associated habitat [ENVO:00009003]; feature: mouth environment [ENVO:08000002]; material: saliva material... | reverse complement strand
CAGTTGGACATGTAGAGTTCCACAAAAAGGATAATCCTAACTATTGGAAATATTCTTTCGAAAGCCATCGGTGGATGGAATGTGAAGGAGTTTCGCTAAAAGAAGAGGAACTCGAAGTGCTTAGATTATCAGCAGCGGGACTAACAATGACAGAAGTAGCAGACAGAATGTGCCGCTCATTAGATTCTATTAAAACCTACAAACGTCACGCCTTTGACAAATTAGGCGTGGCGAATATCACCGAAGCTATTTCAAGAGCTATCTTAAACAAACTCTTCTAAAAATAATAATTTACGGCAAAGGCGAAGATACACATTCAAGTAGTAAGTGAATATTGAGACTCATTTGGCTTTGAAAAGACGCCTATCGATTAAATGGTCTATACATGCTCTAACACTGTGTATCCTTTAAAAAGCATTTCCCAGTGAAAACAATTTTGCTGTCACTACTGTCATCCGAACTCATTAGTTAACCTACTGTGTAACAGTAGGATTACATGAAATGTTAAATGTGACAGTAAAATGAAATTAAAACTATTCGTGTAATAGCGTGTATGATTTTCTACTTACATTTAGTAGACTTTATCACGCTATTACACAAAGCCCCTTAAATAACCCCCATCAAGCGGAGAACCGTTGGAGTAAGCAGGGCAGTGAAGATACCATTTAGCGTAATACCTAAGCTCGCAAAAGCACCATACTTACTGCTATACGCCATCGCTGTGGATGCACCAACGGCATGAGAGGCAGCACCCATAGAGAGACCTTGTGCGATAGGACTATTTACATGACCATAGGACAACATCTTAAAGCCTACCAAAGCACCAATAATACCAGTGACAACCACCACGGCAGCAGTAAGAGAAGGAATACCTCCAAGGCTCTGTGTCACCTCCATTGCAATAGGTGTTGTTACTGATTTACTTGCCATTGAGAGGACAATAATATCAGGTGCGCCACAAAGCTGTGCTACGAAAACAACACTCACAATACCAACCAAACAGCCAACAAACTGTGACAGAACAATTGGTAACCACAGACGCTTTATAGCATCAAGCTGTAAATAAAGTGGTACGCCTAAGGCTACAACTGCTGGTTTAAGCCAGAAGTCAATCAATTGGGCACCTTGCTTATAGACTGCAAAAGAAACACCAGTTATCTTGAGATAGACAATAATAAGTACGATGGCTATCAAGATAGGGTTGAGTAACATCCAACCAGTACGCTGCTGTAGACGTTTGATGTAAAAGAAGGCAGCAAAAGTCAATGCCAAAATAACATACTGATTGGAAAAGATATCTTTACCATCCTGTATAAGGTCAATAGTCTGACCGATTGTTTCATCCCACGAATTCATTATTTTTCCTCCGTTTTAGTTATCTTATCCTGTCCGAGTAACGCTTTATCAAGTTCTATTCTTTCAGCTTCTTCCATAGCTTCAGCCTCTTCGGTTTCCTCCAGCATCTTCTTCATCTTCTGCGCATGGGCACGATGATGAAGTAAGTCCATAGCCATCAACCGACGTTCAAACTTTATGACAAGTTGATGCATCTGTCCTGTAACAACCAATACCAAAAGAGTACTGACAACTGTTGCAGTAACAATAGGGAACCATTGAGCCTTAATAAGATCAAGATAGAGAATAAGAGCCACCCCAGGCGGTACAAAGAAGAAGCCGAGATTTGCTATCAGAAGCTGTGACAATCGCTCCACCCAAGCTAACTTCACCCATCCTAACTTTAGAAAAAGTGTAAGAAGAAGCATACCAATGATACTGGACGGCAGTTTTATTCCTGTAGCCCAAACAATAAACTCTCCCAATGCTAAGCATCCGAAGATAACAAAGAACTGTCTTGCCATGTAAAAAAGTTATTATCCAACACCACCATCAAACATGATCGTTTGAATAGTTATAGCATTTAATAAGCGAGTGCAAAGTTATATCTTTTTTAAGTATCAAACGCTAATTTTCCCTTTTTTAATACTTTAAAGAATACCATTCGATGATATTTATCAAGCAGATAACCAATGAAATCGGAAAAAAATGTGTAAGTTTGCAGGTGATAAAAAGCTATACAACGTTCGTAATGACAGAAACAGACAATAATATATCCGATAAAAAACTGCGACTTACTATCAGATTTAGCAGGAACAACATGGCATTTGCTGTGGGTGACCCACAAGAGAATGGTATGCTCGTTTATGAACCCTACGAGATGAATATGGGTATCTCTGTTGCTGCCAATCTGCGTGAAGCCTTCAAGGTTTCTGAATTGTTGCAGAGTGGCTACAAACGTTTGTTAGCAGAGATTGATACCCCTGTGATGCTTATGCCTATTGATGACTTTGGTACACAGGATATCGAAACGCTCTATCATCATACTTATCATAGACAAGGCAACGAGGAGATTTTATCAAGTATTCTACCAGACTTGAATGCGATTGCTGTCTTTGCGATTAACAAAGACCTCAAGCTTGTTATCGACGACCATTTCAAGGATATTCGTATACAACCACTTATGCAGTCGGTATGGACGCATCTCTATCGTCGTTCTTACGCTGGTCCCCGTAGAAAACTCTATGCTTATTTCCATGAGAAGCGTATGGAGGTTTTCAGCTTCCAACAAAATAGATTCCGCTTCAGTAATTCATACGAAGCAACCAATGAGCATGATGCTTTGTATTACCTCCTTTATATATGGAAGCTAACAGGAATGGATATAGAGAAAGATGAGTTATATATTGTCGGTGACATACATTACCAAGACTGGCTCATTGATAAAGTAAAACAACATTTGAAGTTCTGTAGGGTTATCAACCAGGAAGTTTACTTCAATAATAGCCAGTTGGCTAAACGTACAGATATTCCCTACGACATGAAAACAATTTATCTGGAATAAAAGAAGAAGATTGGAATTAAAATGTAGAGTGAATTAGGTTCACACACCTCCCATAGAGACTAATGTCTTAACTCCATTTCACTCCTTAACTCCTTCATCTCCTAAAAATAGAAACTATGCGAATCATAACAGGAAAATATAAAGGCAGACATTTTGATGTTCCACGTACCTTCAAGGCACGCCCTACAACAGATTTTGCTAAAGAGAATATCTTTAATGTTATCAATGCTTACGTAGATTGGGAAGAAGCAACGGCACTCGACCTCTTTGCTGGTACGGGTAGTATATCCTTAGAACTCTTATCACGTGGTTGCCAACAAGTGATAAGCGTAGAGAAAGACCGTGACCATGCCCGCTTCATCAGTCAATGTATGGAAAAGCTTAGCACAGACGAGCATATATTGATAAAAGGAGATGTGTTCCGTTTCTTAAAAAGTTGTCATCAGAAGTTTGATCTGATCTTTGCTGACCCTCCATACGCATTGCCAGAGTTGGAGACTATTCCAGACCTCATCTTCCAATATGACTTATTGAAGGAAGATGGACTACTGGTCTTTGAACATGGTAAGAACAATGATTTCTCCGCTCACCCGCACTTCATTGAACACAGAAGCTATGGTAGTGTGAACTTCACTTTGTTTAGATAAACACAGCTTTATCCGTAAAACTGTCTATAAAAGAGTTATATCGGAAAGTTAACAATATTGTCTGATTTAGGTTAAAGCTTTCTTAGCTTCCTACCTTTACAACAGTGGACTCAAGAGCCTTACCATTGATTCCCACAACCGTTGTAGGAAAGAACGATGTGTAAGGTTTCGCACATCTTCTAAGGCAACACACTCTTCTTGGTCCTTTAAGAAGATATCCTTTACTTCTAATGCTATTTTCTTATCATAGAAGAATGCATTTGCTTCAAAGTCATTCTCAAAGCTACGGAAGTCAACATTAGTAGAACCAATCGTTGCTATACTATCATCGGCAACAAGAAGTTTAGAATGATTAAAACCAGCCTTATATAAATAAACTTTTACTCCCGCTTTCACTGTATCTAAGACGTATGTGCGTGAAGCCCATTCCACAATCTTTGTGTCTGTCTCGTAAGGAATCATCAGTCTTACATCTACTCCCGACAAGGCTGCAGTACGCATAGCAAAGAGGATTGGGTCGGTAGGAAGGAAGTAAGGTGTTTCCATATAGACATATTGCTTCGCACTGGTAAGTACCCTTACGTAACCTTGCTCAATCTCTGGCCATAAACTTGTTGGACTACTGGTGACAATCTGAATAAGACTATCATTCTCAGCAACCTTACTGACTGGATAATAAACATGGTTGGTTATTAGTTCACGACTCACAAAAAACCAATCTACCAAAAAGGCACGTTGCAAACCATATACCGCTGCACCAGTTATCTTAACATGCGTATCACGCCAAGCCAATTTCTTTATCCCCTTCACATAACGATTGGCAATATTCATACCACCGATAAAGCCCACCTCACCATCAATGACACATATCTTACGATGATTACGATAGTTCACCTTACTGGTAAAGATTGGGAAGCGTACAGACATAAAGGCATATACTTTTATTCCTTCAGCACGCATACGGTCAAAGAAACGATTCTTTGTTTTCCAAGAACCTACATCATCATAGATGACACGTACCTCAACTCCTTGTCGTGCTTTATCAATCAAAGCATCAGCAATAATCTGTCCCAAGGGGTCACTGGCAATAATAAAAGTATCTAAATGAATATGGTGTTCAGCCTTACCAATCTCCATTAACAAAGAAGGAAAGAACTCGTATCCAGAAGTATAAATCTCTGTTTCGTTATTCTTAAATGGTAAGACCCAGTTCTGATTCATAAAGAGGTTGATGAGTTCTCGGTACTCATTAGGCAGATGAAGACGCTTTTGTTCTACAAACTCCAACATGGAATGCTTGGTCAATTGGTCCATACTATACTGCCATATCTTACGTTCTTTACGTGTAGTCTGACCAAAGAAGAAGTAAAGAATAATACCTAACATTGGGATAAACGTTAGCACCAACATCCAAGCCATTGTCTTGGCTGGCTGTCGGTTATCCATCAATACGCGTACCATCACCATAATGATGACAACAACGTAGACTGCTAAGAATGCCCAATGAACATAAATCATCTATATTCTCCTTTCCATTAACTATTCGATTCGTCTATTCCCCCAGTCTTATCCTTCTCTCGTAACTGCTGAATATACGCCAACTCGTCTAATGCAAAATCACCTGACTCAGGGTCATCTATCATCTGACGAAGCATTTCTTCCGCTTCATCAAACCTATGCAACTCTACCAAGACATAAGCCTTTCGTCGGTAAAGGAATTGTAGAAAAGGGTGCACCGATTGTTCGACTTCGCCTTCTTCATCTTCAACAATAGAATTATGTAAGTCTTCCAAGATTCCGTCTATGGTCATCAGCGAACGATAATCACCCAAATAAATCATACAGTTAACATACTCCTCAGCATAAAGAGTGCGATTAACTCCTGTTACAAACGTAAGGTAGTAATAAGCCCTATCATACTGTTGCAACTCGTTATAGCAGAAGCCTAACATATAGCAGACCTCTAAAAAGAGGTTCCGTTCTTCCACACTCTTTTTATCTATATTAGAATTCAAAAGGCGGTAAGCGTTCTCCAAACAAGAAATCGCTTCATAGTAACGCTTCTGACGATGAAGAGTCCGACTACGATAAACAAAGCGAGCAGCATCCACACTCTCTACATTGGCAATCAATCGTTGCTCTTCGGTTAGTTGGTTCTCCTCACCATTAGCTACCTTACTCTTAGCTTCCTTCCACATATAAACGAACTCATCCTGCAACTGCTTTGTTGAGCGAAGATCGTATGCCAACAAGACAGAGTGCGACTGCACCTGTACTTCCTTCGAATGAAGGGGTCTACCAATCCCTGATGGCAATGGTAACAATGTAGCAACTACCTGATAGTAAAGCACATCATCACAACCATCAGCCTGCTGAATACTGAAAGTCATCCGACGACGAGTTGTCGGATGAGCTGGGAGAAAGAATACAAGGTCGAGCATTGCCTTCTGTCGAACAAACGCTCCATCTACTATCAGAGTGTCGGACAGATTATAGGATGCTATAGATTCACGGTCGTTGATAACTGTTACGGTATCTGTTACCACCGTCAACTCAGAGAAGACAACATCCACCAAACCAAAAACCTTATCCATCCACTGCTTCAAAGTTGCAGCTTCCTTATCATTCTGACGCCACTCGGCACCTTTCTTCTGATGTCTTAACTCCTGTTCTCGAAGGAGAAAGAAATCACGTGCAACTTCCTTCTCAGACCATTCCAAATCACTCGTAGCCGAACTTTTTGCTTCCTTCTTCACATCAGTCAGACTTCTAATAAAAGAATTCTGCCATAAAAACATATCGACCATAGCCGAAGAAAGAATATCTTTTGCGCGATCGTCATCTAACAGAAGCGGTGTTAGGATATGCATATCAATGATATTTGTTTCCTCATTGATACTATAGCTAAACCGTGGACCGGTAGAATTAAGATTAAAGTGATTGCACACATGGCGCACAATATTTATATCTTTCATCTCAGCCTCAGCAAAGAAAAGGTATGACAATTCCACTTGTGGACAATTACCGATAATACGAATACCAAAATGTCCACTCTGAAATGTATAACGAACAATTGCAGCATCACCTTCTTTTCTCCATTCCCCAGTACAGTTGAGTGCCTTCAATGCCTTTGAGACAATCCTTCTATTCTCACCTAAATCAAGATCTGAGAGACGAAGTGATGGTTTGAATAAGTTTCTTATCATATTCATCATACCAGAATATTAGTACCAGTTTTCTTTGCCAATTCATTACGAAGATTACGTTTCCTCATAATTTCTCCCATAATCTCTTTCATCTTTTCTGAATCTTTCTCTTGCGAAAGTCGTGTCTCCAATTCCTTCAAATAGGAAGAAAGATATTCCAAACGGAAGTCAGCTACAAGATGTATAACACGATCACGCAATGTTTGTTCCGTTTCTTTCACTTGCAGACTCTCTGCGAGTTGGAAACGGTCTACGCTCAATCTCACTGCTACAGATGCGATATTGATATCTACATGCTGTGTGAAATACTCTTCAGCCTTGAACCCTTCTTCACCACAATGCTCTACAGCCTCCTGCAGTATCTTAGTATAAAGTTCATTTGAGAAACCAAGATTATCGCTTCCAAGGTCATAAGCAATATATTGTGCTACGGTCAGGTTATATGTCTGTCCGCTATTCTCATCTTTCACATCACGGAAGATAACCTTCTCCCCATCCTTGACGACAGCTTGGATAAGCATTTGCTCTACCTTCGATGTTGTCGGTTTAGAGGCTACAGCCATTGCATCCTCCCGTTGCTCCTCCATTACCGCAGCCCGATGTTGCTGTTGTTCACGTGTCTGTTGTTCTCGATTGGAATAGATATTACGATTCATCTGTTCCATCAATGTTCGCTCTGACACGCCTGTACGATTCGCACACTCACGGATATAGGTATCACGGAGTATCGGGTCTTTTATAACAGAAATGCTTTGCACTATTGAACCAACTGCCTCTGAACGCTTAATCGGATCAGTAACACCCTTTAATAGTACGTTAATCTTAAAGACGATGAAGTCTGTCTGATTATCTTCAATATATTTTCTGAAATCCTCCGCACTGTAACTACGTGCGAACTCATCTGGGTCTTTACCGTCAGGAAGTAACAGCACCTTCACATTCATACCTTCTGCCAACAGCATATCCGTACCACGTAAAGCAGCATGCTGACCAGCCTCATCACCATCATAGAGCAGAACGATATTAGGAGTAAAGCGATGCAGGAGTCGAATTTGATGTACTGAAAGTGCCGTACCACTATTGGCTACGACATTCTCAATACCACACTGGTGCATAGAGACAACGTCCGTATATCCCTCCACCATATAAACAAGGTCGTGCTTAGCAATAGCTTTCTTTGCTTGGAAGATACCATAGAGTTCTCTCTCTTTATGATAGATAACGCTATCGGGAGAATTGACATACTTCTGACTAACGCCCTTTGTACGCGAATCCAACAGACGACCACCGAAGGCTGTCACCTTACCACTCACACTCACCCATGGGAACATCACACGTCCATTGAAACGGTCGATAAGTTCACCATTCTCACGCTCGAAGCAAAGACCTGTCTTTATAAGAAAATCTCTTTGAAAACCTGCCTTTAAGGCTGCATCAGCAAAAGCATGACGACTTGAAAGACAGAAACCTAACTGAAACTTACGAATGATATCATCTCTAAAACCACGGCTGCGGAAATACTGCATACCAATAGCCATACCATCAACATCGTTGTGCAAGATATCATTAAAGTACTTTGCAGCCCACTCATTGACCAAGAACATTGATTCTCGTTCATTCTCCTGCTGCTTTTCCTCATTCGTCAGTTCTCGCTCATGCACCTCAATATGATACTTATTCGCAAGCCACTTCAAGGCTTCTGGATAAGTCATCTGCTCATGCTCCATGATAAACTTCACAGCATTACCCGCCGCACCACACGAAAAGCATTTGTAAACACCTTTCACAGGACTAACGGAAAACGATGGTGTACGGTCATCATGAAAAGGGCACAAACCTTTATAGCTTGTTCCCGTCTTGCGTAAAGAAACAAAATCGCTGACTACCTCAACGATATTCGACGCATTCATAATCCTATCTACGGTCGGTCTATCTATCATTATGCTACAAAGATAACACAAACCAATGAGATAGCAAAGTTAGAACAAGAAAAAGATAGATACATCCTGCAAGAAAACCTTGCCATAGACAACTGCTCTCTATGCCGAGACTTCATAGAATCCTCACACGGCATTCAATAAATATGATACGCTTTCTTCACATTCTGCAGCAATTCCTCTTGCCTGCTTTCCTTCTTGCTCACGATAATCTTCATTGCAAAGGGGCGGGGCAACAGGAGGAAGACGGCATCCTCTCCGACCATATCTTTCTGGCAAGGCTGTGCCTCATAGGTAGATATGACGTTATAAACCTCAACCCTTTTCTTCTTTCCGTCAAACTCCTCCTGCATATAATTGGAATAACGGCAACTACTTAGATAGAAGTAATTGTCTGCCTGCTGATACACTGCTTCAATGTCAATCTGCCAGTCCTTATACTTATGCCCGTACATGGCATTGATTGTTGAGCGCACAAGTGCATTGGTTCGGTGCTGTACATTATAAGCCAACCCTGTAGAACGTTTTGCTCTGAGGATGACATTTTGTAGGGTATCTATACATAAATAGCCCGAATCTTTCCAATCTTTTTTCGACCTGAATAGGAGTTTTACCACATTGATACCCAAGTTTTCAGACTCATTATCCACATAAAACCGATGTTCTTTCACAAACTTCTCATCCATATCAGAAACAAAGTCATGATAAAGCGTGTTTTTAAGGTTACTATAGTCACAACCAGCTGACTTATCCTTAAAGGTGATAACATTCTCCAAAGGAGAGATTTCAAAGTATTTTTTCTTTCTTATCAGTCCATTACTTACAAAGCGATATAACACCGTATCGCCCACATTCAGTGTCTGATACTCATATCGTAGTATTCCATTACCTTCATACCTCTTTGCTTTCGTCTTAATAAAATCCATCAACATGGGTTTAATCCATGCAGGCTCGCCCGCAGGACTCACGACAACTTCCGAAAGCAACTGTGTACTTTGCTCCATAAACAGTGTATCAAGCAATACTTTCACACTTTCTTTCTGATAGTTTATATGCGAGATCATAAGATTATCAAAAGCAAAATCCACAACAACTCTCCCCTGTTGGTCGCTAAACGTACTCCTCACTTTCCCCATGTAGGTGGTATATACACTTGCTCTGCTCACTGGGATATTATTTGCTTTATCCCAAATAATGAACGCCTTCTGCGCAAATGAAGTCACAGAAAGACATAAAAAGACAATGCTAACGATAGTACGTTTATTCATTTGCTATATTAACTTTATTTATCTGCAAAATTCTTTTATCTTCAAGGAACTGCAAGTATCAAAACTTCAAAAGGGTTAGAACTCACCACGCAAAGGTATGAAAAAAGAAAAGTACACACAATATTATCTTCTTATATTAGATAAATTATGTACTTATAAACATATTGTATCATAACTATATACGCCCTTTTTCACCATGACATATACACGTTCATGAAATTATTTTCATGAAAAAAATTATTTATCTTCATGAAAAGAAATATTTATTTTCACGAAAAAAAAATATTTATTTACGTGAAAATAATGCCGAGATAAGCAAATGTAACAAGATAGTACAAGCTATAAAAGAGCTTTCTGATAGAACTTTTCCATTGGAATTAAGGGTATTATAAATAGTAAAGAAGAAGTTGCTATCCATCAACCCCTACACCATTTTTACAATATACATTAAAGTTAAAATCAGTTATTAGGATTCTACAGCTGCAAAATAAATAAAAGTACAATTTCGTTAAACGACAACCTCTCTTCTAACTCTCATAGAATAGCTCC
>ERZ1674055.204-NODE-205-length-10626-cov-6.990824_pt1 | contig 10626 bp, 8 predicted proteins | sample MGYA00581121_ERZ1674055 | MGnify/ENA primary metagenome ERZ1674055 (study PRJEB41354, sample SAMEA4873334) | human saliva metagenome | biome: human-associated habitat [ENVO:00009003]; feature: mouth environment [ENVO:08000002]; material: saliva material... | reverse complement strand
AGGATAGAACCATAGTAAGCAGGATTAAAGAATAAACAATGACATTACCAGAACAAAGGTTCCGACAGATATTTAGGGCATTGTATCCCTCCCTCTCCTTCTATGCTACTCGTCTTGTACAAGACGATGAGGCAGAGGATATCGTACAGGAAGCTTTCATGGAGTTATGGAAACGAAAAGAAGACATTGAAGACGAGAGCCATATCAAGGCTTTCCTCTATCGTATTGTCTATACTCGTGCACTCAATGTCATTAAGCACCGCACCGTTGTCAACAACCATGCTGACAGCGTGAAGAAAGTAACTCAGTTCAAGTTAGACTATTATGACCCAGAGGCTAACGACGTAATGGGCTATATAGAAGGATTGGAGACAAGAAAACAAATCAACGATGCCATTGGAGAACTTCCTGCTAAATGTCGTGAGGTTTTCATACTAAGTTATCAGCACGATAAGAAAAACAAGGAGATTGCAGAGCAGTTAGGAATCTCGATTCGTACTGTTGAGGTACATTTATACAAGGCTTTGAAGACTTTAAGAACAAGATTAAAACGACATACTTAAGGACTTTTCAAAGAAAAAGTATGTGGCAACAAACTTAGAGTTACTCTGTGTGGTATCTCTTAAAAGTTTAAACACAAAAAGTAAACCTTATACGTCAAACATCAAAAGCACCCCTTTTGTCCTAATTTTTCACATATTGCTTTTACAAAGACCACAAAATAGCTTGCAATTAACGCCCTTTAGGCTTGCAAAAGGTGCCCTTTTGAGGTCTTACTAACGCCCTTTTGAAATCCAATTAAGCACCTTTTAAAACGCTACCTTGCAACTTCTTGATAACAAACAACTTACAAAGACGCTAAAATAGCTCCCTTTTAAGACTTTTCCCCACCTTTTCTTCGAATGTTTTGTCAATACATTTCTTTGTCTTTTCAAATTAAATATCACACGAAGTCACGGAGATGAAAGCGTATTTATTTAAAGACACGTAATCACAGAGGCACCAATGGTGTAAGAAGTAAAGGAATATAACAACAAGATTTATTGGAAAGAATACGCCTTCAACCCTTAGTTAGCAATGTAAACACATTATATAATCTGATGATATATCAATCTTTATAACATTTTTTATTAATTCCTATTACGTAAAAAGTCGAATTAGGTTGTTATAAGAAGTGAGTAGCAGGAAAACTGCTGACTAAAAGATTAAAATACAACACGCCTCAGTTGAAACAAAACAGAATGAGTGAAATAAATAATAAGACCATTAAAGACTATCTTATTGGCAAAGCAACAGCCAAAGAGATGGAGCATCTGGCTGAATGGCTGGCGGTCTCGGAGGGAAACCAAAAGGAATTCTTCGAGATGGAGTTGGCTTTCCATTTAGGAAAGAACAACCAGTTTGCTACATCTAAGAAAATCGAAGAAGCAGAGACTAAACTATTTGACCAAATCACAGAATACGAAGAACAGAATAGAAATAAGAATAAACTTTATTTCCTCCGCTATGCTGCAGCAATCATTGTTGCCGTATTACTGATTGGAGGAGGACTCTTTGCCTATCTTCACCAGTCTGCAGAAACGATCACTGTTGCAGCGATGAACGAGGTAAAGAAAGTCGTTTTACCTGATAATTCTACCGTATGGCTCAACAAGGGAGCTACAATTAGTTATGCAGATAACTTTGAGGGCGATGAGCGTAAGGTAAACTTAAAGGGCGAAGCACTGTTCCACGTAACAAAAAATGCTGAAAAACCATTCATTGTAAACAGTGATGGAGCATCAGCAAAGGTATTGGGAACAACCTTCAACTTTAAAGATCAAGCTGCTGATGGAAAAGAAGTTATCAGCTTGATAGAAGGTAGATTGGAAGTAACAGGACTGAATGGAGAAGGAAAGGTTGTCCTTCATCCCAACCAAAAGGCTACTGTCAGTAAGGATTCCAAGACCATTAAGACAGAAAATAGTTATGCACTTGCCGACGCTGTATGGCGTGACGACATAATCCCATTTAACAATATGCGAATCAATGAGATTGCTAAAATCCTTGAGCAGCTCTACGATTACAAGATTATTGTTGACGCTAAGTTAGACCACACAAAAACTTACACAGGTGTTATCAAGAGAAACAAGGATATAAGAAATGTCTTAGACGGACTTTCTTATACCATCTCTTTCCACTACAACATTCACGACAAAGAGATAACCCTCTCAGAATAAGTATCTGAGAGAGCTATCTTTTTGCCACGAAACGTCTAAATCAGTTTCTTAAATTTTCATTACCTAACATAGACATGAGAAAACTTTACGCGCTTCTTATAGGAGCACTCGCCCCTTTATGTTCGTATGCTCAGACCACTTTCCCTGAGTGGCAGAGTCAGTACACCACTGGTTTGAACAAGATTGAGCCACATGCCTACGTCCTTCCTTATAGCTCGGTTGATAAGTTACAACAACCAGGTGGCTATGAACAGTCAGATTATTATATGTCGCTCAATGGCAAATGGAAATTCCATTGGACTAAGAATCCAGATAATAGACCAAAGGATTTCTTCCAAAACGACTTTGCTGTGCAGGGTTGGAATGACATCAACGTACCAGGTAACTGGGAGCGTCAGGGCTATGGGCTGCCTATCTATGTAAACGAAACATACGAATTTGATGACAAACTCTTCCAATTTAAGAAGAATCCTCCCCTCGTTCCATATGCACAGAACGAAGTTGGCTCTTATCGTCGCACCTTTAAGATTCCTTCAACATGGAAGGGTCGTCGTGTAGTTCTTTGTTGCGAGGGTGTCAAGTCATTCTTCTATCTTTGGATAAACGGCACTTACGTTGGTTATAACATGGGGGCTAAGATGCCTTCAGAGTGGGATATTACAAAGTATCTGAACGATGGTGAGAACACTATCGCTATGGAAGTTTATCGTTGGGCATCAGGTTCTTACCTCGAGTGTCAGGACTATTGGCGCATAAGTGGTATCGAGCAGGACGTTTACCTTTACTCTACTCCAACACAATATATCGCTGATTACAATGTAGCAGCAGGTGTTGACAAGCAGGACAACGGCTCTTTCAATGGTAATTTTAGTCTTACTACAAATATTAAAGGTGCTGGAAGCGGTAGTGTAAGCTATGTTCTAACCGACGAGAAGGGCAATACTATCCTCTCAGAAGATAAGGCTGTCAGCGCAAAGAACAATGATGAAATGGTGAATTTCACCACAAAGACCGTACAGAACGTTGCTGCGTGGAGTGCTGAACATCCTAACCTCTATACCCTTCATATCACTTTAAAAGACAAGAATGGTAATATTACCGAACAAACTGGTAGTAAGGTAGGCTTCAGAACAATTGAAATTAAGAACAAACAGCTCTGCGTGAACGGAACACCTATCCTCGTAAAGGGTGCCAACAGACATGAGCATTCAGAGTTAGGACGCACCGTGAGCAAGGAACTCATGGAACAGGATATCCGTTTGATGAAGCAGAATAACATCAATCTTGTACGTTGTTCTCACTATCCTAACGACTCTTATTGGTACCAACTTTGCGATAAATACGGCTTGTATGTTATCGATGAGGCAAATATTGAGTCTCACGGAATGGGTTATGGCAAGGAGTCTTTGGCAAAGGATAGCACATGGCTGACTGCTCATATGGACAGAACGCGTCGCATGTATGAGCGTTCAAAGAACCACCCAAGTATCATCATCTGGTCATTGGGTAATGAGGCGGGTAATGGTGTGAACTTTGAACACACCTACCGGTGGTTGAAGAACGCTGACAAGACACGTCTTATCCAGTATGAACGTGCTGAGGAGAATTTCAATACAGACATCTATTGTCCTATGTATCAGTCGCTCGACCACATGAAGGCATATGCAAAACGTACCGACATAACACGTCCTTACATCATGTGTGAGTATCTTCATGCTATGGGTAACAGTTGTGGTGGTATGAAAGACTACTGGGATTTGATCGAGTCAGAGCCTATCTTGCAAGGTGGTAGCATATGGGATTGGGTGGATCAGTCTTTCCGTGAGCTTGACAAGAATGGTAACTGGTATTGGAGTTACGGTGGTGACTACGGTCCAAAGGATGTACCAAGCTTCGATAACTTCTGTACAAACGGACTCATCGCTGCTGACCGCACTCCTCATCCACACCTTTCTGAGGTGAAGAAAATCTATCAGAACATCAAGTCTGAGCTCGTTTCAAACGAGAAGGGTATTACAATAAAGGTAAAGAACTGGTTTGATTTCACCGATCTGAATGCTTACCAGCTCAACTGGCAGATTGTTAATGAGAACGGAAAAGTTATTGCGAAGGGAACACAACACGTAGATTGTGCTCCACATGAGACAACAACAATCACACTCCCTGCTGTTTCTGCAACTACAGATAAGGAGCAGTACCTCAACCTTGAGTGGTATCCTGCTAATGATGCATTGATTCTTACAAAGAATGATGTTGTAGCATACGACCAGTTTGTACTGAAGAAAGCAAGCGATTGCACGTCCTTCCTCCCACGTGAGAAGCAACGCATGACGTATAAGGTGAACGAGAACACAGGTGAGTTGACCTCGCTGAAGAGTGGCAACCAGGAGTTCCTCGAAGCGCCACTGAGCCTAAGTCTCTACCGCCCAGCTACCGACAACGATGGTCGTGACCAGTTCGGTGTAAGAGTATGGCGCAAGGATGGTATCGATTCTATCAGCCAGAAGGTTACAAAGATTACCCGTACTAAGGACGTGACACGTGCTGAAACTGACGTAATTGGCAAGAAGGGCAACGTCATCGGTAAGGCTGTCTTCACCTATCAACCACAGAAGAATGGTGCATTGGCAGTAAAGGTCGACTTTACTCCAGACACAGCAGCTGTCAAGGCACTTGCACGTCTGGGGCTTACCTTCCGCGTAAAGGATACATTCGGCAAGGTTGAATACAATGGCCGTGGTGATATTGAGACTTACAACGACCGCAAAGCCGCTGGTTTTATTGGACGTTACAATACTACTGCAGAGGCTATGTTCCACTATTATGTGAAGCCACAGGCAACGGGTAACCGCACTGATGTACGTTGGATGTCAATCTCTGACACACGTAATCGTCTGATGGTAGCAGCTAAGAGTCCATTCCAGTTCTCAGTAACTCCATTCTCTGACAGCGTTATCGACCGTGCGACACATATCAACCAGCTCTCACGTGACGGTCTGCTTACCGTACACTTAGATGCCAATCAGAGTGGTGTTGGTACCGCTACTTGTGGTCCAGGTGTTGCAGAGAAGTATCGTGTATCTGTTAAGCCAACAACCTTCGAGTTTGTGCTCTACCCTGCTATGGCTAAATAAATAGCACATAGTAAGAAACTATAACAAAGCCCTGTTCCCTTTGCTTACAATCAGTAAGGCAGAAAGGAACAGGGCTTTTTGCGTTCTATAGACTTCAACTTGAAACGCAATTAGCGGTCAGCACCATTGGTGCTTACCATCCGCACGACATGTGTTAGGCATCAACACATCGATTGAAGGTAAAGAGAAAGGGGCATTAAGTTCGTTTTAACGAAGAGAGTTAGACGCTAACAGCTTTCCAAGATGAGAATGATTTAATCAGATAACACTATAAAAAAGAATTATTTACATGAGAAAGTAATATCTATTCTCACGTAAATAATTCAATAAAAGGATTTCTAAAGGACGTGCGAACCAGTCAAAGCCCAATAAGCAAAAGCAAGAACAGCAAGCGTAATGATGATACGAAAGATACAACCTGTTATCTTCTTAATCAGAATAAGCCCGATAACTAATACGGCAAGGAGGGCTATAAAATATTGTAAGTTCTCCATTAGAGTATGCTTTTATTTGAATAAATGTCTGAATACAGCAGGTATTGGTGTTTCAAACTCCATGCGCTGGTGTGTAACAGGATGATAAAAACAGAGTACGTATGCATGTAGACAAAGACGATGAAGTGGATCATCACCATTACCATACTTTATGTCACCGCAAACAGGATGTCCCATATCGGCTGAATGTACACGAATCTGGTTCTTACGACCTGTCTCTAACTGATACTCAACAAGGCTGTGCGCTACCGTACGATCAAGTACATGGAAATGTGTAACGGCATATTTTCCACCATTATCCACTGGTGAACTATAGGTTACGTATGACTTATTATCCTTTAGCCAATTGGCAATCGTACCTTCATCATGCTCCATCTCACCACTGACTACAGCCACATAACGACGGTCATAAACGATATTATGCCAATCATGTTCAAGTAACTGTTCCGTCTGTATGTCCTTAGCATAAATCATCAATCCTGATGTATCACGGTCAAGTCGATGGACAACATGTGCCGTACACTTCTGCTTTGTCTTACGGAAATAATCGTCAAGAACAGTTTTCACATTCAATGAAGAATGGCCGGCAGCCATTGAAAGAATACCAATATTCTTTTCAATCACTACCAAAAATCTGTCTTCATAGACGATCTTCACATAGCGACTACGGAAGAGATCGTTCTTCTTGCTCTTACTAACAGATATCTTGTCGCCAGCCTTCAGTGGATGGTCAAACTGTGTAACGCACTTACCATTCACCTTGATACCACGATTCTGAAGCGTTGCCTTAACCTTACTCTTACTCTCATTCAGGTTAGCCAGCAACCATTCAAGCAACGGAGCGGGGGCCGTCACCTTATAATGCTTATATTTTTCTTCTGTATATGGTTTCTTTCTTATCATACTACAAAAGTACAAAGAAATAATGATTTAAACTATTACACGCCTAATAAATCATCCGAATGACCTACGACAGAGATAAAACAGCTAATATATTGCTTTCCTATAATAAGGTTGTCAATACGCTCAATGCCGTTTTAGAACATCTTAACCCACTCACGAAAGCGTGCAACACCTTCTTCGCCAAACTTGGAAAGACTTGCTATTGCCTGCTCAATCGTCTTCTCTTCATCAAGATGAGACTTGGAAAAGAACTTATCAGCATAACAAATTACCTTCTCTTCCATGGTTTCAGGGAGGAAGTCTTGCTGAGGAAGTGGCAGCTTTTGTGCAATGATTTGGCTACGAGTGATACCCGCTCCAGTATGACGTTCACAAACGCGAGCATGTCGCGGGAAGCCTTCTGCACGCAACATCTCTGCACCAATACGACCATGACAGATATAAGGCTCAGTGCCGAAACATTGTATACCTGGGGCATTGCAACGTACGATACCTATATCATGCAGCATAGCAGCTTCCTCAATGAACTGTCTGTCAAGCGATAACTCTGGATGACGGTCAGCAATAGCAAGTGCTTTATCCGCTACAGCACGACTATGAACAAGAAGGATATGACGTAGTTCGTTATCCTCGGGATAGTATTTATTGATAATTACTTGGTAATCCATATCACGAAAAAAGCCACACCTCCTCTCCCAGTCGGCTTACACCGCCATGAATGAGGAGCCGTGGCCCTATCATTTATAATAATGATTCTTTATTCTTCGTGTGCTCTCTCGATGTAAGCGATAACGTCGCCCTTGTCTACCTTAGCACCCTGCTTAGCGTTGATTTCCACCAACTTACCACCAAGGGCAGCAGGAACAGTTACAAACTCACCCCAAGGAGCCTGAATGTAGCAGAACACATCACCTTCTTTATACTCCTTACCGATGAATGGTTCGATAGCTGGAGCAGCCTCACCATCACCCTGGAATTCCCAGAAGAGCTGACCCTTAACAGGAGAAACAATAGCATCAGCCTTAGCATGCTTGAATGCTGCTGCCTCCTCTGGGCTTACCTTTGCACCGAGTTTAGCATCCTTTGCAGCCTGAAGGTCAGCAAGGAAGTTCTTCTTAGCCTGTCCGCTCTTGTAGTTACGGTACTGCTCTGGGTGCATAGCCAACTCGAAGAGTTCCTCATCATCCTGTCCGTAATCCCATCCGTTCTCATCCATTTCCTTACGGAAGTCGTCAAGAGCATTTGGAAGTAAGGTGTGAGGATCGGCATCAGTGAACTCAAGACCCTTCTGCTTAGCAAGGTCTTTCAACTCCTGACATATCTCACCAGGAACACGACCACTCTTACCAAGAATCATTCCCCACATAGAATCGTCCATCATTACGAAGCGACCCTTACCCTGCTCAAGGGTGAGGAGGTTCATAAGAGCAATATTCTTTGTGTATTGTGAGAATGGAGTTACCAATGGAGGATAACCTACGCGTGGCCATACATATGCCACCTCATCAAACAACTTAACGAGCATATCATCTACAGAAAGCTCTGGTTCGCCCTTCTTCTTGCGGAGGTTATTGATAGTTGAACGAATACCACCAAGGTCAGCCATCATAGAACCCATCATACCACCTGGCAAACCACACTCAAGGAGCAATGAACTCATAATCTTGTTCTGTGGGTTGATGAAGTAGCCGAGCCACTCATCAATAAACTCCTGAGTCATAGCACGTGCCTTCATGTAGGCATCCATGTTGATTTCTGGTACATCAAAGCCAGCGTTCTTCAACATGCTCTGTACAGAGATAACGTCTGGATGAACCTTACCCCATGACAATGGCTCAATAGCAACATCAAGAATATCAATACCATTCTTGGCTACCTCAAGCATAGAAGCCATTGACAAACCTGGACCAGAGTGACCGTGATATTCAAGAATAATGTCTGGATGTTTCTCCTTAATGCGACGAGTCAACTCACCAAGGAATGCAGGCTGACCGATACCAGCCATATCCTTCAAACAAAGTTCCTCTGCACCAGCTGCGATTTCCTCATCAGCCAACTTACAGTAGTACTCAATTGTATGAACAGGAGAGGTAGTGATACAGAGTGTTCCCTGTGGAGTCATACCAGCTTCCTTAGCCCACTTCAATGCAGGCGCAATATTACGAATATCATTCAGACCGTCGAAAAGACGAGTGATATCCACACCCTGAGCATGCTTTACACGATACATCAATGCACGAACATCATCAGGAACAGGATACATACGCAAAGCGTTCAGACCGCGGTCAAGCATGTGCGTCTTGATACCAGCTTCATGCAGAATCTTGGTGTAGGCACGTACAGACTCGTTTGGGTTCTCACCAGCTAAAAGATTAACCTGTTCAAATGCACCACCATTGGTTTCTACACGTGCAAAACAGCCCATCTCAACGAAGACCGGTGCGATACGAACTAACTCATCCTTACGTGGCTGGAACTTACCAGAGCTCTGCCACATGTCTCGATAAATGAGACTGAACTCAATTTTCTTTCCCATATATATTTTCAATATGTTACTAAATGAAGGGATTGCAGCATGCAATCTGACCTGCAAAATTAGATAAAAATTTCCAAAAAACGACTGACCGCTAATATTTTTTGCAATAATTGACTATCTTTGCAGTCTAAAAGTTAGTACATGAAGAAAATGTTTTTCCCTCTCTTCGGCTTTGCACTGCTTTTCCTTACAGCTTGTTACAACCAAGTATCGACTGGAGATCACAGTGCTATCGATGTTGAGGTTCAAATGAAAGGTGATAGTACACGCTACGGATTGGCGTGCGACGGTTGCTCTGATTCTATAATTGTTCTCCTACCAAATGAGGGAGGTGACCCTGTAAAGTTTGACATTGTAACAGCAAAACGCAATGGCATGGTTTATGGTACACCCGAGATAGGCGACGAATTGGCTATTGTTCCTAATCCTATTGACCCCTTTGAGGCAGAAATGGTTATTAATCTTGAACAAATGAAGGGTACATGGACTTTCCAAGTATTGCCAAAGTTGAAGCCTAACCCTACGAAGACAGAGGAGGAAATATTGGCTGGCATGAGCGATTCTATGAAGGCCGCCTTGTTTACACCGCGTGAATATGGCTTTACACTGAAGAGTTATAACCAAGCTTCGCCAGTGGGTTATGTCATGAAAGCTAACTCTTTGGAAGATGAAAGTCCTGTGGAATATCCTAAGGTAACTGTTTATACGAGCTGGCACATCTTCAACGGTAGACTTTATATCTATAAAGACACACTTGACGAACAGGGACACCGCATCCCACAAGACTCTGTCGGCTTTGACTCTGGTTCTATGCGCTACCTCTCTGAAGACTCTATGGCTGCTCTTTTTGGTAAGAAAGTGATGCAGTATCACCGCAAGAAGAATGCTTTGGAAGCAAACAAAGAAGCTCAAAAAGCAGAAGAGAAGAACGCTATTATACAGAGTTTTAAGAAATAAATATGTTTCTTCCGTTAAATCTATAGATGATTCTTACATAGTTTTAACGGAAGAACTGAAGTAACTTATTAAACAAAATGATAGGATAAAAACTATCAAACTACATATTTTATTATAATCTTCCAGCACAGCATACCTTTTCTTTTTAATACCTCAAAGATGCGGATAGAGATTTGAAAAATCATTACATAATTTCAAATAAAACATCTATAAATAAGGACAAAGACACATATAAAAAGAAGACTTGTAACCAAAAGGAAATCAATTAGTTAGAAAGTAGCATGTCAAAAGATGCTTAATTGGACTTCAAAAGGGCGTTAGTAAGGGGCTTAAAGGGCACCTTTTGCAAGCCAAAAGGGCGTCTTTAAGAAGCCAAAAGAGCA
>ERZ1674055.202-NODE-203-length-10706-cov-9.554877_pt1 | contig 10706 bp, 9 predicted proteins | sample MGYA00581121_ERZ1674055 | MGnify/ENA primary metagenome ERZ1674055 (study PRJEB41354, sample SAMEA4873334) | human saliva metagenome | biome: human-associated habitat [ENVO:00009003]; feature: mouth environment [ENVO:08000002]; material: saliva material... | reverse complement strand
CATTCAACACCCAACACCCTACCCATCATCACCCAACATTCAACACCCAACACCCTACCCATCATCACCCAACATTCAACACCCAACACCCATCATGAACTTCCCTTTTTACATTGCCCGCCGTTACCTCTTCTCAAAGAAGAGTACACATGCTATTAACGTTATCAGCCTCATCTCCGTACTCGGAGTGTCTGTGGCAACAATGGCATTGGTCGTTGTATTGAGCGGATTTAATGGCTTTTCAGACCTTGTAGCATCCTTTTTTACCAACTTCGATCCACAAATTAAGATTGAAGCAGCAAAGGGTAAGGCTATGTCGGCTAACGACCCTTTACTTTTAAAGGTTATAAAACTACCTTCAGTAGAGGTGGCTACAGAATGTGTAGAGGACCAAGCATTAGCTATCTATCACGACAAACAAGCTATGGTCAATGTGAAGGGTGTGGAGGATAACTTCGATTCGCTGACACATATCAGTAATATCCTCTACGGAGAGGGTGACTTTAGACTTCATACAGCCAATCTGCAATATGGGGTTCTCGGTATTAGATTGGCACAAGACCTCGGTACTGGAGTTGCATGGCCAGACTACTTACACATCTATGCGCCCCAGCGTGAAGGACAGTATGATGCTTCTGATCCAACAAATGCCTTTGTAAAAGACTCGTTGGTGTCACCAGGAGTACTCTTTCAAGTGAAGCAGATGAAGTATGACAAGGGTTATATCATTACCTCTCTCGATTTTGCACGTCGTATCTTTAACCGACAGGGAGAAATGACTTCTCTTGAGTTACGCATGAAACCGGGTGTCGACATTGACAAGGCAAAGGACGAAATACAAACCCTTCTCGGTGATAAATATAAGGTATTAGATCGCTACGAGCAGCAAGCTGACACGTTTAATATCATGCGTATAGAGAAGCTCTTTGCCTATATCTTCCTCACGTTTATCCTTATGGTGGCATGCTTTAACATCATTGGTTCGCTCTCTATGCTCATCATCGACAAGAAGAATGACGTCATCACCCTGCGTAACCTTGGTGCAACAGATAGTCAGATACGTCGTATCTTCCTCTTTGAAGGTAGAATGATTTCTGCTGCTGGTGCTGTTATAGGTATTGCACTCGGCTTATTACTTTGCTGGTTACAGCAGACATACGGTCTTGTACAGCTCGGTGATCAAGCAGGAAACTTTGTTGTCAATGCCTATCCTATTAGCGTTCATCCCGAAGATATCATCACAATCTTCCTCACAGTTATCCTTGTTGGCTGGCTTTCCGTGTGGTATCCCGTACGTTATATGAGTCGTAAACTGACGAGGGATTAAGTTATCCCTCGCTTATCGACTAACAACTATAAACCTAAACAATATGACTGAAAACCTAAACGACAAAATTATCATCTATCAAAGTGAAGATGGTAAGACCCAACTTGATGTGAAGTTGGAAGGAGACACCGTGTGGCTAAACACAAAGCAAATGGCAGAACTCTTCGATAAAGAAGAATCAAACATTCGAAGACACATAAACAATGTTTTTAATGAAGCAGAACTCCCACGAGAGAATAACGTGCATTTTCTGCACGTTAATGGTGTTAAAAAACCTGTCCCATTTTATACTCTTGATGTTATTATATCCATTGGTTACCGTGTACATAGCCACAGAGGGGTACGTTTCCGCCAATGGGCAAACTCTGTTCTTAAGCAATATCTTGTCAAAGGCTATGCTATCAACGAGAACATTCGCAAACATCAGATTGCAGAACTGCGCCAACTCATACAAGTATTAGGCAGAGCCATTCAGCAACAACCTGCAAAGACGACGGACGAAAGCAATGCGCTCTTTGATGTTGTAGTAGACTATACCTACGCACTCGACACACTCGATAACTATGATTACCAGCGACTACATATCGGTAAGACAACGAAAGAAGAACCCTTCCATGCCACATACGAGAATGCTATGCACGAGATAGATGTTCTTCGACAGAAGTTTGGTGGTTCTGTACTCTTTGGTAATGAGAAGGATGAGTCCTTCAAAAGCTCTATCGGACAAATCTATCAAACCTTTGATGGCACGGAACTATATCCGAGTGTGGAGGAGAAAGCGGCTATGCTTCTCTATCTTGTCACTAAGAACCACTCTTTCAGTGATGGTAACAAACGCATTGCAGCCACCCTCTTCCTATGGTTTATGAACAACAATGCCATCCTCTATCGTCCCGATGGCACCAAAAGAATTGCTGACAACACCCTCGTTGCCCTCACTCTCATGATTGCCGAGAGCAAAACAGAGGAAAAGGATATAATGGTAAAGGTAGTGGTGAACCTTATCAACCAAGCCAATTAGTAAATACAGTAAGAGAAATACAGAACAAAGCGAAGCTATGATATAAAGCTAATTGCTGACTTTTTCACCCTAAACTAATAAAATCATAGTATAGAAACGGGTCATTGAAGAAAGTTTTTTATACATTTGCAACAGAGAACAAAAGCACAAGCCAATGAGTTGACAAGAATGTGCCAATTACTAATTATAACACAAAAACGAGACAATGAAAAAGACTATTACAATCGCACTTCTTACTGCAGCAGTAATAGGTGCAACATTTGTTTTATCATCATGCAGTAACAAAAACGATGATGACTGGATTATTGACGGCTTGCCAGATCCTGTAACAATTGATCTTTCAAAGGTATTCACTAATGGAACGCCTAAAGAGGTGGACAATATGACTATCCAAACAAATGAAAAAGGATTAGTTACAAGTATTGAGACTAAGGATGAAATGGTATCTTTTAAATACAATAATACAAAAACACGTGCTATTGTAGTCCCAAATGTCTTCATGAAAGTAGAACGTAATGGAGATACAACGATCTACAGAATGTATCTGAACAACAACGGTTTTGTTAGAAGTTGCATGATAGAGCAAAAGGAAAATACAAAGGAAGATACATGGTATTTCGCCTATAACGATAATGATCAGCTGACCAATATAATCCATTCAGCAGATGACTACAAAAAATTTACTTTGACTTATAAAGATAGCAACATCTCTGAAATAGAGACAAAAACTATCGTCTCACAAACAACAACAAGAAAAAAAGACACTTGTAAAGTTGCTTATACCTCAGATACAACCCCAGCTCCTATAGTGAACAAGGGTAACATTATGCTCTTCAATACAACGTTTGGTATTGACATTGGCGCAATGAAATACGCCTACTATGCAGGATTGCTTGGAAAAGCAACTAAGAACTTGCCTCTACAGCTTATTGATAAGAGCGGCAACAAAAACAACTTTACATGGACTGTCAATAGTAATGGTTTCCCAACTGCAATGACAAGTGGTAGCCATCAATACAAGTTCGTGTGGTAAAAAAGTATTTTATATCATTACATATATTTATCATCCCCCTTCTATAAAGTACACTCGGAAAGTAAATCAATAGGGGGTTACTTTCAAACCATAGCTCTCAGACCATACCCTCATTGGTCTGAGAGTTTTTCTTTTACCCTTTTACCTACCCATCTCAAATCTACACCCACGCAAAATAGCACAAATACACAGATTACTACATAGCTTATACTTGCCAAGCAACCATTGAAACAGTATCTTTGCAGCATGAATCACGAATTATTTTCATGAAAAAAAATATTTATTTTCACGTAAATAATTTCTTTCTTTCGTGAAAAGAATTCTGCCTAAGCTAAAAGTATGTGATTATAGAGACTCGTTTCACACACTAACGGCTCACGGAAAAGATGATTATTAACCCTTATTACAAACGTAAAGCTATGACTGTAAATTACAAACTATTAAGAACAAGCGGTAAACTCGCACAACGTAAAGCACTAAGAATCGTACCTATCAAGAAAGATATCACGGGAATAGAGAGAATCTGTCAGCGTATCCAACAAACGACAACACTCACAACAGCCGACATTCTCGGGACAATCGCTGCATTAAAAACAGAGTTAGTAGAGGAGCTAAAAAGTGGGAATACAGTCCATCTACCGGGCATTGGATTCTTCTCACTTGCCCTTAAAGGGGACATACATGAAGACCCTAAGACGCATCGTCACCAACTCCGTAATGTTGCTGTGCGCAAAATTAGATTCCGCCCCGATAAGGATTTTCACGAAGCGTTAGGAAAGATGATTTTTGAAAACAAAACCTACAAAGACGGTACATCCACACTTCCTATAAAATCAGCCGTTAACGCTGCACTAAAAGAGTTGTTTGAAGAGAGTCCGATAATCACCGTTAACGACCTCCGTCGCCGTCTGAACCTTTCTACAACCTACGCCTATCAACTTACAGCACAGTTAGAACGTGAAAAGAAAATCATCAATATCGGTTCACGTTATCGCAAAATATATAAAAAAGCGTAAGCAGAAGACGATAAACAAATGGTAAACATATAGAGGGAAATAGCATATTACTATTATAAATTAGATTAGACCCAGTAATAATTCAATAGCATAGAAAAACACAAAAAAGCCATTCCCAACCCTTTACAGAGTTTAGGAATGGCTTTTATTTATTGAGTAGTCCTCAGACTATTTTTATCCAATCCACTTTACATAAGCGAAGTCCTGACGGTGTGGCAGGAGATCGTTCTTAGGATACATACGGACAGCGCACTTATAAGCACCTGCTTCTGTTGCATCGAAAGTAGCCTCGAAAGTATAGTGATTACCCTCTGTCTTCACCATCTTGAATGGGATTACCTTGTGGATGTTAACGTCATCAACTGGTGCATTCTTCAAGAATACAAGCTCAAGACCTACAGCATTGTTCAAGCCCTGCTCGTCGATAACGTAAGTAACCTTAATCTTATGACCTGTAGAAATGTCCTGCAGTGCATCCTCGTCCTTAGAAACAACATAAATGCTGTCCCAACGCTCTGCTACAGACTCCTTCCAAAGAGCAATCTCCTTAGCAAGTTTATTATCATTAGCTTCGAGCTTATGAGAACGCTTAGCCTGACTCTCATAGAACTTGTCATAGTAGTCATCAAGCTGACGCTTCATTGTATAGTGAGGAGCGATAGTTGCAATAGAGTTCTTTACAACCTTTACCCAATCCTCTGAGTAGCCATCTTGATTCTTATTGAAGTAGAGAGGAGCAATCTCATTCTCAAGCAGACCATAGATAGTAGCTGCATCAAGTTGGTCCTGATAGCCCTGATTCTGATAGGTACGCTTCTCTGGCAATGCCCATCCAGCTCCCTCGCGGTAGCCTTCAACCCACCAGCCATCAAGTACTGAGAGGTTTACAACACCGTTCATCTCTGCTTTCTCACCAGATGTACCACTTGCCTCGAGTGGACGAGTTGGTGTATTCATCCAGATATCAACACCAGAAACGAGACGACGAGCCAACTGCATATCGTAATCCTCAAGGAAGATAATCTTACCGAGGAACTGTGGCATACGTGAAATCTCAAAGATACGCTTGATAAGTCCCTGTCCTGCACCATCAGCTGGGTGAGCCTTACCAGAGAAGAAGAACAGAACTGGACGCTCTGGGTTGTTTACAATCTTCTCCAAACGCTCAAGGTCAGTGAAAAGCAAGTGTGCACGCTTATAAGTTGCAAAGCGACGACAGAAACCAATCATCAATGCGTTAGGATTAATACGCTCAAGGATAGAAACGACCTTAGCTGGGTCACCCTGGTTGCGGAGCCACTGCTTGGTGAACTTATCACGGATATACTTGATAAGTTTCTGCTTCAATGCCATACGTGTCTCCCAGATTTCTGAATCAGGAACATTATAGATTGCGTGCCAGATAGACTCGTTGCTCTGGTCACCCATGAAACTCTCATCAAAGTATTTATCGTAAACTTTGCGCCACTCTGTTGCTGTCCATGTTGGGAGGTGTACACCATTAGTAACATAACCTACAGCATTCTCCTCTGGGAAGTATCCCTTCCACAATGGAGCAAACATTTTCTGGCTTACCCAACCGTGAAGTTTTGACACACCATTGATTTCCTGACAGGTGTTACAAGCGAAGGTACTCATACAGAAACGCTCACTGTGATCATCAGGATTGGTACGACCCATACCGATGAACTCATCCCACGAGATACCAAGTTTAGTAGGATAATCACCCATATACTTGCCGAAGAGTTCCTCGTCGAAGTAGTCGTGACCTGCTGGTACAGGAGTATGAACGGTATAAAGTGATGAGGCACGTACAAGCTCCATAGCTTGATTAAATGTCAAGCCACTCTCGATGTAGTCGCAAAGACGCTGGAGGTTGCAAAGTGCCGCATGACCTTCATTGCAGTGATAGATATCCTTCTTGATACCAAGCTTCTTCAAAGTAAGAATACCACCGATACCGAGCAGAATCTCTTGCTTCAAACGGTTCTCCCAGTCACCACCATAGAGAGAGTGAGTGATAGGACGGTCGAACTCAGAGTTCATATCGTTGTCTGTATCGAGCAAGTAAAGCTTAATACGTCCAACGTTTACACGCCATACAAGTGCGTGTACCATATAGTTGCGGTAAGGTACATCAACAACAACCTGATTGCCATTCTCATCAAGCTCACGCTCAATAGGAAGAGAGTTGAAATTCTGTGCATCGTACTTAGCAATCTGCTGGCCGTCCATAGAAAGACTCTGTGTGAAGTAACCAAAGCGATAGAGGAAACCTACAGCACAGAAGTCTACGTTAGAGTCAGAAGCCTCCTTAATGTAGTCGCCTGCCAAGATACCAAGACCACCAGAATAAATCTTCAAAGCCTGATTCAAACCAAACTCCATACAGAAGTAAGCAACAGAAGCACGCTTCTTGTTAGGCTTAACGTCCATATAAGTACGGAACTTCTTATAGACATCACTCACCTGCTTCATCAGCTTTTTGTCCTTTACGATAGCTTCCTTACGGTCATAGCTAAGACGCTCAAGGAGCTGGACTGGATTATGTCCAACCTCTTCATAGAGTTCCTCATCAAGAGCTTTGAACATGTTGCGTGCTTCGTAATTCCATGCCCACCACATATTGTGAGCAAGCTCATCAAGACATGCCAGTTCCTTTGGCAGAGTTGACTTTACAGTTACCTCTTTCCACTGAGGTTCGTTGGAATAATCTGATTTAATTTTCATAACTTATTATAGTTTTGACTGTTATTTCGTTATTTTGTTACTAAGCAGTTATCACTTGTTTCTTGCAGCTGCTTTCTTTAATGCTATGTCGTAAGCCTGCTCATAATAGATGATAAACTCACTCCAAAGAGCCTTACGAGAGACCTTCTCGGCATTTGAACGACACTTGTTCACCTCCGTCTTCGTAAAGCAAGAGTAACGGGCTATGGTATCCTTAATACCATCAGCTACCTCTGAATAATTATAATCTGTACGATGTAATACTTTCACACCATCTTCTATCTCGCTATATTTTCCCTTCTCTGTATTTGCCCACAAACCGAAACCAGCAAGGTCGGTTGTAATACAAGGTACCTTAAAGGCTATTGCCTCTAATGGTGTATAGCCCCATGGCTCATAGTATGAAGGATAGACACAGAGGTCGTTACCCAATACGAGGTCATAATAGCTCATATTCATAATGCCATCATCTCCTGTCAGATAGCAAGGCAAGAGGATGACCTTCACCTTATCTCCCTTTGCATTGTTTATACCGAGAGAGCTGAGCATATTCAGTACATTGTCATGGACCATATTGTGGAGCCAATGTGTGAGTACAGGCTTCTCCAATGGTGTGTCAAACTGTTTACCGCTGTTGAGACGCTCCACAAGGTCCTGACGTGGACCCGCTACCCAGCCTGGAACCTCAATGAAGGCTACAACCTGCTTCTTCAAGTTCTCATCATAACGCAAGCGGTTCATTGATTCTATGAACACATCAATACCTTTATTGCGGAACTCATATCGTCCGCTGGTTGATACGATTAACGCATCATCTTGTATATCGTCACCTGTCAACGCATTGGCAACATCAAGCAAACGCTTACGCGCTGCCTTGCGCTTCCTTGTGAAGGTTGCACCCTTTGGTACAAAGTCATTTTCAAAACCATTTGGAAGAACTAAATCTACTGGCTTATCAAGCAACTCTTTGCACTCTGTTGCAGTAATATCACTCACTGTCGTGAAACAATCAACATAATGTGCAGTCTGCTTCTCGATAGAATGCTTGCTCTCCATATTCAACTCCGAAGCCATCTGGTCACCATTATATGCCCAGAGATATTCGTATAATGGCTTATTATTGCCCGCTATACTGCGACCAATACCCGTTGCATGAGTAGTAAAGATAGATGCTATCTGTGGCAAACGATGCTGTAATACAAGTGCGGCAAAGCCTGTTTGCCATTCGTTTGCATGGAAGACAACCTTATCTTTCTCACTAAGATAGAATCTATAGAAACTCTCTACAACAAGTGCCGTAGCATAAGCAAACATAGCAGATTCGTCATAATCACCGTAGGCATGGAGACTATCAACTCTATAATACTCCCAAAGCTTACCATAAATCTCATCTTTATGAGCAAAGTATGACTGAAAATCAATAAGCATAGCAATTGGCTCCCCAGGGATATCCCAACGTCCAACCTTTACTGATAGCCCCTCGGAAACTGCTTTCTGCTGCCAATCAGCAAATAACTTCTTATCCTCTTTAAAATAAGGGGATGGTGTCTCTTGCCAGCAGTCAGGACCAAGGAAAATGATACGATCCTTTACCTTATCTTGTAATGTCTTTGCACGAGTTGAAAGTACAGTATAAATTCCTCCGACCTTGTTACAAACTTCCCAGCTGGTCTCAAAAATATAATCTGGAAATAACATCTTCTCCTTTAAAATATTTGATATATATCGCCACAAAGGTAATACAAAAATAAGTAAATCAACAATTTAATCTGTACATTTTTGAGGAATGTATAGTATTAATTAATTAAAATCATTAACTTTGCAATTAACCAACATTCATAGATATGAAACAAAAGATTGTACTGACAATAATGGCTATGTTGGCTTTTTCAACCAACATAGCCGCTCAAAGCAACTTACCCACTACAAAGACAGAAACTTCTCCTTCAAAAACAGGAAAGATAGCACAGAAAAATGACTCTATCTTTAAAGCACATCTTGTGAATGATGAATTTCAAGTGTGGATGGATATTGATTTCTATCATAACAATATTACCGTACCACGACAAGAGATATTCGGAGAGGTTCCAGGCTACTTTGGTGCAGTACGTGATACTCGTAAGTGGATTATCTCTGATGCTACCATAAAAGGGAGAAAGGCTATCTTAACCATCATCAATGACTATGGTAGTGAAGATCTCAAAGCCGAACTAAAGCATAATTCAAATGGTACCTACACGCTAACAAGACTTGATGGTAGCACGATGAAGATTGTGGTTAATAATAAATGGGTGAAGATTCCTAAGGATTTAATCTTCTATTGTAAATAATCACAGTTCTCAGGACTATATAAGTAGACCCTACTAATGATAAATTGGTGCTCATTAGTAGGGTCTTCTTTTATAATTGATTTCCAAATGTTATCCCTATAAACTATTTTAATTAGTTAGAATAGTCCTATCAACCACTTAAACATGTCTATTAGTAAAGTCCACGTCCATTCCGTGACACCAATCAATAACCTAAAGACAAAATAAATAATTACACTAAGAATGATAATAAGAAAAGCTGTTAGCAATGCTTTCGACCTCACCTGGCGTATTGTTTTCTTATCTCCTTCTACATAGCGTGTAATTAAATCTAAGTTCTTTACGTGTGCTTTGCTAAAAAAATCTATAGCATCACCAATAAAAAAAGGAATACTTCCCAACAATATATCTACTAAATAGTTATAGATAACAGCCAATGTAAGTGGAATAGACTTGACTTTAAACAAAGTAACGTATATAAACGGCAAACCAAAAATAGATGAAACAAGATCTCCTACTGATGGTACTAAACCTAAGAGTGCATCTAAGAAATATTTATCTGCTAAAGTTGTTACCGTACTAATAAACTTATAAGCCTTTGATGCTTTTAAATTTCGGATTTCTTTCTCCCTTCTTTGTCGGCGAACTTCTTCTTTACGAGTAGCATCACTACCCTTATCAAAAGAATCTCTATCATCAATAAGAGGGTAAGAGTCATTCAAAACAATCTCTCCGTCTTGTTCCCCTAAAGTCTTATGAGCATCATAATTCAACCCATTTTCTAATATATTCTTTCCTTCCATCCTAAATCAATAAATAAAAAACAAATTATAATAACCTAAACACTATAACGCTTAAACACATAAAATATTATCATAAGAGCTTTAATCAATAAAAACACCTTTTTAGTGCTCAAAAATAAAAATAAATTTGCAATGTAATAAAAGACCCAGTTAACAACTAATTTTAGTTTTACTTTTACTTGCTTTCATTTTTAACACTTCGTAAAATTATCTATTACCAAACAAATTAAGAAGCAAATATGGATGACAGTAGTGACAGCAAATAACAAATTAAATAAAATAATTACCCCACTAAATTCAAGCGACTAAATACCACTTTTAAGTCATATATGTCTTATGTAACCAATTAGCCCTATTTACCTATTAGGATAATAAGACCTATTAGCCTTATCAGCCCTATAAGCCTTATTAGCCCAATTAGCCCAATATAATATTGCAGCTTCTGTCCTTCCAACACTTCATCAACA
>ERZ1674055.195-NODE-196-length-11092-cov-14.841533_pt1 | contig 11092 bp, 11 predicted proteins | sample MGYA00581121_ERZ1674055 | MGnify/ENA primary metagenome ERZ1674055 (study PRJEB41354, sample SAMEA4873334) | human saliva metagenome | biome: human-associated habitat [ENVO:00009003]; feature: mouth environment [ENVO:08000002]; material: saliva material... | reverse complement strand
GATTTTGTTAGTAGTTACCAGTGATGTTCTTAATGTTTTTCAATGATATTCTTAGTGGTTATCAGTTATATCCTTAATGTTTTTCAATGATATTCTTAGTGGTTATCAGTTATATCCTTAATGGTTCTCAATGGTATTCTTAATAATTTTCGATGAATTATTAAGCAGTTTCTGATGATATTATAAAAGGAAAGGGAATAATGTGAGTGATGGTTTATTCTATAAATAAAGAACGGAAGCTATATCAGATGATAGCTTCCGTTCTTTGTTTTTATTGTTTTCTTAGATTGCCTTGTAACCTTTCGTACTGTTACGAGCGAGCAAATCTTTAAGATTCAGTTCTTTATTTCCATTGGCTTCATAAGCCTCTCTCATTTCTTCTTCTCCCTCTTCCTCTGCTTCTGAGTGGGTGAAAGTGATACTTTTGCTTTTAAGTTCTGCGATTGCCCAGCCAACTAATGAAATAATAAGCAGTGCAATCAGTCCTATCATTGGAGTTGTCATAATTTGATTTGTTTTTATTTATGATGCAAAAGTACATTAACTTTCGGAAAACGCCAAATAATCTGCAGATTTTCAGTATCTTTGCATAAAAGAACGAGCAAGATGACGAGAAAAGAAAGATATGATTTTGTATTAGGATACTTCCGAAAGAATGTTGGACACGTGACGACTGAGCTGAATTTTGGTTCAGCTTTTCAGTTGCTTTGTGCGACATTGCTATCTGCCCAATGTACGGACAAGCGGATTAATGCTATTACTCCGGAGTTGTTCCGTCATTATCCTGATGCGAAAGCTATGGCAAAGGCTACTGTTGAGGATGTTTTTGAATATGTAAAGAGTGTTTCTTATCCGAATGCGAAGGCGACACATCTGGTGGAGATGTCGAAGATGCTGGTTGAGAAGTTCGGCGGAGAGGTACCGTCCGACCCTGATGAGCTGACGCAATTGCCGGGAGTGGGGCGTAAAACGGCGAATGTTATACAGGCTGTCTGGTTTGGAAAACCGACGTTGGCTGTAGATACGCATGTCTATCGTGTCAGTCACCGACTGGGTTTAGTCCCATCTACGGCGAACAATCCGCGTAAGGTTGAGGATTATTTGATGAAGAACATCTCTACGGATGAGGTTTCTGATGCGCATCATTGGATATTACTTCATGGGCGTTATGTCTGCAAGAGTGCTAAGCCTGATTGTGAACATTGTCCTTTTGATGCGATTTGTCCGAAGCTGATGAAAGATAGTAAGTTGTGAAAGAGTAATTAAGGGGCGTTAACTCCTGATAATTCCTAGAAGAATATGGATACAAGAAAGATAATGCACTTCCTAAAGGGGATTGCTGCAAACAATAACCGACAGTGGTTTCAAGAGAATAAGACTGAGTTTGAAGCCGTAAAGGCTAATTTTGAAGAGGGAGTAGATAAGGTGATTGCCTGCCTTTCTACCTTTGATGATGAGGTTTCCCATCTCACGGCTAAGGACTGTACTTACCGTTTTTACCGTGATGTGCGCTTTTCTCCTGATAAAAGTCCTTATAAGCGTCACTTCGGAGCTTATATCTGTGGGCATGGAAAGAAGTCGCTTCGGGGTGGATATTATATTCATCTGCAGCCGGGAAACTGCCTCATTGCGGTGGGTTGTTACTGGCTTCCGACGAATATTCTTACGTCATGTCGCAATGAGATTATGGCGAATATTGATGAATGGCGAAAGGATGTTGAGAATAAGGACTTCGTAAATCTCTTCGGACTACCGAATGCGGGGCAGTGGACTGAGGACAAGGTGAGCGAAAAGGGCTTCGGTCTGGCTGCTTTGAAGACTGTTCCTAAGGGCTTTCCAAAGGATTATGAGTTCCTACAGTATCTGCGAATGAAGGATTATTGCTGCTGGGTTTCCGTCCCCGATGACTTCTTTGAGGGTGATAAGTGGCAGGAGAAGCTGGAACACATCTGCAAGACGGGCAAGCCGATGATGGACTTTATTAATAATGTGGTGGATGATTACGAGTAGAACGGCGTGACGTTCTGCCTATAATATAAGGTGAAAAAAGATTATCCCTCTCTTCAGTCTGACCGAAGAGGGGGATAATACGTTTAGGAAAACTCTGTTCCTGCGGGTTAAGGATTAAGGTGTACCGCCCGTTTCTTCTTTCTTCTTCTTGTCATCCTTGCCTTTTTTCTTTTCCTGCACTGCTACGCGGAAGAACTCAACGTCCTTCAGTTTGCGGAATTCGGGGGATGGGGTGAAGAGAATCTGCGTCCTTGTGATGCATTCTGCTGGCTTGAAATCCTCCTCTTTCAACACTGCTTTCGAGGTGAATGTCGGGCGGAATGTACCGAGCGGACCGCCGTCAACGATGAAACCCTGCGAACAGAGTTGGTTCAGAACCTTGCGGAAACGATAGAATACAGCGGCAATGTCAGCCTGTCCTACTGTTGAATCGTCTGCCATACGCTCACAAAGTTCGTCAAAAGTGATGTGATGTTTCTGACAAACAGCACTTGCAACGAACACTTCCTTGCCCGTGTGAGGGCCAACACTCATTTTTCTTTTAGAAAGAGAATAATCCATGATAAATTAGTGTTAGATTTAATAATAGTCACATGTATGATGTTTCTCTGCACTCTTCACAGAGTCATCACTGAATGGACGAGGACAAAGTTAGGGAAAATATTCTACAAAAGCAAATAGTCTATGCAACTTTTTTCTCAGATTGAGTATATATTTTTTGCAAAACGAAGTAGGCTTTTGAAAAGAACGATAGGAGGATTTAAGAAAGACGATAGTACTTTTCACAAAAAACGATAGTACTTTTTGAGCAAAACGATAGTACTTTTTAGGCAAAAAGTCCTATCGTTTTTTTGAGAAAGATTAATGATTTTGTATCGCTCTGATAATCAGCTACTTATAAACGTATGGAAAATGGACTGAAAACGGGTGTTTTTCTGCTGCCTTTCAGCCTAAAAAGAGAGTAGGAGATAAGCATGCCGTTGGCTATTATGCTCACCTCCTACTCACGTATTGATAGGTAATTTTTATTTACTTCTTCCTCAGTTCTTCAAGACTTGCCTTGAGGGCTGCAATCTTTTCTTCAGAATCACTCTGCTTTTTGCGCTCACGTTCGATGACGGCCGCAGGAGCATGCGCCACGAAATTCTCGTTGGAAAGTTTCTTCTTGATGCCTGCAAGGAAGCCTTCCAAGTGGTTAAGCTCCTTCTCCTGCTTCTCTATTTCGGCAGCAACATCAATCAAATCGCCTACAGGCACTGCGAAACTGTCCGTCCCAACCATGAATCCTGATGCATCGCCTGGCTTCTCCTCAACCACTTCGATAGCTTTCAAGTTCGCCATCTTGCGGATAACACTGTTGTAAGCCTCATAGTTATTCTGCCCGATAACGTCAAGTTCAAGCTCAACCTTCGGAGCAATATTCTTCTGATTGCGCACCGTTCTGACACCGCCGACGATGGCTTTCACCTGCTCAATATCGCTGATTAGCTTCTCTTCAGCCTGCGTTGGAGCCGGAATCTTCAGCTCATCACGCATGATACTCTCGCTGTCCTTGCGGTCATAAATGTGCTGCCAGAGTTCTTCGGTAATGAAAGGCATGAAAGGATGCAGCATCTTTAGCAGATTATCGAAGAAGCTTAACGTTGCATCGTAGGTCACTTTGTCGATAGGCTTGCCGTATTCTGGCTTAATCATCTCTAAGTACCAACTTGAAAACTCGTCCCAGAAGAGGCGGTAAACCGTCATCAAAGCCTCAGAAATACGATAGCTCTTGAACTGATCGTTCATCTCCGCATTCACAGCTCTCAGTTTGGCTTCGAACCATTCAACAGCAATTCTGTTCGCTTCCGGTTGCTCAATCTCCGTAGTCTCCCAACCTTGTACGAGGCGGAAAGCATTCCAAATCTTATTATTGAAGTTACGTCCTTGCTCGCAAAGCGCCTCGTCGAAGAGAATATCATTGCCCGCCGGAGCTGAAAGCATCATACCCATGCGCACACCATCAGCACCATATTTCTCAATAAGCATAATCGGGTCAGGCGAATTGCCAAGACTCTTGCTCATCTTCCTTCCGAGCTTATCACGCACAATACCCGTGAAATAAACATGCTTGAATGGGAATTTCCCACGATATTCATAGCCCGCCATGATCATTCGTGCCACCCAGAAGAAGATAATATCCGGACCAGTTACAAGATCACTGGTAGGGTAGTAGTAGTTTATTTCCTCATTATCGGGATGATTGATACCATCAAACACCGAAATAGGCCATAACCAACTTGAGAACCATGTGTCCATACAGTCGCTTTCCTGCTCAAGATCGGCAGCAGTTACGGCAGGGTTCTTCTCCTTAGCAAGCTTCAAAGCCTCCTCAGAGGTCTCTGCAACTACGGTAGCATTCTTACCTTCTGCATCCTTAAAGTAGTATGCCGGAATACGATGTCCCCACCAAAGCTGGCGACTGATACACCAGTCCTTGATGTTTTCCAGCCAGTGGCGGTACGTATTCTTATATTTCTTTGGATAGAACTCAATCTCATCATCCATAACAGGACCGAGCGCAATGTCAGCAAAGTGCTGCATCTTCAGGAACCACTGAGTAGAGAGTTTCGGCTCAATAGGCACGTTTGTACGCTCGGAGAAGCCCACTTTGTTGTCATAGTCTTCCACCTTTTCCATCAAACCAGCCGCCTCTAAGTCCTTAGATATCTGCTTGCGCACGTCCATTCTGTCCTGACCTACGTATAAACTAGCCGCCTCGGAAATGGTTCCGTTATCATTGAAAATGTCAATTGTCTCCAGTCCGTGTTTCAAACCAAGTGCATGGTCGTTGACATCATGTGCAGGAGTAACCTTCAAACAACCCGTTCCAAACTGGATATCTACATATGAATCCTCGATAACAGGGATTACGCGGTTGACTAATGGTACTATGACATGCAAGCCTTTAAGCCATGTATTCTTCACATCCTCTGGATTGATGCACATAGCCGAGTCGCCCATAATCGTCTCTGGACGGGTAGTTGCAACAACAGCGTAGTAACCTTTTTCATCTTTGTGCATTACGTTGCCCTCGTCTTTGCGCTCAACTTTAGCCTGATCGTCCGCAGCAACATAATATTTAAGGTGATAAAGCTTGGAATGTTCATCCTTATAAATAACCTCCTCGTCCGACAGAGCAGTCTGAGCCTGTGGGTCCCAATTGACCATTCGCACGCCACGATAGATATAACCTTTATTATATAAGTCGCAGAACACCTTAATAACACTCTTGCTTCGGGTGTCATCCATAGTGAAAGCAGTACGGTCCCAATCACAAGAGCAGCCCAGTCGACGCAACTGTTTCAGGATAATCCCTCCATGTTCATGTGTCCAATCCCATGCATGCTCAAGAAATTGCTCGCGAGTGAGGTCAGTCTTTTTAATACCTTCCTGCGCTAACTTGTTAACAACCTTTGCTTCTGTAGCAATACTTGCATGGTCTGTACCAGGAACCCAGCAAGCATTCTTACCCTCCATACGGGCGCGTCTTACCAGAATGTCCTGAATTGTATTGTTAAGCATGTGCCCCATGTGAAGCACACCCGTAACGTTTGGAGGTGGGATGACCACAGTGTAAGGCTCACGGCCATCTGGTTTAGAACTGAATAGCTTATTGTCCAGCCAGTACTGGTACCATTTTGATTCCACAACCTGTGGATCATACTTGCTTGCTAATTCCATTGTTTCGTATATTTTTATTTCTTTATTATCTTTAAAATACGGTGCAAAAGTACAAAAAATCCGCTTAAAAAGTGTATCTTTGCAACGATATTAGTACTCACAGAGAAGTACTTTAACGTTTATCTTTAACTTTAAACATCAAGACATTGCATACAAAAGAAGAAAAATTAAAAGCCTTTGCTCGTTTATTGGATGTTCAGGAACGCCTTCGAAAAGAGTGCCCTTGGGATAGAAAGCAGACCAATGAGAGTCTTCGCCCTAATACTATTGAAGAAGCATTCGAGTTAGCTGACGCTCTTCTTAAGGACGATTCAAAGAATATTTGTAAGGAATTGGGCGATGTTATGGAGCATGTCGTGTTCTATTCTATGCTTGGTCAGGAGAAAAAGGAGTTTGATGTCGCTGATGTTTGCAATGCACAATCGGATAAACTCATGTTCAGACATGATTTTATTGATTGGACTGGATGGGAGGTAACACGGCAGGATATGGTCGTAAATACCAATGGTCAGGTTGTTTACAAAGATGAATTGAATAAACAGGCTAATAATCATCAAGCTGCACCTGATACTGCAACGCAGGTAGAATCAACTTGGGAACAACGGAAGCAACGTGAAAGAGATGGAAATACGTCTGTCCTTTCTGGTGTTCCTGATTCTTTACCAAGCCTTATTAAAGCTTATCGAATACAAGATAAAGCCCGTAATGTGGGCTTTGATTGGGAAGAGAAAGAGCAAGTATGGGATAAGGTTTATGAGGAATTAGACGAATTAAAAGCAGAACTGAAGAAAGGAGACAAAGAACATTCAGCTGAAGAGTTTGGTGATTTTATGTTCTCTCTTATCAATGCTGCTCGACTCTATCATATTAATCCTGATAATGCTCTTGAACATACTAACCAGAAGTTTATAAAAAGATTCAATTATATTGAAGAAAAAGCTCGTGAGAAAGGAGTTAATATAAAGGATCTTACTCTAGAAGAGATGGATAAGTTCTGGGAAGAAGCAAAACAGACAAATAAATAAACCTACATAAATTCCACAATATGAAAAATTCTTTTTATCTCATTATTTCGTTATTTGTCCTTTTAATGGTTGCCTCTTGTAAGGATAATAAGCCTAAGACAATAGTAGAACAATCTTCAAAGAATGCTGATACGCTCACGACGGGGGACAGTACTGTATATGGAACAATGGTAGATGGTGGTATGAACTCCATCATTCTTCTTACAGACAAAGGTGATACTATAGAGTTTCTTGTCAATCCTAATGATACTGCAGAGGTGGTTAAAGGAGGTAAGATAAATGGCGATCGCTTTGCCATTATCGGTTATACAGAATATGGTGATCGTTTTATGCGTTCAGCAATCAATCTTACATCTTTGTTTGGAAACTGGCATAGCCTTGATCGCAATTTTGAAATAAAGGAGGATGGAACGATTACTTCTACTCTTCAGTCAGAGAAAAGTCCATGGACAACATGGAAAATATGGAATGGAAAGCTTATCCTTTCGAAAGATACTTTCACGGTAGATAAGCTCGGAGCTGAGGCTTTATCTTTAGAAAATAAGGATGGTATATTCGTGTTTAATAGGGGAAAGTAGCCCTATCTGTTTATAGAATGGATCCATTTAAAGTGCACATCCTGGGCTGTGGAAGTGCTTTGCCTACTTTGCAGCATTATGCTTCTTCTCAAGTTGTAGAACTTAGGGAGAAGCTTTTTATGATTGACTGTGGAGAAGGTACACAAATACAATTGCGTCGCTGTCATATTCATTTCTCGCGTATTACAGCAGTCTTTATTAGTCATCTCCATGGTGATCATTGCTTTGGCATCCCTGGTATGATATCTACTTTTGGAATGACAGGACGTACAGCTCCACTGCATATATATGGTCCTGCAGCTTATGAACCAGTACTAAATCAGACTCTTGATTTCTTTTGTCAAGGTCTAGAGTTTAAGGTGGTCTTTCATCCAGTTGTTACAAAGGAGAAAACTATTATTTACGAAGATCGTGGTTTGACAGTCGAATCCATTCCTTTAGAACATCGTATTGAATGCTGTGGTTATTTATTTAAAGAGAAACCAACTTTACCCCATATCCGCCGTGATATGATAGATTTCTATCACATTCCTGTTAGTCAGATAAATAATATTAAAGCAGGGGCTGATTGGATAACGGAAGAAGGTGAAAAGATTCCTAATAGTATGCTTACAGCTCCTGCGAAAGCTCCAAGAAGTTATGCATATTGTTCAGATACCCGGTATATGAAGAATCTGCATAAAATAGTCAAAGGTGTCAGTACTCTTTACCATGAAAGTACTTATGCTACAGAAGATGAGGACCGTGCACATCTATATTGGCATAGTACTTCTCGTCAGGCTGCAACTGTAGCAAAGGATGCTTCCGTCGGTAAACTAGTGTTAGGTCATTTCTCTGCAAGATATCAAAATGAAGAGAAAATTTTGGAAGAAGCAAAGGAGGTCTTCCCGAATACACTCCTTAGTAAAGAAGGGATGACTATTGATGTATAAGTCATAGACGTTAGGATTTTGTTCCTATCGTTAAAGATTAGAAGGTAATATCTACCATCAACCTATCTATAGTCTGCAGACATATGTAAATGTATTAGGGAAAGTCTTTTCTATATCTACAGGCTTTCTTCCAAAAATACCAAAGATAGTACTGCCGCTACCAGACATTTGTGCATAAAGGGCATTTTTTTCGTATAACTTTTCTTTAATTGCTTTTAATTCTGGATAACGCTTAAATACAGGAACCTCAAAATCATTAAATAATTCTGTTCGCCATGTATCGATAGGTTGTTTAACTATGTCACGGCAACATTTTATTGGTTGTTGGGGTTCTATGGTTGCGTAAGCCTCTGCTGTTGATACTGCTATATCAGGTTTGATCAATACTAAATAATATCCATTAAGATTTCCACTTTCAGAGTCTGCAGGTGCCAGTATGTCTCCTATGCCCGTTGCATATGATATTTCTGAACGAATAAAAAAAGCGCAATCAGCTCCTAACTTACTTGCGTAACGTTCCATCTCGGCATTACCCATGTTCAACCGAAAACGTTCGTCAAGAAGGCGAATCATATATGCTGCATCAGCCGATCCACCTCCTAATCCAGCTTGTGTAGGAATACGTTTATATAGATGTGTGTGAACGCGGGGTAACTGGTAGTCTTCAGCTATAAGGTTATAGGCTTTGACAACAAGATTATTTTTTTCTTCTCCATCGATTAGATTACCTGTTATCTTTAAGTCACACTGTACGTCTGATGGGAATTCTTCGTCCATTTTCTTTATTTCAAGTACATCACAGAGTGGTACTGGGTAGAAAATAGTCTCAAGGTTGTGATAGCCATCAGGACGTTTGGATACAATATTTAAACCAAGATTGATTTTACAGCAGGGGAATGTAATCATAGCTTCTTTATTTTTTGCAAAGATAGTAAAACTGTTGCATAATGCGGTTATGATTGGAATATTTTTTGTAATTTTGTGGGCAAATGGTAGAAAGAAGTAATAGTAAAAGCAATCGAAGGAGCAAGCAGGCTCCTATAGATACGACCTTTGGACATTTACAGCCACAGGCTACTGATATTGAGAAGGTAGTCTTAGGTGCCCTTATGATAGACAAGGATGCCTTTACTGTTGTATCTGAGATTATCAAGCCCGAAACTTTTTATGAGGCTCGTCATCAGAAGATCTATGAGGCAATACAATCGTTAAATCTTCAGGAAAAACCTGTAGATATTATGACTGTGGCCGAGGAATTACGACATAAAGGAACTTTAGAAGAAATAGGAGGTCCTGCTTATGTTGTAGAGCTGAGTTCTAATGTAGCTTCTTCTGCCCATATAGAATATCATGCTCATATTCTTGCACAGAAATTTCTAGCACGGCAACTTATCCAGTTTGCATCAATGATAGAAACTGACGCTTTTGATGAGACTGTTGATGTAGATGAGTTGATGCAAAAAGCAGAAGGAACTCTTTTTGAGATTTCTCAAAAGAATATGTTGCAAGACTATGTACAAATTGATACAATTGTAGAGCAGGCGCACCAATTATTACTTCAAGCTGCTAATCGAGATGGTGGATTGACTGGTGTTCCAAGTGGATTTCATAAACTTGATGAAATCACGGCAGGATGGCAAGCTTCAGATCTTGTGATTATTGCAGGTCGTCCTGCTATGGGTAAGACCTCATTTGCTCTGAGCATTGCAAAAAATATTGCCGTTGATTATCGTGAGCCCATAGCGTTCTTCTCTCTTGAGATGAATAATGTTCAGCTAGTAAATCGTCTTATATCTAATGTTTGCTCAGTACCTGGTAATAAGATTCTTAATGGTCAGCTTACACCTGATGAATGGGAAAGGTTTGATTCAAATATCCGAAAGATGCAAGGAGCTCCCATATATGTTGATGATACTCCTGGGTTATCTATTTTTGAGCTTAGAACAAAGGCACGCCGTTTAGTGCGAGAGCACGGCATTAAGATTCTTATGATTGACTATTTGCAATTGATGAATGCAAATGGGATGCGATTTAATAGTCGTCAAGAGGAGGTTTCCACTATTAGTCGTTCTTTGAAAGGTCTTGCAAAAGAGCTTAATATTCCAGTACTTGCTCTTTCACAGTTGAGTCGTGCAGTTGAACAACGTGATGGCGCTGAAGGTAAACGTCCACAACTTAGTGACTTGCGTGAGTCAGGTGCTATTGAGCAAGACGCTGATATGGTCCTTTTTGTGCATCGTCCAGAATACTATCATATCCTTCAGGATGATAAAGGAAATGATTTACATGGTATGGCTCAGATTATTATTGCTAAGCACCGCAAAGGCGCAACTGGCGATGTCCTTTTAAATTTCCGAGGGGAATATACTCGTTTTGCGAATCCAGAAGATACCGATTTTACTGCACCTCTTCCCGAAGATCAGTTTGGTGGTGAAATTGTGGGTAGTAAGATAAATGAAGATCCTATGCCTCCTACACCTCCAGGGATTCAACCTCCTTTTTGAAATTAGAGAAAATGCAAGAGAACTTATAAAAGAGGGAATATATTTTCTTCTTATTTTTTGTTTGATGTTGCTGTCATTTTTAACAGTTTCTGTAAATTCCTATATCATAGATTTTTAGCTCTCTATTAGAGTGATACTAATGACAGCAAAATCCAAAATGGCATATATATAGTTCAAGCTATATTATGAAGAGATATAAATTCTCCGTCTTAATTCTTTGCTGAATTATAAAGAAATTTGCTTGTTAAAGTCACATGTAAATTGGAGATAGCTTCAGTATTATATATTAATGCGTTTCTTTAGTTTGTGTTTTGTAATAT
>ERZ1674055.174-NODE-175-length-12113-cov-10.714546_pt1 | contig 12113 bp, 26 predicted proteins | sample MGYA00581121_ERZ1674055 | MGnify/ENA primary metagenome ERZ1674055 (study PRJEB41354, sample SAMEA4873334) | human saliva metagenome | biome: human-associated habitat [ENVO:00009003]; feature: mouth environment [ENVO:08000002]; material: saliva material... | reverse complement strand
AGTAACCAAATTCTTCCTACCTTTTTTAATATTTTTTCATAATAATTGCATAGGTACGAGTTTGTTATGCGTGGTTTGGAGCTATCAAATAGCTTTACATTTTTTTATTTATTGGAGGATTATAGTATGTTATTTGAAGATTTGTTTAACGAAGATGTTAAATCTGTTAGTGTTGTTACCGATATTACAGACGGTAAACAAAAAGTGGTCGAGTTGGGAAAAGACTTCGATGATTACGTACAAAACACGTACGGTAAAGCTATTAAAGACCATCATAATACTGTTGAAGCTGCTAAAGGCATGCGTAAAGCAGTTATCTATTTCACTTTGGCAACCGGAGCATCTATCTTGCTACAACGTAAACTCGTCAAATGTGCAGAACGTCAATACAAAGATATTTGTGACGATATGTATTCTGACCGTACTATGGACGAATTTGTAATGAAGGCATTTGAGGAGCAATTTGGTAATGGTGAGAACTAAATACACCATGGTCACGTGTTATTAAGATTGAAGGATTATATTTAGGAACCGAGGTATAGAAATGGGACTATTTAGTAAAGTAAACAAATTGGAGAAAGTTGATTTTGGTGATGCCGAGCTTAACGCTATTTATGAGAAAGGGTTAAACGACGGCAAGGAATGCGGTCAAATGGACGAAGCAATCCAAGGTATTTTATTTGCTGCTGGTGGATTAGCAGTCTATTATATTGGACGACGAGCCCTAAATCGTTCGAATAAAGAATTGAATGATGTTATCAAAGAAGGACAATTCGATTCCTTTGAGAAACTGTTGGAGGAAAAGTAATGAGTGAATTAGATGAGTTTGGTATTGTGCGGTATATTATAGATACTGGCGATAAAGTCGTGTCTATATTACTTAATGATATTGCGGAAGATGTTGATGGTAACCTTCTTATGAAAATTAAGAAGAATCATATTCCGTTCTATGACGTACTATTTGAAGAAGACGATCCAGACCAAGTAGCAGAGTATATTCTTGTTAAAGGTGTAAAATTCTATGTTTCCACTTGGCAAGGTAACGACAATTATATTATCTTCCAAGTAGATTGGTTTACAACAAAACGAGGAAGGATTCTATATTTAGACACTGAAGTTAAAGATCCAATATACGACGTAGAATGGCTTCTTCAAAACGAAAATCTATTTGGTTTTGACGGAGGATTTATAAAACGAAATTATAGAATGATTTATAAATGCTTCATCAACGATTACGGCGTCAAAGTCTTATTCGATGTTGACCAATCTAAGATTGATGATTTTTATGGTTTTGAGAAGTATTTGGTTAGAACATTTTATGATAAGATTGAGGGATCGCAGAAAAAACAAGGCTCATAGTGAAAGGAAGGTAAATTATTATGTCTAAAAATTTTAACGATATTGACAATTTAGCTTACGCCATCGCGTTCGATAGCCTTACTGGAGAAATCGAAAAGGTCAAAGTTGAACTGGCTTTAGCAGAAGACGAAGAAGCAGCGAAAGTTTTGGAAACTCGATTGGCACGCCTAATTGCTCTCAAGAATGAAGAGATCAAACATAAGGTGAAGCCTATTGATATTTTCAATACGATCACTGCCGGAGTCGCTGGTATTGCGGTACTCAGCTATGAGCAAACTGGGATTATCACCAGCAAGTTATGGAACATGACTGCGGGAGCTATTTTCCGTAAACGTTAATAAGGGGATTAAACAATTCCCTTTCTTTTTCGAGGTACAAGATGTTTAAAGATGATGCTTGGGTTAAAGTTTTAACAGTGTTATTATTCATATTGTTTATCCTATTATTCTTTTTAGTAACAACTATAGAAGATAAGGTACATACATTAGAACGCACTGTTGAGCTGCAACAAATCCAAATTGACTATCAGCGCGATGTTATAAACAACATCAACAGAAAAGTGTTATATCCTGGAGGTTAGAGTATGGATAGAAAACAACCAATGTTTAAATTGTCTCAACGTGGAGACGAAATCGAAATCACGAGCGATAACTACAATCTTATTCGCCAGTCATACGACTCGTATAAATTTATGATGGATAAGTGTTACCCAATGCGTCCAGAGCTTATTATGGACGATACGAATCTCGCAGAAGAGGTTCTTATTATTGGAATCACAGATCTATGGATGAATGGTACAAACAATATTTGGCACTTCACTATTTACTTGACGGCGCTGCATAGCGACTCACCGTTCAAGACTTTGAAGGAATATTTTGGAAAGGAGGTTAAATAATGGTATCACCTATTGTAAAACGGTCTAGCGAATTCAAAGATACAGTTGTATCAATGGTACGAGCTATGCCGTTAGATGAGATGCTTCTGGTGCCCTCGTCGTATATTGACAAAGGTATTGAAGCGTGGCTTGCAGTTGATCCAGAGACTGGCATCAGTCCTGCCCAGGAAGACTACAAGCATTATTTTCAATTCATCATGACGATTCCTAAAGAGATGCACGTATTAGACATGGATCTATATTATTTGCGTATTGCCAAACGGATTGTGGATAATATTCTTATTAGTATGCTCGACACGTCATATTACAAATCTGTATTTGGGTATGCCGATGCTGAGAAAGAACAATACGAGCTTATTTATGCTCTAACAAATGATGTTCTTGATCGACTAGAGGAAACCCAAGATGGTCGGCGGGCATATAAGAATACAAAAGAACTTAGGGAAGAATTCGAAAAGTATTTCGAAGAGGTATTAAGCAATTATGACGAAGAGTCTTGAACCGAGTTATATCGCAAAGTCTATCCCCATATTAACTAAGGACGAATTCTTTGCGTATATTCGAGATAGCATAGTCAACTTACCGTTAAAAGAGATGTTTTATGTGGACGATTGGTATATTGATCGTCTTATTACAAATTGGCAAACGTTTAAATTTGAGTCTGACTATCGTAAATACATATTCGGGCTCTTGATGCTGCCTAAGAATCTCAAGCAATTGGATATTGACTTGATGCTTTGGAATGTTGTTAGAAGTCTCGTTGATGAAATGATAGTATCTTTAGCCGAGGGATTCTATTACGACGAGATGGAAAGTGTTATCGGCGAGACTATATATTTTGAGCCCTTCAAACGATATAAAGGACATGAGATCGACAAACAAAAAGTCACATATTTCCTTGACATTCTTGATACAATATATGGTCGTGTGGAAGAAGGATTCGATACGCTGTCGTGGATACGCTCAGCGGTTGATGAAGAGTATTTATTATAGGAGGTTGTGCTCGTTGTGAAACAGCATGTAAACTTTATTTTGTCGGATATTGATATGAATGATACCGCGACACAATTCATGGCTTGTGATCGTGAATTGGAGGTTGAGATCGAGGGTAGTAATGTAGTTTTACACCTCGTACGTGATGATGCAGATGCAGAATACTAAGAACATAGGAGAATAGAGAAATGAAAAAATCAATCGTATACACAGGAACAATCGCACTTGCCCTTTTGACAGCACCAAGCGTATTGGCTAACGAAGCTGATACAGTTGTCACCAAACAAGATACCAATATCACAGTGCAAAACCCTTCGGTTGAAGTAACAACATCTAACGATACTATTTACGCAGATGTCGATGTCAAGGTAAATGATATCCAAATCCCAGACGAAATTACCATTAACAAAGGTGACAGCATTACTGTTGGATTGCCTGAGGAACTTAAGCTGGTAAATAACTACACATTCCCAGTTAACAATAATGAAGGAACTGAAGTTGGTACAGCTACTGCGAACAAAGACAATAATGAAGTCACAACTGTATTCAACGACTATTTTGAATCACACCCATTAAACAAAACGTTCTCACTCGATATTCAAACTCAATGGAATATCGAAAAGGTTAAGGAGAACCAACAAGTTGCCCTTGATTTCAATGGTCGTAAGGTTGAAACTACTACTGGTAAAGCTGGCGTTATTGGTAAGGACGAAACTCTTATGAAATGGGGCGGTGAAGACGCAGAACATCCAGGCGAAATCGTATGGGCTATGCGCGTTAACTATGCAAAGAAAGACCTTGTCAACGTCAAAGTTTCGGATACTTGGGATGAAAACCAAGAATACGTTAAAGATTCGTTCAAAATGGTAGCCGTTGAATCGAATACCCCTTGGAAAGAAAAAGAATCGGAAGCAACTAAGATCGCTCCTGTATTCCATACTAATGGTTTCACTTGGTCTGCCGATAAACTCTCAGACCAGTTGTATATTAGTTATCGTACAAAAGTCATCAAGCAAGCTGAACGTTATTTGAATAGCGTTGTACTTGGCGCAGATAACTTCAATTCACAATATCGTGATGTACCTTATCAATTCGTAAGTGGTAAGGGTAAAGCCGATGGTGAAAATAAACCAGAACCTACATTTGAGATTCCTAAGGAGTCTCCGGTACTGGATAAACCTTACTTGCCAATTGAAGATATTCCTTTGATGCCACCTGCTCCTATTTTGGAAAAACCAGAATATCCAATCCCGGCAGAACCAGAAAAACCTAACACACCACCTACTACACCTGAAGATAAGCCTAAAACACCAGCGCCAAATCAATACGTACCAATTCGTAAAAATGAAGAATCTAAACCTGTTGTGAACCATATCCCGCCTAAGGTTATTGAAGCTGCTAAGAAAGTTGAGACACACTCTCTTCCAAATACTGGATCTAGCCTTGAACTTGCTTTGGTTACTACTGGTGTATTCCTCGCTACTGCTGGTATCGCTATTTCACGAAAGGAAACTAAATAATGAGAAGCTGGTTAAAAGATCCAGAATTAATAAAAGATACTGATTCATTTATGATTCTTGCCCTATACAAATCAATGGCGTATGATTATGATAATGCAAATCTTGATCCAATCCAGAAAGCAGTGATCACATATTTGATGGTACTATATCATCAACTCGGATTTTCAGAAAAAGCTATGGCTGATCTGAAAGAAATTTCAGAGAAATTCTGCACCAAACACGGTCCGTTGGTTGTGAACGACATGTGTACAATCATGGCTAATCCTAATTTGGTGACCGAGCAATTGGAATATTTGAAAGATCTGCAATAATCCGCAGAAATTACACGGGTTATAATGAAACGAAAGAAAAAAGGAGGACATAAACATGTCAAAAGAAACTGTTTCAAACAAAATCGAAGAACTTAAGGAAGAAGTTGTGAACAACGAAGTAGATGGAACAACTGAAACCGCTAAAGAAACTGATATTCAATCAGTCGACGTAGAGCAACCTAAAGACAATTTCAAAAAGAAATGTACTCGCGGTATTGCTAAATGGCGACCAGTTGTAGTCAAGACTTTAGTGGTTGGCGGATTGGTAACTGTCGCTGGTGTAGTCGTACACGCTTTGACAAAACCTAAAGACGAAGATTCTGAAGAAAACGGAACTGATGACGTTGCGTTCTAAAAGCATCGTTTAAGAGAATACGGGATATTACATCTCGTATTCTTTTTTTAATTTAGAAAGGAGAACTACTAGTGAAAACATTTATTGGCGCTGTATGCATGTGCTTTATCGGAGCGTTATTTAGCGCTGCACTATATACTACGTTTGTTTATTTCTTTAACGCTGAGCCTCGATTGGCTGTGTGCTTAACAGGAGCTTTACAGACGATTGCTATGTACTTATGGGGGTATACAGCCGGAAAAACTAGTAAAGAATAACTTATGGCAGTAATTTTAGATGACTATGATGTTGTTAAAGTACACAACCATGGTAGAAATCGGTATACATTTTTCTTATTGCTAGACGGGCCTCGAGATATTGCACTAGCTGATTTGGCTACAGAACTAAATGTATATAGAGATGTGATGTCATATCGTGGAGAGCGTTATTACGCTTTGTCTGGAATTGAGAAACGTATGAATCCCGATGATGCACAGTGGATTGCTACGATAGAAAGTGAGAGGATTTAGATGACCAAAACATCTTACGATAAAGTAAAACTAAAAACAACCCAAATTGCTGAGGGTGAATTAGAAGAAAAGCATATTACAGCGGTAGCTAAAGGACGAATCGAGAAGCCCGGTGTTGGTAAATGGTTCAGTCATATTCTATTTGGTGAAGAAGGATTCCGTGGCGCAGCTACACATTTAGTACAAGAGGTTATCGTGCCTTCTGTACAAAACACAGTTGCTGATGTAATGATCACAGCTGTCCAGCGTGCCATATTTGGTGACGACTATATTCACCGGCGAGGTAATTCTGGATCATTCTGGGGACGTCCGACAAACGTAACCAGCACGGATACATATCGTTCTAATGGACGAAATGACTACACTAAGAACTTCGCTAAGCGTAACAACAGGGCTTCTAATGTAGTTAATGATATTGTCTTCGAGACTCGTCAAGATGCTCAGGAAGTATTCAATATTCTTCTGGCGAACCTTGACCAATATGGAGTGGTTACTGTCGGAGACTTCTATGAGTTATCTGACCAACCAGCCGCATTTACAGATCAGGCATATGGTTGGACGACTCTTGGAGGTTCTAATGGATTAGATGGGGCACGTATTGTGGCCGCCCGTGGAGGAGGATTTAAGATCCAATTCCCAATTCCAGTGGAGGTGTAAGATGATTGAAAGATATTATAACCAAATCATGTGTATATTGGTATACTTAATTCTATTTACATTCTTTGCGATAGTAATGTATGGATGTATATGCGTAGCTAGTCCATATATCATAGCACAAATTTTATTTGGGGCTTTATTGTTATTTGGATTTCTCCTTACAGCAATACACATATATCTGGAAGCCCTAGAGATAGGAAGGATTAGAAAATTGAATGGTCGATCATTGGAATAGAATAATGTCACAAGGGATCACGACCTCAAACTTAGGTAAGGTGAAGCGCATTGTCGCACACATGGATACCGTAGAGGAGATGACCCTACGTGATTTTAAGATACTTCTGGAATTACCAGAAGATCGTTTCGATATTCGTGACCAGGATTATATCTGGATTAAATCGAATGTCGATATTCGTACTGTTGATGCAGGAACTAAATACTGCATTGTGTGTAAATTCAAAAAGAAAGAAGACTAGTTATGACAAAAGAATGGCCTAAAGAGTTACCACCGTTTGAAAAATTAAAAGACGTTTTCTTTAAAGGTGGATGGGATCAGGATGGAGATATGTATCACGATTCTAAATCTGGTAAAAGATTCTGGGTTGATATTTTAGCTGGTACAGCTGAGGAGGTCAAAGATGCGTAGTTGTCTAGGAACTTTGTTTTTATTGTGTACGCCACCTGTTGGGTGGTTTATTTTGGCGATATTATGGATCGGGAGAGACAAATGACAAAAGTGATTAAGGCCTTACTTTTAACGCTGCCAACTATTATAGCAAACATTAGTTTACTATATTTATTATACTGGTTTTGGGTATTAGGAATTATGTTGTGGTTTTGGATCACAGGCATCATATTCTTCCTATACCAATTCAGTATCTGTTATTTAGTATTGGAGCAGGTCTATGAAACATACAAACGAAACTAAATTAAATGCTATTGTGATGCTGGACGGGGCATACGTCGATACTCTAAAAGATATTGATGATATCACAACGTCGAAAGATGGACAAATCTATATGGTTGACTATGAGAATGTCACATACATATTCAGACGTTCTCAGGGATTTCTAATCATGCCATATTTCGATGTCCCAGCATTCAAATTCTCAATTAAAGACTTAGCCGTTGAACGAGCTATCGATAAAACCATGGAGGAACTATATGAAACTTCGAATCTATCCCAAGGGTGAACAGCGACCATTGTTATTCGCTGATGTCACAATTGTAACCGTTAATTTCTACGGTCCAGATTGGGATCTCACATTCACTCACACAGACTATATTCGTAACAACGCAACATGTAAAGCCCAAAGCCATTTCTCAAGTGGGAATAGCTCAGGCTTCAGTTTCTTAATCGAAAAAGAAACAAAAGAATGGATTCAAGATAACATCACATATAACCGTGATGCTAAGTAAGACACAAAGGAGAAACTAAAATGAAATTACCAAACATGAAATCTATTAAATCTGCTGCAAAACACTCATATACTGTATCTAAAATCTTGGCTAAGAAGTACGCGCCAGTTGCATTAGTGACTACTGGACTTGTTGGATATGGCGTAGCCGTATATAAAGGTATCCAATCGGGTAAAAAGCTTGAAGCAACTAAAGCTAAATACGAAGAACTCGATGCACAAAACGTTGAATACACTCGTATGGACGTTGTTAAGGACGTAGCAAAAGATGTTGCCGTGCCAGTTGCTATCGCTGTAGCATCTACTGCCGCTATTGGATTAGGATTTGCGATCCAAACAAATCGTCTTAAAGCCGTATCTGCTGCCCTTACAATGGTTACAGAAGAACATGCTCGCTACCGTCTACGTGCTAAAGAAGTATTGGACGAAGAAACATTCAAGAAAATCGACGCACCGGTTGAGACTAAGAAAGTTGAAATCGACGGAAAAGAAGTTGAAGTAGAATCCATCGTTCCTAAGGAAGGCGATTTCTATGGACGTTGGTTCAAATACTCTCGCCACTATGCATCTGATGATCCAGACTACAACGAAGCTTGGGTTAAAGAAGTGGACAACATGTTAACTCAAAAGATCAACACTCAATCTGGCGGCGGTATGTTGACATTTGCTGAAGTATTAGACGCACTCGGATTTGAAGTGCCTAAAGCAGCTCTCCCATTTGGTTGGACGGATACTGATGGATTCTATCTCGAATGGGACACTCATGAAGTATGGAACGAAGACAAGCAAGAGCATGAGCCACAAATTTATGTAAGATGGCAAACGCCTCGCAACTTGTATTCTACAACAAACCTGCGCGATATTATCCCAGGCCGCAAAGAATTAGCATAATATAGGAGGAATCATATAATGAAAGCATCGGTTAAAGTTATTTTGAGTTTGGCTGGTGTGGCGGGCATCTCTTACGGTGCCTACCGCATCTATAAATGGTGGAAGGAAGAAGAAGCTTTGGAAGCAGAAGGCTTATCTTACGAAGAGTTAGTCGCGGAAGCCGAAGCTAAAAAGATCGAGGAGGAGATGGCTGAGCGTCAAGCGCGTGAAATTGAGAATGAACGCCATATTCGTGAGCTAGAAGGACTGCCAGTTGATGACGAGTTTGATTGGTTCAAGACAGAAGACGGATTTATTCGTCGTGATTTGACACCATACGAACGTAATTTCGGAGCCACCTATGATCCACTCACTGAAGAATGTATTCAGGAAATGAGCAAAGATGGTATCCTATATGATTACGTACAGAAATTACCAACAGGTAAGACTCGTCTATATAACTACCGTGAAAAAGATCGTCCTGTCCGTGACATTATCGAAAGCGTTGAGGACATGGGTAGTCAAATCCGCTCATTGAAAGGAGCCAATATGGAGCATGATCGCATCATTTATGAAAAACATTCTATCGAAGCGTTTGATTATTACAAGGCACTCGTCCTCGACCGTTATGATATCCAAGACGAACAATTACGTCGTGATCTTATTGCCTTGTTCTCATGGGAATTCAACCCTCTTAAGTCTAAGGTTGGTGATTGGGGACGTCGTGAGGATATTGTTCAGCGCCGTACCGAACATTTCGGTTTCGGAACGTCTAATAGTGACTGGGCGTCTGTTGCTGAAGCTCTTCTGGAGTATTCTCAAATTATAGCAGACGCACTATATCGTGTATCTACTGAGCAAGTCGCTGGTTGGTTGATTGAGACTATTGGTCTTGACTTCGAATCGGATATTGATCCAGTTATTCACGACACGCTTATCTCATTCATTGAGCATGACCGTGCGCATCGTCCAAATGAAGATGACACATATGGTCTATTCCATATTGACCTCGACCAATACAACGAATGCGAAGCGTTGTATAACGAAATGAACGTATGTATTTACGAAATCATGGAAGAACGTCTCGACCCAGAATTCACAATCCCTTACAAAGAGGAGGACGAAGATAATGAATGATATCTTACAGGCAATGGCTAGTGGGATAGCGCGGGCATTTGCTCGCGTTCGTCTCCAATTCTCTATGTGGTACGTCCGCAAGGGATATAATTGGTCTAAAGACCTACGTAAAGATTGTATTAATTTCATCTGGAAGAACCAACTTATCCTAAACCAATGGAATGTCCGTGGTAAATACTGGGCTGATGTTATCCCATCTGATTTCAAAGTTGATCCGTCTAAGACTGTATTCGACTCGAACAAATACGGGGTAACCAATTACACTGTTGGTAATGAACGAGCTGTTTATATCCCTGGATATCGTTTCCTCATTAACGACTCCGGGTATATCATGGAGAAGACAACTCTATCTCAGAACCTACGATTCTTCACGGTTAAATGTGACACAATCGCTGTACCACTTATTTGTATTATGCGTACTAATGGTAATCCTGGTACTGTTATTGATGGGTTGGCTCATAACCCAGCTACTCTTGTGGCTTGGACAAATGCTAACTGCGATATCTACCCTATGATCCCCGTTGACAGAGGTTATGATGGTTCTAAAGGAACTCTCGTGACATTCGGTGACCAATTATATGGCGTGGACCATCCAGACAACCAAGGATTATTCATCGATATCGAGCGGTTCCGCAAGGGAGGCTGCTATGATCACTAATCCGGGTATCTTATTTCCATTCGGGAAGGAGCCTGACTATGCTGCTGCGCGTGAATACAGATCGGAGTATTTGGCAGAGATGCTGAATACCTGCTCGTATTTCAAGCCATTCGATGTTGAAATCGATTTATCAAAAATTGCCCGGGGTGGGATTTTGCACCGAATTCGGAATAATCCAGGTGTCAATATCTATATCCCTGGGTATTGTAATGTATTGATCGGTTATTTCCCAGGCAGCGTGTTCCAGATCCCATTTCCATACCTACTACTATCTGAGCGTAATCGCGATTTGCGTATGCTCATTTTCTCAGAAGCTGCTGGCTTGGTTAGATTTCTACAGGACATTCGTAATGACCAATTGAAATTCGATAACTACATGGCTGATGGATTGAGTAAGGGTTATTTCCTCTCAATCCGTTTGCAGCATTCTAATGTGGATAATTGTTTTGTACCTCAGCATGGATACAATATTCCATTCGTGACGGGATACAAAATCCCTCCACACAGTCAAATTACTGACGAACTATTTAATTCTCGCTTATATGGCCAATACAATTGGCCTGATGTAAGTGATATCGACTACAACTCGCATTTCGGTATTTATTCAAAGACTAAATCCGAGATAATCTACACTCCTAAAGAACTAATTCTTATGGAGGATCTAATTTTAAATCGTTGCGCAGAAAGGATTGCAAACAATGAAACTTGATATTACACGTATTCCAACTATCGAAAAAGGACATTTCAAAGACCAAGCAGAATTCATCAACACAATCAACCCGGGTTCTTATGGGTCTACACTTGAAGATCAGCTCGAATTGACTCTCCAAACATTCCTAGACCTCCTTAAATACGGTGGCACAATCAGTGTTGCTGATATTCGTCGTATGGCGGGTAAGAAAGTTGCCACTAAGGACTACTATTTCGGTTGGGATATCTCAGTAATCACACAATTAAATATTGTGGATGGCAATAAAATCATCTTCCCAGCTATTTACTGCAAACAAATCCTCGAACCAAATACCGATATCTTCGATTACAGCCGCTTAGCTGCCATGAATGTATCTAAGGGTAAAATCACGGAGAGCCAACGTTCTTATGGACGTAAATATTTGGATCAACTATTAGAGTTGGGTGAAGTAAACCGTAATTTTGTGAATGATGTGTTGGATTCTAAAGGGGTAAAATAATTATAGAAAGGAACCGAGAATGGCTAAGGGACAGGGAGTAGTTTATATTAAGTATGTTGATAATAACATCTCATCAGGAATGAATGGGCATGCTGTCAACATTTTCTTTGATGTTTATGATTTTGATGTAGATAAGCAATCTAAAACAGTATATGTTGATATACGGACTGGGAATTATTCTAAGATAACTTTAATTCCACTAAGTAATATTGGTTTGATCGAATTTTTCCCTAAGAAATCT
>ERZ1674055.168-NODE-169-length-12208-cov-19.550317_pt1 | contig 12208 bp, 10 predicted proteins | sample MGYA00581121_ERZ1674055 | MGnify/ENA primary metagenome ERZ1674055 (study PRJEB41354, sample SAMEA4873334) | human saliva metagenome | biome: human-associated habitat [ENVO:00009003]; feature: mouth environment [ENVO:08000002]; material: saliva material... | reverse complement strand
GCAGCGCCGCGTGGGCGGTGTGGTCTTCCTGCCGGGTGTAGTGCAGGTCGTTGGTGGCCACGTAAGGCAGGTTCAGCTGCTTGGCCAGGCGGTGCAGGTCCTCCTGCACGTTGCGTTCAATGTCGAGGCCGTGATCCATGACCTCGCAGTAGAAGTTGTCCTTGCCGAAGATATCGCGGAAGTCGCTGGCGGCCTGCAGCGCCTCATCGAACTGGCCCAGGCGCAGGCGGGTCTGAATCTCGCCGGAGGGGCAGCCGGTGGTTGCAATCAGTCCCTTCGAGTAGGTCTGTAGCACCTCGCGGTCCATGCGCGGCTTGTACAGCTGGCCTTCCAGCGAGGCGATGGAGGAGGCACGGAAGAGGTTGTGCATGCCCTCGGTAGTCTCGGCCCACATGGTCATGTGGGTGTAGGCGCCACCGCCGGACACGTCATCGCGTGAGCCATCGCCCCAGCGCACGCGGGAGCGGTCGGTGCGGTGCGTGCCGGGGGTCAGGTACGCCTCCACGCCGATGATGGGCTTAATGTCGTGGGCCTTGGCCTGGCGCCAGAAGTCGAAGGCGCCGAAGAGGAAGCCGTGGTCGCTGGTGGCCATGGAACTCATGCCCAGCTCCTTGGCGTAGTTGAAGAGGTCGCCCAGGCGCGCGGCACCGTCCAGCATGGAGTACTCGGTGTGCACGTGCAGGTGCGCAAAGTCTTTGGTTGCCACGGATATCTCCTGAAGGTGTGGGGGGTGTTCCGGCCGATTCGTTTGACGGTCGGCGGGGCGGGGCGGTCCCGGGGTAAGCCGTGCGGCCCCGGGGTGAGCCGTGCGGTACCGGGGCCCGGACGGCTCTCTTAACTGAGCTAGGTATGCGGTACCTACCCGAGCTGCACGCGGCCCTCGCGCAGGGCGTCAAGCGCGTAGGCCAAATCCAGCGGGTACTCGCTGGTGAAGCTCATGCGCTCACCGGTGGCAGGGTGGTCGAAGCTGAGGCGGTGGGCGTGCAACCACTGGCGGGTCAGGCCCAGCTCGGCGCTGAAGCGCGGGTCGGCGCCGTAGGTCAGGTCGCCGCAGCAGGGGTGACGCATCGCCGAGAAGTGCACGCGAATCTGGTGGGTTCGTCCGGTCTCCAGGTGCACCTCCACGAGGGAGGCCGGGCCGAAGGCCTCGATGACGTCGTAGTGGGTGATGGAGTTACGGCCGCCCTCAACCACCGCGAACTTCCATTCGTTGCCGGGGTGACGGCCAATCGGCGCGTCAATCGTGCCGCGCAGCGGATCGGGCAGGCCCTGCACCAGCGTGTGGTAAATCTTGTCGACCGTGCGTTCCTTGAAGGCGCGCTTGAGCTCAGTGTAGGCGCGCTCGCTGCGGGCCACGACCATCAGGCCGCTCGTGCCCACGTCCAGGCGGTGCACGATGCCCTGGCGTTCGGCCGCGCCAGAGGTAGCCACGGAGACGCCCTCCCCCATCAGCGCGGAAATCACGGTGGGGCCGTGCCAGCCGGGTGAGGGGTGCGCCGCCACGCCGGCGGGCTTATCCACCACGACGATATCGTCGTCCAGGTACACGATGCCGAAGCCGTCCACCTTCTCGGGGCGGATGTCCGCCAGATCGCGCGGCGCGGGGGCGTCCACGACGACCAAATCTCCGGCGGAGAGCTTGTAGGATTTGCCGACCTTCACGGCACGCCCACCGTTGGTGATGCTCACGTGCCCGTCGCGAATCCACCCGGAGGTGCGGGTGCGGGGCGCATCGAGGGCTCCGGCGAGGGCAGCGTCCAGGCGCATGCCGGCCAGGGCGTCCTCAACGGTGAATTCGGCGCTGATGCGCTCCGCGGTGGTTTCCTCGCTCATGATTCTCTCCTCGCGCTGCGGTCTGTGCTGTGGTTTATGCTGTGGGTTGGCGGTCTGTGCTGTACGTCGTGACGTACCGTTAGGCGTCGGTGTTCTCGCCGTCGGCTTCCGCGCTCTTTAGGGTCTTAGCCTTCTTCGAGGCGCTCTCCTGCGGAGCCTTCGTGCCGTTGAGGTTCAGGCCCATGAAGTTTAGGAGCACGACGAGCGCCATGCACACGCAAATCGCCGAGTCCGCAACGTTGAAGATGGCGAAGTTCGGTACCGAGATGAAGTCAACCACGTGCCCGGAACCGAAGCCGGGCTCGCGGAAGAGGCGGTCAAAGAGGTTGCCGCAGATGCCGCCGAGCAGCCCGCCCAACGCGAGGGTCCAGGACAGTGAGCGCGTGCGCCGCAACAGGTAGAGCACCACAATCGCGGCGGCCACCATGACGAGGGTAAAAATCCAGGTCACGTTCTCGCCCATGCTGAACGCGGCCCCCGAGTTGCGAATCGAGTACCACCACAGCAGCCCGTCGATCACGGTGATGCGCTCCCCCAGCTGCATCTGGGTAACGACCAGGTACTTGGTGCCCTGGTCGATGGCGAACACGACGGCGGCGAGCACCAGGGCGCTCAACCAGGCGGTGCGTCCGCTCAGGATGCGCGATGCGCGGCCGGTGCTCTCGGTAGCGGTTTCCGCGGTGCGTACGGGGGCCGAGGATTCAGCGTGATTCGGGGTGGTGGGCAAGGCTCTCCTCGGGTCGTGTGAATAGTGGCGACGGTAGCGGGGCGGTCCCGCGACGACGTGCTACGGTGCCCCTCTAGCTTAGCAAATGAGGGGAAATTCTCGTGCCCCGCTCGTCGCCTCGCGAACGGGGTCCACGGGGTTTCCGAGCCCTCCCGAGAGCGCAAAATACCGCCCGGTTCCTTATCCGCGGCTTAGGCTGAACCCGTCAGAACGGGCCGATAAGAATCCGGACGGTAGCGCCCCTCGGCGGGGTCGCGCGGTGCTTTAGGCGGAAGCCTCGATGGACTTAAGGTTCTTCAGCTCCTCCACCTGGTTGTTCAGGTGGTCCAGCAGCTTGGTGCGGTAACGGCTCTCGAAGCCGCGCAGTGCCTCCACGGCAATCTCCAGCTCTTCCTTCTCGTCGGTCAGGCGGGCCAGGACCTCTTCGCGCTGCTGGCGAGCCTCGCTCACGAGGGCGTCGGCCTTCTTCTCTGCCTCGTCCAACAGCTCGGCCTTGGCCTTTTCGCCCTGGGCCACGTAGTCGTCGTGCACCTTCTGGGCCATGGCCAGCAGGGCTGCGGCGTCCTGGGCGCCGGCGGCGGAGGGAGCCTCCTGGGAGACGGCGGCGGCCGGGGATGCGGGAGCCGAGACGGAGAGCTGCTCCACCTGGCGCTCCAGGGCGTCGCGCTCGGAGTACAGGGCACGCAGCTCAACGACGAGCTCGTCCAGGAAGTCGTCGACCTCGTTGCGGTCGTAACCGGACTCCTCGGTCACGATCTTAAAGCTCTTCGTAATCAGGTCTTCGGGGGTGATGGCCATGTGGCTTCTCCTCTAGTACGGGTTGGGTTCGAAGTTGAGTGCGCCGATGGGGCAACCCGGCGGGAGCGTTCGGCCCCCGCATCGGGCGCGGTGTGCCGCATCGCGCAGACAGTCGTTGGCATCCATTTTACTATCATTGGACCTCGGCTCCGGGGTTTCTGTCGTACAGACAACAAAATATGCGCATGGCGCAACGGCCCCGGCCCCCGCTCCCCCGGAGCGTTTGCGCACGTCCGTGGCCCGTTAAGCGCGTGTATCCCGTTAAACGTGTGCGCCCCGCGGAATGTTGAGTAACATTCCGCGGGGCGCATCCAGGCTCCGGTCGTTAGGAGAATCGGGCGGTCAGGCTCATCATGGGGCCCAACAGCATCGAGACGACCACAATCAGGATCAGAAAACCGGTATCCAGCGCGACGTTGCCCACGCGCACCGGGGGAATCACTCGGCGCAGCTTCTCCATGGGCCAGTCCGTCACAGCGTAAACGGCGCTTGCGCACAGCAGGGCAATCCCCTTGGGACGCCAGCCGGGTGCGAACATGCGTACCCAGTCGAAGAGCATGCGCAGCAGCATGAAGACGTAGAACAGGTACAGCGCAATCGTCACGAGAGCGAAAAGATAACCCATTAATCAGTCCTTAGCCCTGGTCGAAGGGGAATTCACCCTCGGAGTTGAAGTCTGCGGTGTTCTCGGAGTTGGCGACGCCCAGCACCTCGAGGTTGGAGGGGGTCAGCAGGAAGACCTTCGAGGTCACGCGCTCGATGCGACCCTCCAGCGCGAAGGCCAGACCGGAGGCGAAGTCCACCAGGCGCTTGGCGTCGGCGTCCGGCATTTCCTCGACGTTCATAATCACGGGGATGTTCTCGCGGAACGCCTCACCGATAATCTTTGCGTCATTGTAGGAGCGGGGGTGGATAGTGGTGATACGACGCAATTCGTCCTCTTCTTCCTCGTAACCGTAGGTGTATCCGTTGGTCTCTTCGGGCTCGTAGCCCTGGTCGTAGTAGCCGTCGTTCGAGTAGGTGTCGGCGTACTGCTCGGTGTATTCGGTGTTCGGCACCGGGGCGTCCTCCCAATGGTCTGCGGGTTCGCTCGCGGGCTCGTGCCGGGGCTCATCGCCTCGGCGATCCTCGCGGGGTTCCTCCGCCTCGTCTGTGGTTTCGGGTGTGTACGGGTGTGCGACTGCGGGCGCACCGTGCTTGGATGCGGTGTGCTCCCCCAGCGAGCGGTCTCGCGCGGCGCGGTCGTCGGCTCGAGGCTCTTCGGCGCGGGCCTCTACACGGTGGGCCTCCGCGCGGTGGTGCTCCCCGCCGCGACCCGACTGCTCGTGGGAGCGGGGCTCCTCGGGCGCGGTATCCGCGGTGTTGGAGTCCTGGGCGTCAGAGTCCTTGGCGTTGTAGGGCTCCAGGCCGAGGAAACCCGCCAGGCGGCTTTGCTTCGGCATGTTTCTCTCGCTTCGCTAGGGTACAGGGACAGGCTACTGAACGCGGGCGGCCGCCTGTTGCGGCGGTGCCTCTCGAGGAGCACCGCGGGCGGGCCCCTCGTTCAGAAGGTTCGGTCGCACGTCAAAACGTCGTGCACCGGCATGTATATATTACCAGCGTACGGGCTCTTCCAGCCGGTAGAACAGCGTCCGGCTTCTCACAGCGCGGCATATCCGCCCGCCGCTTTAGCGTGCGGGGCGTCGGCCCATGATGTCGCTGCCCACGCGCACGCAGGTGGAGCCCCAGCGAACAGCCGCCTCCAGGTCGCCGCTCATGCCCGCCGAGATTTCGGTCGCGTGCGGCAGGTGCTCGCGCAGTCGGGCCGCCAGTCCGTAAAGCTTCTCGAAAGCGGCGTCCGGGTCCGCGTCCAGGGGTGCCACCGCCATTACGCCGGCGCACCGCAGGTTCGCGTGGTTCTCGATGCGTTCGGCCAGCTCCAGAAGCTCCGAGGCGCTCGTACCGCCTCGCGCTCCCTCGGCGGCGTGGCCGGCCGTCGCCTCCTCGGCCAGGGAGACCTGCACCAGGCAGTCCAGACCGCCGTTTTCCAGGGCCGCGGGGGCCGGCGCCTCCCCCGCCTCGTAGCGGGTCAGCTGGTTCGCGTAGGCCTTCGCCAGCGCATCGGCCAGGGAGGGGCGGTCCACCGAGTGAACGCTGGAGGCGTACTTCACCACGGACTTCGCCTTGTTGGTCTGCAGCTGGCCGATAAACGCCCAGTGCGGGGGTTGTACCGCACGCTGCTCGCAGTAGGCGACCAGCTCGCGGGCCTTCGCGCTGGCCTCCTGGTCGCGGTTCTCGCCGAAGAGGGTCACGCCGCCGTCCAGCAGGGCCGCCGCGTCGGAGGCAGGGAAGAACTTGGTCACCGTCACCAGGTGCACGGGCGCGCTCTGCTCGGTGCGCACCCCGCTGCGGTCCTGCTCCGCCGCTCGAATTCGCTCGAGTACCCGGCGGTAGTTCTGCAGCAGCTGCTCGGCGCGCTCGGGAGTGTACTTCAAATCCTGCGCTTCGACGTTCACGTCAGGTCCCTTCAGTTCAGACATTTTGTTCTCCTTCAGCGACTCTATTCGGCGGGTTCCGCCAGCTTCTCAACCCACACCAGGCCCGCGATGCGCCCGGGCTTCTCGCCGCGATTCGTAAACCCGCGGTGCGAGTACACGCTCGGTTCCTCGTACGTGCAGCGGGCGCACTCCGTGGATACCTCCACTCCGGCGGCCTCCAGCACCGCGCGAGCGCCGGCCGGCAGGTCCAGACCCGGGGTGTTCGCGCCCGTCACCGAGTGAACCTGCGGGATCAGCTCGGTCGATTCGGCTCGCATCGCCTCGGGCACCTCGTAGCAGGCACCGCAGATGCTCGGACCCAGCCACGCGGTGATGTGCGCAGCGCCCAGCTCCCGCATGCGCGCCACGGTGGTCTGCAGTACCCCGTCCAGCAGGCCGCGGCGGCCCGCGTGAGCCACCGCCAAAACGGGCACGGTCTTCTCACCCTCGACGGAACCGACCAGCACCACGGGGATGCAATCGGCCACCATAATCGCCAGCGGGCGACCCTCGACGCTCACCGCGGCATCGGCCACGGGGGCCAGCTTCGCGATGGCGCGGGCGCGCTCGACGGTGCGTTCTGCGGGGGTGCCCGGCGCGTAGGAGGCCGGGGCGTAGTCCTCGGGGCGGGCCACCTCAACGCCGTGCACCTGGTTCAGGTAAAAGAACGGCCCCGCACCCAGCGCCTCCTCGAGCGCCGCACGGTGGTTGAGGGTGCGCACCATGGAGGCATCCATGCCGCCGCCCAGCTCGTCGTCCACGTGCAGGCCCAGGTTCCCCGCCTCGCGGGAGGTAAACCCCACCCGCACGCGCCAGGGACCCAGGATGCGGGTGTCGGCGGTGGCCAGCAGCGGAGTTTTGGGGGCGTTGCTCATCATTATGTCTTTCTCGGGGCTGTACGGGGTGCTCGGAGCGAAAGCGGGTAGAGCGAAGGGGAGCTGAGAACAGTTGGACTATTCTCAGCTCCCCTCCATCAAAACCCTACGGGGCGGCGTGCTGACGCACGCGGCGCGACTACTTCAGGAAGTCGGGGACGTCCAGGGTGTCGCGGCGAGCCGGTGCTTCCTCAACGACCGGGGGCAGATCAACGTCGAAGCCAGCGGCGCCGGTGGAAGCCGGAGCGGCGGCGGGAGCGTTGAAGCCGTAGCCGTTAGAAGCCGGAGCGGCAGCGTTCGAGCCGCCGAAGGAGCCCTGTGCACGCTGGGGCTGAGCGGAAGCCGAAGCGTTCGAGTTGGTCTCGGGGTTCACGGCGTCAAAGCCAGCGGCAATCACGGTCACGCGAGCCTCGTCACCCAGGGCATCATCAATGACGGCACCGAAGATGATGTTGGCGTCGGGGTGAGCCACTTCCTGAACCAGGCGTGCAGCCTCGTTGATCTCGAACAGACCCAGGTCGGAACCACCCTGAATCGACAGCAGCACGCCGTGCGCACCGTCGATGGATGCTTCCAGCAGCGGGGAGGCGATAGCCAGCTCGGCTGCCTTCACGGCGCGGTCCTCACCCGAGGCCGAGCCGATACCCATCAGAGCCGAACCGGCACCCTGCATCACGGACTTAACGTCTGCGAAGTCAAGGTTAATCAGGCCCGGGGTGGTGATCAGGTCGGTAATGCCCTGAACACCGGAGAGCAACACCTGGTCGGCGGACTTGAAGGCGTCCAGCATCGACACGTTGCGGTCCGAAATCGACAGCAGTCGGTCGTTCGGAATCACGATCAGGGTGTCGACCTCGTCGCGCAGAGCGGCAATACCGGTCTCAGCCTGGTTGGAGCGGCGACGACCCTCGAAGGTGAAGGGGCGGGTCACAACACCGATGGTCAGAGCGCCCAGGGAGCGGGCGATGCGTGCCACGACGGGTGCGCCACCGGTACCGGTGCCACCACCCTCACCAGCGGTCACGAAGACCATATCTGCGCCCTTGAGGACTTCCTCAATTTCCTGCGAGTGATCCTCGGCTGCCTGACGGCCAACCTCGGGGTTTGCGCCCGCGCCAAGACCGCGGGTCAGCTCACGACCGACGTCCAGCTTGACGTCTGCATCGGACATGAGCAGAGCCTGGGCGTCAGTGTTAATAGCAATGAACTCAACGCCGCGCAGGCCAACCTCAATCATTCGGTTGACTGCGTTGACGCCACCGCCGCCGATACCAACGACCTTGATGACTGCCAAGTAGTTCTGGGGAGTTCCAGCGTCCATGTAATCCTCGATTGTTCCGTGTTCCAGCTTCGGAAGACCCCCAGCTCAATCTAAGCCTAAAGGTTTCCTCTAAAGAATGACTTTATCTGTTAGGATACCAAACAGTTTTTGGTGGTTCCTAGCTACACAGCGCAATTACCCCCTCTTTTTGCGGAATTCACACAAAAAGGGGAGGGAAAGCGCCCATTGGTAGTTCCCCTAACGGGTCACCGGTACGCGCGGGGCCGACACGTCATAGACGGTCACCTTCTGCGCTTGGGCACCTGAAGAGGCTTCTTCCTGAGCCCGTTGAGCTACCGCCTGGCGGAGCGACAGAAGCACCTTAGCCTTCAGCTCGCTCTCCTGGGCGGTACCCCACTGCACCGTCGTATTATCCCGCAGCGTGAGGGTAATACTCGAGGTTGAGGTCGCGCTCGCTTCCTTCACCTGAGCCAGAAGCTCAGCCGGCATCGCTGACAAGGCCGTCGAAATCGTGCGGAACTCATCCGAATGCTGCGGGTCATCACCATTCAATCGTACCAGGGGAACCGAGGTGCTCGGCTCGGAGGAAGACTCCATCAGGCTCACCCCGTCGGTATCCACTGTATGGTAGGTCTCCCCCACCTTGACGATTGCAATGGCGGCGCGTTCCTTCAGGGTCACCACCAGCTCGTGCGGCGGGCGGCTCTCCACCTGAACGCTGCGAAGCACATTGTCCTGACCGATCAGCTCACGCACGCGCTTCTCGTCGATGCGTGTCAGCGGAACCCCGCGCAGGGGCTCCAGCTTCTGCTCCACCTGGGTGGTTTCCAGCAGGGAGGCACCGCGCACCGTGATGGTCTGAGTGGCCAGCAGGGGCGAGAAGAAGACCAGCACCACGTACAGCACCGCCACGAGGGCCAGCGTAATCGCCGTGTACAGCAGCTTGCGGGCCCGGGTGAGCGGGGTGCGCTCCTTGCGCGGACGCTCCTCGGCACGCAGGCCGTCCAAGCCGGGATCCTTCAGGATGCGCTCGTGCTGCGCCTCACGGCGCTCACGCTCGCGTTCCTTCTCGATCTCGGCGGCGCGCTGTCGTTCTCGCTCCACGCGCCAGCGGCCGAAGCGGCTTGCGGGGCGGGCCTGCTCGGCGGGCTCTGCGGGCTCGTTCTCAGCGGAATCGTCCCCCGCCGACGGGGAGTCGGCGGAAGTCTTCCGCTCGGAAGAAGCATCACCGTCGCCGGTCTTTTCGGCCCGGTCGGCACCCTTTTCGGTCTTCTCGCCGTGCTTATCGCGGGGCTTCTCCCCCGCCGCGTCCTTCGCATTTTCAGCCCGCGCGCTTTCAACCTGCACCGACCGACCGGATACCTTCTCGGTCTCCTTGGGAGAATCTTCGAAGGCCTCCACGTCGAAGAGCTCCTGCGAACCGGAGGTAGCCGCGGGCACGCGACGAATCGCGCCGTCCACAAGGGCCACGCTCTCGGCACGAGCCGGGCTGGTGGGGCGAATCGTAGCCCCCGAGGGGCGACGACCCACGGTGGAGGCGGTGCCCGAGTGAGAATCAGAGGTCTGAGACTCAGACCCGTGAGATTTCTTCTGCTCGGGGACACCGGCCGCGGGGACACCGGCCGCGGGGACACCGGCCGCGGGGGTCTGCGCGTCAGCAGTGGGCTGCGCCTCCGCCGTGTGCTGAGCCGCAGGCTGTTCCTGCGCAAGCTCCTGAGCGCGCCGACGAGCACGCGAGCGCGGGGCCTTCGGCGCGCGCGAATGCCCCTCCGACGGGGGCATGGGACTCATCGGCACAGCCTAAGCCTCCGACTTCTTGGTCAGGTCGCCGTCGTGACGAATCTGCAGGGCCTCCAGCAGGCGCGGGCCCAGAGCCGTCACATCGCCGGCGCCAACGGTCATCACAATGTCGCCACTCTGAGCGTACGAGGCGATGTCCTCGATAGCACTCTCCGCGGTCGCGTAGCGCACCTCGGAGAAGCCGGCGCCCGTAATCAGCTCGCTGGTCACACCCTCAATGGGCTGCTCGCGAGCCGGGTAGATATCCAGCACGTAGGCGCGATCGGCCATCGACAGAGACTCCGCGAACTCCTTCGCGAACTCGCGGGTGCGCGAGAACAGGTGCGGCTGGAAAATCACGTACAGGTTGTGACCATCGGCAACGGTGCGGCCGGTCTGCAGGGCACGGAACACCTCGGTCGGGTGGTGTGCGTAGTCGTCGAAGACCTTCACTCCCGCGACCTCGCCGCGCAGTGTAAAGCGGCGATCAGCACCCACGAACTCGCCCAGGGCGGCGGCGATTTCGGGGCCCTGAGCACCGGTCAGCAGCGCGGTGATGAAGGCGGCCGCGGCGTTCAGCTGATTGTGGATGCCGGGAACCTTCAGCGCCAGCTCCTGCTTGCCCTCGAAGCGCTCACCGCGACATTCGAAGGACCACTCCACCGTCGACGAGGAGGAGGAACCCGCGCTCGTAATCTCGCGGATGCGCAGGTCGGCATCCTCGGACTCGCCGTAGGTCACGACCGGCACGCCGGCCGCGCGGGAACGGGCGGCTAGGGAGACGGCACCGGCGTCATCGGCGCAGGTCACCAGCACGCCGCCGGGGGCCAGCGAACCCACGAAGCGGTTGAACGCCTCAAAGACGCGCTCGTCGGTCTCGTAGAAGTCCAGGTGGTCGGGCTCAACGTTCGTCACCACGGCAATCGCCGGGCGGTAACGCACAAAGGAGCCGTCCGATTCGTCGGCCTCGGCCACAAAAATCGAGTCGGGGCCCTGCGCGCCCAGGTGCGCGTTCGTGCCGCGACCGGCGATCACGGTGCCCACAGCGAAGGAGGGGTTGCGGCCCAGCTGATCGAACATCACGGAAATCATGGAGCTGGTCGTGCTCTTACCGTGGGTACCGGCCACCGCCACCACCTGCGAAAGCCCCATCACGGCGGCCAGCGCCTCGGAGCGGTGCAGAACCGGAAGGCCCTGCGCGCGGGCAGCGGCCAGCTCGGGGTTATCCTCGCGAATCGCGGTGGAAATCACCACGGTATCGACGTCAACGATGTTCTCAGCAGACTGGGGCACGCTCACGTGGGCGCCGGCGGCACGCAGCGATTCAACGGCCGAAGATTCCGCGCGGTCCGAACCGCTCACGGTCACGCCGGCCTGCAGCATCAGCGCGGCGATAGCGCTCATACCCGCGCCACCGATGCCGATGAAGTGCACGCGACCCAGCGCGTCCATCGCGTGGCGCTCGGGGAACGGCGGGTTCAGGGGTGCCGGCAGCACCATCTCAAGATTCATCAGTTCAGTCATTAGTTCTCAGCTGCCTTCAATACTGCTTCGGCCATAACGCGAGCCGCGTCACGGATACCAAGTTTATAGGCTGCAGCGCCCATGCGCTCCAGTTCTTCGGGGTTTGCCATCAGCTCCGGAATCTCACGGGCAAACCACTCACCGGTGACTTCTGCGTCCTTCACCAGCAGGGCCGCTGAGGCCTCCACCAGGGAACGAGCATTCAGGGCCTGCTCACCATTACCAATGGGAAGCGGCACAAAAATAGCGGGCACACCCACCGCGGCAACCTCACTCACCGTGGCCGCACCGGCGCGCACCAGTAGCAAATCGGCGGCGGCGTACACGTCCTGCATGCCGTTGCTGAACTCAATCTGACGGTAGTTCGGGGCGCTCAGGGGTTCGCCGTTCTCGTCCAGAACGGTCTTGCCCTTACCGGTGATGTGCAGAATCTGGAAGTCCCACTCTGCGAAGCGATCACGGCAGGCCGACACGGCGTTGTTCAGGCTCAGCGCGCCCAGCGAACCACCGGTCACGATAACGGTGGGCTTCTCCGGGTCCAGGCCCAGGTTGCGGCGGGCTTTCGAACGGTGCGCGTCGCGGTTCAGGTAGGCGATCTCGTCCTTCATGGGCATGCCCACCAGGGTCGCATGCGGGAAGGGGGTATTGGGGAAGGCCACGCCCGTAAACTTCGCGAAGCGGCCGCCCAGACGGTTAGCCAGGCCGGGCTTCGCGTTCGCCTCGTGAATGACCACGGGAATCTTAGCGCTCAACGCCGACAAATACGCAGGCGGGCACACGTAGCCGCCCACGCCAACAACCACGTCTGCATCTACATCCTTGAGGATGCGGCGGGTCTTCGACAGGCCACCAAAGAACTTAGCGGGGAAAGCCA
>ERZ1674055.163-NODE-164-length-12446-cov-8.255105_pt1 | contig 12446 bp, 9 predicted proteins | sample MGYA00581121_ERZ1674055 | MGnify/ENA primary metagenome ERZ1674055 (study PRJEB41354, sample SAMEA4873334) | human saliva metagenome | biome: human-associated habitat [ENVO:00009003]; feature: mouth environment [ENVO:08000002]; material: saliva material... | reverse complement strand
ACATTGCAAGGCTTATAATTTATTTTCATGAAAATAATTCTTTTTCTTCATGAAAATAAATATTTCTTTTCACGTAAATAATTATTTTTCTTCATGAAAATAATTCGCAGAAGGTGAACTCTACTACTGCTTTATTCCCACTTATGCAGGCTGTTTTCATGTGATTTAAAATTAAAAAGGGGGCATATTTGCCCCCAATATCTTATGTCGTCAGTTGTTTGAAACCTACTTTATAAGTAGCTGACGCGCAAACTCCCAAATGACAATACCGGTTGTTACACTTACATTCAATGAGTGTTTGGTGCCGAACTGTGGAATTTCAAGACAGCCGTCGCTCATATCCACGACACTTTGCTTTACACCTTTCACCTCGTTGCCTAACACGATAGCGTAGTGGGGGGATGGGTGTTGGGTGTTGGGTGTTGGGTGTTGGGTGTTGATGGGGTGTTGGGTATTGAGGTCTTGTAGCTTTGTTGAGCCTTCCACCTGTTCTACGCTATACACGAATACGCCTTGACGATGGAGTTCTTCGATGGCATCCTCTGTACGTTCAAAGTAATGCCAGTCAACTGAATCCTCACCACCGAGTGCCGTCTTATGAATCTCTGCGTTAGGAGGTGTGGCGGTAATACCGCATAGATAGACAGCTTCCACACGGAAAGCATCAGCCGAACGGAAGACACTTCCCACATTATGTAATGACCGCACATCGTCTAACACAACGATGAGTGGCAGTTTATCAGCTTCCTTGAACTCCTCAAGGGAAAGCCTATTCATTTCTATTGTGCGTAGTTTTCTCATAAGGAAAAGCCCCACCCGACCTCCCCGAAAGGGGAGGAGTCTTAGCTTGTGAAGTTCCACCTAACCTGTCCGAAGAGAGGAATATTAGCTTGTAGAACCCCATTTAACTTCCCCGAAGGGGGAGGAGTCTTAGCTTGTGTGTGGGTTATAGTTGTAGAATATTATAATAGAATAAGGGATATATGCTAAATGTTATAGAAACCTCAACAAAGCAAACCTATATTATTCGCCCTTTGTTATCTGCACTCCCCTCCTTTCGGAGGGGTTGGGGGAGGCTTTCTTACTGCAAACTAAACCCTACAGCGTACGCCTTAATCTTTGTCACCATAGACAGTAAGCCGTTGCTACGTGTAGGTGAGAGATGCTGGCGGAGACCTATCTTGTCAATGAAATACAGGTCAGCATCAATAATCTCTTGTGGAGTATGGTTGCTGAGTACACGTATCAGAAGGGCAATGATACCCTTTGTGATGAGTGCATCAGAGTCAGCAGTGAAGATAAGCTTACCATCTACGTTGTCACACTGTAGCCATACACGGCTCTGACAACCATCAATAAGGTTCTGCTCGTTCTTATACTGTTCCTCTAATGGCTCCAACTCGTTACCCAAGTCAATGAGCATTTGGTATTTATCCATCCAATCAGTGAAGTCTTCAAACTCACCAATTACCGCATCTTGTGCTTCGTTTATTGTCATAATTGCCTTATTTTAATTCAGAATTCATAATTCAAAATTCATAATTATGATTACCTTTGTTGGTAGAGTTTATTGCTACAAGCAATTTACTATATTGTTATTTACCATATAATATTAACCAATAGAAGTAATCATCGTTGTGAATTGTGGATTGTGAATTATGAATGTTGAATTCAGAATTACCATAGTAATCATAATTATGAATTGTGAATTCTGAATTATTAATTTATTTTGTTACTAACTTAAACAGTTTATCATTTGGGCGCACCTTGTCTGGTACTGGGATTGAAACGCGCCAACCTTGTTCTGCTTTATCAACAGGATTGAGGTCGTAACGGATTTCTTCAGCATTGAGGAACATAGCGCCAGTGCTGTTACCAGTGATAAGAAGCTTCTCTCCCTTTACGAAGGTGTTAGCCTCAACAGCCACCTCAGCCACACCAAGACGAGAGAAATACTTAATCACCTTACCGATGAGCACCTTCTTCTCTGTAGCCTTATTGCCATAATCCTTTGTCCATTCGCCCATCTTCTGACCTTGATAGTAGCCATCCCAGAAGCCACGGTTGAAGACTGTTGAGAGTCGTTCGTCCCACTGGTCTTTCTTTTCTTCGGTGAAGGTACCATCGAGTACGCTCTCTATTGCCTCCTTATAGCAGCTCACAACGGTGTGAACATACTCTGGTCCACGCGCACGACCCTCAATCTTAAACACACGTACACCAGCATCCATCATCTTATCAATGAAGCGAACACTCTTTAAGTCCTTTGGACTCATAATGTATTTGTTGTCAATCTCTAACTGATTGCCAGTCTCATTGTCTGTAACCGTATAGCTACGACGGCATATCTGAGTACAAGCACCACGATTAGCAGAGCGGTTAGAGTCGTGAAGACTCATATAACACTTGCCCGAAATTGCCATACAGAACGCACCATGGCAGAACATCTCGATACGAATAGGCTGTCCCTTTGGTCCACAGATATTCTGTTTGATAATCTGTTCGTGTATTTCCTTCACCTGATCCATATTCAGCTCGCGTGCCAATACGGCAACATCAGCAAACTGAGCGTAGAACTTTAGGGCGTCAATATTAGAGATATTCAGCTGTGTTGAGAGGTGAACCTCAACCCCCACCTGACGGCAATACATCATTACAGCAACGTCACTGGCGATGACAGCGGTGATATTTGCAGCCTTAGCAGCATCGATAATCTCGTGCATCGTCTCAATATCCTCGCCATAGATGACAGTGTTTACAGTCAGATAAGTTTGTATTCCCTTTGCGTTACAAGTCTCGGCAATCTCTTTGAGGTCGTCGATGGTGAAGTGGTTAGCTGAATGCGAACGCATATTCAGCTTTCCGATACCGAAGTAAACAGAGTTAGCTCCGGCATTGATGGCAGCTGCAAGTGACTCTCGTGAGCCTACAGGTGCCATTATCTCAAAATCATTTGTATTCTTGTTCATTGTTTTATTTTCATTACCAGGCAGTTATCAGACATTGAGTTTATCAGTAACCTTTAGCCTACTTATCTCTATGCTTTTACTGACCTGTAGCTATCCTTTATTTATTGTGAATGTGTCTAATCGGTCTGCAAAGGTACGGAAAATATCCGATAAAGGGCGTAAACGAGTTTGTAAGTTTTGCAAATCTTACTATCTGATCAACCTAAATGCCGTTTGTATAGCCCTTCTTGATAATAAGTTCCACCTATATTGGTGATAACTGTAGGATGTTTATCCCTCCGCACGTGTGGTGCTAAGCCTCCGCACCATATGTGCTAAGCCTTCGCACCACTCGTGCTGAGCCTTAACACATTGGTTGAATATAAGTAAGACACAGCATAATTGTCGTGATAAAAGGAATGATATATCACTGGCAAAACTTGTATGAGAAATGTTTATTAAGCGACTTAATTGGATAAAAAGACCGTGTTAGCACGCCATAAGAATCAAATAGTCAGAACGTTTTTCGGTTGTATGCGATAAATTTAGTATCTTTGCATGCTAAATTTTTCGAGATAACAACAGAATGAAGAAACTATATATTGAGACATACGGCTGCCAAATGAATGTGGCAGACTCTGAGGTCGTGGCTTCAGTCATGAAGATGGCAGGCTATGACGTATGTGAGAATGAGGATGAAGCAGACGCAATCTTCCTTAATACCTGTTCTGTACGTGAGAACGCAGAGAACAAGATATACAATCGTTTAGAGGCTTTGCACGCTGAGCAGAAGAAAGGGCGCGACCTTATCTTGGGCGTGTTAGGATGTATGGCAGAGCGAGTAAGAGACGACTTAATTCAAAATCACCATGCCAACCTTGTGTGTGGACCAGACTCCTACCTCAACTTGCCTGATATGATAGCACAGTGTGAGAACGGTACGAATGCTTTGGATATCGAACTCTCTACCACTGAGACCTATCGGGATGTTATCCCACAGCGTATTGGTGGCAATAGAGTGTCGGGCTTTGTTAGTATCATGCGTGGTTGCAATAACTTCTGTCACTATTGTATCGTACCTTTCACACGTGGTCGGGAGCGTTCTCGTGATGTAGAGAGTATCTTGAAAGAGGTTAAAGACTTGCACGATAAGGGCTTTAAGGAGGTTACACTCTTAGGTCAGAACGTCAATTCATACGGCTTGTTGCCTAATGGTAAGCGTCCAGAGAATGGTGTTTCTTTTGCAGAATTGTTACATAAGGTAGCACAGAGCGTACCAGATATGCGTGTGCGCTTCACGACTTCTAACCCAGAAGATATGACAGAGGATATTATTGAGGCGGTAGCTACCGAACCAAACCTCTGTAATCATATCCACTTCCCTGCACAGAGCGGTAGTAATAGCGTGCTGAAGGTGATGAATCGTAAATATACACGTGAGGACTACCTTGAGAAAGTAGCTGCTATTCGTCGTCTTGTTCCTGATTGTGGATTGACAACTGATATCTTTATTGGTTATCATAATGAGTCAGAAGAAGACTTCCAGCAAACGCTTTCATTGATGCGAGAGGTAGGTTTCGATTCAGCCTTTATGTTCAAGTACTCTGAACGACCAGGTACTTATGCAGCAAAGCACCTCCCTGACAATGTATCTGAGGAAGAGAAGATTCGTCGTTTGAATGAGTTGATTCGCCTTCAGACTGAAATCTCTGCCGAACAGAACAAGAAAGACGAGGGAAAGGAGTTTGATATTCTTATCGAGCGCTTTGGTAAACGAAGCCGTGAACAGCTGATGGGACGTACGCCACAGAACAAGGCTGTAGTCATGCCACGTGGCAATCATCATATTGGTGAGACGGTCCGCGTACGCATTACAGGCTCAACCAGTGCCACACTCTTTGGAGAAGAAGTGTAAATATACTATATGTATGGATATAAAACCGCAAAACAATTTTGCGGTTTTACTATTTATAGCTATATTTGCAAAATTGATAAACAGATAAGAAGATTAGTTGATGAAGGAATTCATACACGTTTTACGCAGGTTCATACCACCCTATAAGAAGTATCTTGTGCTGTCAATCATTTTCAATATATTGTCAGCCTTTCTCAATATATTCTCCTTTGCTACCCTTATCCCTCTCCTTCAGATTCTTTTTAAGGTAGATGCAGGAACGGGAGCAACGCGTGCAATGGCTTGGAGCGAAGGCTCTTTTAAGGAGGTACTATCGAACAATGCTGATTATTACACGCAGATATACATCACCAGTTGGGGACCAACAACCGTCCTGTTGGCTATCGGTTTGATTCTTGCCTTTATGACTTTCCTAAAGACTGGTGCCTATTTCCTTTCTTCTGCATCAATCATTCCTATCCGAACAGGCGTAGTGCGTGATATTCGTAACCAACTCTATGAGAAGATTACATCTCTTTCTTTAGGATTCTTTAGTGAGGAAAGAAAGGGAGATATCATCGCTCGTATGAGTGGTGACGTCCAAGAGGTTGACAACTCTATCATGTCATCTATCGACATGCTCTTTAAGAACCCTGTTCTTATCATCATTTACTTTACCACACTACTTGTTATCTCTTGGCAGTTGACACTCTTCACGCTCATTTTCGTACCTATCTTCGGATGGTTTATGGGCTTTGTTGGTAGAAAGCTAAAGCAGAACAGTATGATAGCACAGAAGATGTGGAGTGATACGATGAGTCAGGTGGAAGAGACTTTAGGCGGATTAAGAGTCATCAAAGCCTTCTGTGCTGAAGGAATGATGAACGAACGCTTTGATAAGATCAACTCAGAATACCGCAGCGACATCATGCGTGTGAACATTCGTCAGCAGTTAGCGCATCCGATGAGTGAGTTCCTTGGAACGGTCATGATTGTTGTCGTACTTTGGTTTGGTGGTACCCTTGTCTTGGGTGAATCACCAATTATCAGCGGTCCTACCTTCATCTACTATCTTGTTATCCTCTATAGCATTCTCAACCCATTGAAGGAATTCTCCCGCGCAGGCTATAACATTCCTAAGGGACTTGCCTCAATGGAGCGTATTGACAAGATTCTACAGGCAGAAGTGAAGATACAAGACCCTGAGAAACCAGTGCATATTAATAGCTTCGAACATGAGATTGAGTTCCGACATGTCAGCTTTGCTTATACAGATGGTAAGGACGATGAGGGCAAGCCGGAACTCCATTGGGTATTGAAGGATATCAATCTCGTTATTCCAAAGGGTAAGACTGTTGCCTTGGTAGGACAGAGCGGTAGCGGAAAGTCTACCTTGCTCGACCTCATCCCACGTTACTACGATGTGCAGGAAGGTGAGATTCTCATTGACGGAATCAATATTAAGGATTTAGGAGTACACGATCTCCGCCAGCTTATTGGTAATGTAAACCAAGAGGCAATCCTCTTCAACGATAGTTTCAAGAATAACATCTCTTTCGGTGTCAATGCAACAGACGAGGCAATAGTCGAAGCTGCGAAGATTGCCAACGCTCATGAGTTTATCATGCATAGTGAGCGAGGATACGACACAAACATCGGTGATCGTGGTGGACGCCTCTCTGGTGGACAGCGTCAGCGTGTGAGTATTGCGCGTGCTATCCTTAAGAACCCTCCAATCCTTATCCTTGACGAAGCAACATCAGCCCTCGATACAGAGAGTGAGCGCCTTGTACAGGATGCCCTTTATAAGCTTATGAAGACGCGTACGACCATAGCTGTGGCGCATCGCCTATCTACTATCAAGAATAGCGATGAGATTTGCGTACTGCACGAAGGTGAGATTGTAGAGCGGGGAACGCACGATGAGCTTATGGATATCGAAGGCTACTATAAGAAACTGCATGATATGCAGGAGATATAAAGGTCCAAAAGGATTGAAAGATATGAAGAGATTATTAACAACAACATTTGGTTCGCCAATAGCATTAGTGCTCAACTTGCTATTGGCGTATGCCATTTTCTTTGTAGCACGATTGACATACTTTTTTGTCAATTACAGTTACTTCATCGACGGACTTAGTGCTTCTTCACTCTGGATGTGGGTGAGAGGAAGTCTTCTCTTTGATACAACAGCCATCCTTTATACGCATATTCTCTACATCGTAATGATGCTCTTGCCACTATGGAGGAAGGAGAACCAAGCCTATCACAGGCTTTGTAAGTGGGTATTCATGGTTGTTAATGCGCTTTCACTTGCCATTAACCTTGCCGACTCGGTGTATTTCCCTTTCACATTGCGCCGCACAACAACCAGTGTGTTCCGTGAGTTCGATAATGAAAACAACATTGCTGGCATCTTGTTACACAATGCTATCACACACTGGTACCTTATCCTTATTTTTATTCTCGTCCTGTGGCTTACCAATAAACTGTATGTTATGCCACATACCGACCACAGCCACTATAAAAGTCTGCGTCAACGCTTAGTCTATGGAGCACAACTTTTCGTATGTCTTGCCGTTGCTGCCGTCCTTACCGTAGCTGGTTGTCGAGGTGGACTACAGTCGGGTGTGCGTCCGATAACCATCAGTAACGCCAACCAGTACGTGGAACGTCCTACTGACTGCGCCTTGGTACTCAACACCCCCTTTGCGTTAATCCGCACGATAGGCAAGTCCGACTTCTCCATTCCTGATTACTTCCCCTCTTTGGCAGCTGCCCGTGAGGTCTACGACCCTGTTTATTGGATGCAGTACAAGGAGCCTAATCCTGCTTCAGGCGTACGCCTTCCCAATAAGAAGAACATTGTTATTCTCATTGTTGAGAGTTTCGGACGTGAGTATATAGGAGGGTTTAATCGTGACTTCTTCGGTGGTAAATACAAGGGTTACACCCCGAATGTAGACAAGCTCATCGATAAGAGCCTCGTCTACCGCTTCTCTTACTGTAATGGACGTAAGAGTATTGATGGCATGCCATCCATCCTCTGCAGTATTCCTCGCTTTGGAGAACCCTTCATCCTGACCCCAGCTTCAATGAACAACTATACTGGTATGCCTGGACTCCTTAGTAAGTGGGGCTATCAAACGGCCTTCTTTCATGGTGCTAATCGTGGTTCTATGGGGTTCCTTGCATTTGCTAATAAGATTGGATTTCAACACTATTATGGTCGACAAGACTATGACGAAGACCCTCGCTTTGGTGGGGATAAGGACTTCGATGGCAACTGGGGCATCTGGGACGAACCTTTCCTGCAATATTACTGTGCGAAGATGGGCGAAATGAAGCAGCCTTTCATGACGGCTCTCTTTACTGTCTCAAGTCACGACCCATTTGTTGTTCCAGAGAAATATAAGAACATCTATAAGGAGGAACATCTCCCTATCCAAAAGTGTATCCGCTATACTGACATGGCGATAGGCAAGTTCTTCGAGTCTGCCAGCAAGCAACCTTGGTTTAAGAATACTATCTTTGTCCTCACAAGCGACCATACCAACCAGAGCGACCATGAGCAGTATAAGACCGACATAGGCGGCTTCTGTTCACCTATTATTATATATGACCCATCCGGAGAGATAAAGCCAGGACGTGTAGATGGCGTGGCGCAGCAGATTGATATTATGCCAACACTACTCTGCCACATAGGCTATGACGCAACACCATACCTCGCTTTCGGTAAAGACCTACTACATACACCGGCGAAGGATACTTGGGCTGTCAACTATCTGAACGGTATCTATCAATACGTTAAGTATGGTTATGTACTCCAATGGGACGGTAAACAGACAAAAGCTATCTATCGAGTAACCGACGCACTGATGAAGCACAATCTTCTCGGACACGTGCCTGAGCAGGCAAAGATGGAACGAGAACTGAAAGCTATCATCTATCAGTATATGTATCGTATGGTACACGATAAGATGTACCCAACGATTAATAACCCTGAAGATCAATGAAAAGAACCCTCAATAAGACCCTTTATATCATCGCTTACGGCTTCTGGTATCTGGTAGCACTGCTGCCTTTTCCAGTACTGTATCTACTCTCCGATGGCCTTTATCTGCTAATGTCACGAGTGGTGAAGTATCGCCACAAGGTAATATGGACGAACCTCAAGAACAGCTTCCCAGAGAAACCAGATGACGAACTTCGTCAAATTGAGCAAGGCTTCTATCGCTGGTTCTGTGATTACATTGTTGAAACACTAAAGTTGATGACTATGAGTAAGATGCAACTGATGAAGCGTATGACCTTTACAGGTACAGAAGAACTGAACAGAGTGCTTTCTGAAGGCAAATCAGCTGCTGTTTACTTAGGACATTTAGGTAATTGGGAATGGATTACTTCACTCCCCTACTGGGTAAATAACACTTTATGCTGTCAGCTTTATCATTCATTGGAAAATGAATACTTTGACCGTCTTTTCAAGTTCGTACGTGAGCGTCAGGGGGCACTTTGTATTCCGATGCAAGAGTCATTACGTAAAATTATACAATTTGGGCGCAACGGTAAACCACTTGTTGTGGGCTATATATCGGACCAAGCACCCTTTTGGTGGAGTATCCATCACTGGGTTCAGTTTATGAATCAGGAGACCCCTGTTCTCACTGGGGCTGAGCGTATTGTGAAACATACGCATCAAGTCTTTGTTTATGGCGATATGACACGTACCAGCCGTGGGCACTACAACTGTGAGTTCCGCATCATTCGGGAAGATACAAAGGGATTGCCAGACTATGAGATAACTGACCTCTATTTTCAAGAGTTGGAGAAGTCTATCCGTCATCAGCCGGAAATCTACCTCTGGAGCCACAATAGATGGAAGCGTACACGTGCCCGCTTTGATGAGTACTTTGAAGAGATAGATGGCAAAGTACGTCTGAGAGAAGGCAAGGAAATGATTTATTAACTCCTAAATCACTCATTAGAACCAAAACAGTTTTTGTTTTTATTTGCTGTCACTTTTAACATTTATTCTAATGTTCGCATTATAAGGTGTTTATGACATACTTAAGGCTGACAGTAGTGACAGTAACTCTTAAACTTATGTTGTTCATTAGTGACAAAGATGGCTAATCTGCTCGACAAGAAAATAAAAGATGTTAGAAAGCAATATGCAAAGTAAGGATGATTAAAACGATAACTGTTGATGCTTTGTAAATACAGCATTCATACTATCTTAAAACGTAAATAAGAAAAAGAAATAATGTATCAGAATTTAAAGTACTTAATCAAATATTCTGTTCATCTCTATGTCTATCTCCCGCCTTACCTACGCAAGGAGGCTTATAACAAGCTAACCAGCCGATGGGGAAGCCATGATGATATCTTAGCGATGCTCGCTCCTTTTGCTTTCCGCAATACAAAGTATTTCAAGATGGGTAAGAACCTCTTAGATACGTCCGTTTCGGACAGTACTTATTATAGTGCAAACGTTGACCAGATAGAAGCTATACCAAGCTATCAAAAGAAGGCTGAGCGACTTACGGCAGCCCGCAACCTACTTCGATTGGTTTATTTCACAAAGGTTTTACATTAAATACGAATATTGATATTCCCTGTTAAGATATGCCTAAGTTCAGCATTATAGTCCCTTGTTATAAAGAAATATTCTTAAAAGAATGTATAGAAAGCATTCTTTCCCAAACCTATCAAGACTTCGAACTTATCTTAGTCAACGATGCCTCACCTTATAATATAAAACAGATTGTGGAGCAATTCAAGGATGATAGGATAAGATATTATGAGCGTAAGCAAGGCTTTGGAGCTAGAGGACTGGTACAAAATTGGAATGATTGCCTACAATATGTGTGTGGAGAGTATGTTATCAATATGGGAGATGATGATAAACTTATGCCCAATTGTCTGTCTGATTACATTGACTTAATGAAGAAATATCCGGGTCTTGACCTTTATCACACGCGTGTTGCCTTCATTGATGAGCATGGAAAGACTATCGAATTGCAGCGAGAAGCAACAGAATACGAGTCGGTCTATGCTTTCATGTGGGCTTGTATCTATGGCCGTCGCAACACGTTTATTGGTGATTTCCTCTATCGTACAGAGGCTTTAAGGGCTGTCGGAGGCTACTATCCATTGGATTACGCATGGAACTCCGACCGTATATCAGCCTTTATTGTGGCGAAAGAAAAGGGTATAGCCAATACCAATAAGATTGGTTTCGAGTTTCGTAAGAGTAGATATGAAATATCAAATGATACATCATCTTCCATGGATAAAGTCCTTTTATGGGAAAAGCTAGAGGACTGGTATCGTTCATTTCTTTCAGGATCAAAGGCCTCTGGTGAAGATGAGGCTATTGTTGAACGGCTGCAAAAAAGGCTTAGACGATTCATAGATGATTCCATTGTTATTGATATTTTTACTGATTTGAAAGCCAATAAGTGGCATATAGGAGAGTGGCTGACGTTGTGTTATAGAGAACAATTCTCTTTTCGTGTGAAAAGAAGAATTATTGGCAGGTTCTTGCATTGCCTTTTCAAATGATAAGTAAAAGTACCCTTAATGTTCAACGATAAGATAAGACTACGATATGATAAGTATAATAACTCCTATTTACCAAGCTGAGAAATATTTAGAAATTCTGATTAATTCCATTATTAATCAGACATATCATGACTGGGAATTGCTGCTGATAGATGATGGTAGTACGGATGGGTCAGCAGAAATCTGCGATTGCTATGCTTGTAAAGATAAAAGAATACGTGTCTTCCATAAAGCCAATGGAGGTGTCGCATCAGCACGTAATCAAGCTATGGACATGGCTACTGGTGAGTATTTAGCATTTGCTGATAGTGACGATTGGGTAGAGCCTGATTGGTTAGAACGATTATACAAGACAGCAAAGGAGCAGGAGGCTGATATTGTAGTGTCTGATTTCTATGTAGAGTATCCTCAAAAGACCATTATGCGAAGTAAGGATGATGATGATGTAATTGTCTTAAATAGAAAGGATGCTTTATTTTTGACTTTTCAGGACAAGATAACAAGTTATCTGTGGTCAATGCTTATTCGAAGAGATATTGCTCAAGAACGGTTTGCTCCTTATCGCGCATTTGAAGATTATGCTACTTTGTTTGCCTGGATGTTCCATGCAAATAGAATTGTTCTGTTACATACACCACTCTATCATTATAGGCAATATGCCTATAGTTGTCTTCACAGTAACATGAAACAGAACTTGACAGACTATATAGAAGCTACTATAACTCGTTATGAGTTGGTTAAAGAATCCTCTTTTTTGCAAGATAATATCTCTCAATTTAATGCTGCTTATATTTACTCGTTAGTGAAGGGACTAAAAGATATTGTGCGCTCTCCCTATGATAATGACTTTAAACAAAAATTATTGAAGAAAGTATCAGCCGAAATTCGAACCGTAAAACTTCCTTCTCCATATAAAATGCTAGGTTTTAAGTACTATGTGCGTTATACATTGCTTTGTAAGAGCTTAAAACTGTTCAAGCACATAGTAGGAGGGACAGCTGTATTCTCCTTTAATCGTAGTAGAAAGAAAGTCAAAT
>ERZ1674055.160-NODE-161-length-12734-cov-22.210663_pt1 | contig 12734 bp, 10 predicted proteins | sample MGYA00581121_ERZ1674055 | MGnify/ENA primary metagenome ERZ1674055 (study PRJEB41354, sample SAMEA4873334) | human saliva metagenome | biome: human-associated habitat [ENVO:00009003]; feature: mouth environment [ENVO:08000002]; material: saliva material... | reverse complement strand
GTGTTGAGGGTGCCCTCGTGCTCAATGGTCACGGTGGAGACGCCGTCCTTGACGACGTCCACGGTCACGCCGGTCACGCCGGGAACTTCGCTGACCTCTTCGCTGACGCTCATAGCGCAGTGGTTGCAGGTCAGGCCGGTTGCCTTAACGGTGGTGGTGCTCATGATGATTTCCTTTCGGTAATGGGTTGAAAACTTGGGGCCGCCGGATGTTTAGTGCGGGGCGTTTAGCTGCGCATGAGGCGGGAGATGGCGGCGGTTGCCTCTTTGACCTTGGCCTCTGCGATGGTCGGGTCGCCGGTGCGTTCGGATTCGACGGCGGCGCCGGTCACGCAATGGCCGATATGCTCTTCGAGCAGGTTCAGGGAGACAGCGTGGAGCGCCTTGGAGACCGCGGCAACCTGGGTGAGGATGTCGATGCAGTACTTATCTTCGTCGACCATGCGGGCGATGCCGCGAACCTGCCCTTCGATGCGGCGCAGGCGCTTGAGGTGCGCCTCTTTGGTGGAAGCGTAACCGTGCTGGGTTTCGGGCGCCTCGCCGCCGCAGCATGCGCCGGTGTGCGCCTCGGTGGGCTCCTCAGTGGGGGCGCCGGATGCGGTGCTGATCTGGGCGGATGTGCTGTGGCAGCACTGGTTGCTGGTGGTTTCCATGGCTTAAGTGTATACCCTAGGGGGGTATCCCGCAAGGGGTTGTTACGAGTTGTTACGCGGTAAGGATTTTCATGCCGAGCTGTTTATGCCGAGCTGGTTACGCCGAGAAGCCACATGTGTTTCGAACAGCCACATCATAATTGGCTTCTGGAAACACATGTGGCTTCTCGCTATGGGGCTGTAATCCGTACAGAATTTGTGCCATGGTTTAGTGTCTTCGACCATGGCTTTTAACTACGACCAAAGACACTAAACCACAGCAGAACTTTTGGGCACACAAAGCTGGCGGCCCCGAACACTTCCGTATCCGGGGCCGCCTGCTGCGGTTATTTATGTGTTGAGTTAGAACTGGTTTACATGTCGGGCCAGTCGCGGTGTAGCGAATACTCCGTATCCCCATCGCCATTATCGTTCAGGTGCCAGCGCTGACCGGTGCGAATATCGGCCTTGCGCAGACGCGGGTTCGGGTTATCCTTCTTACCCATCGTCGGGTCATTCTGGCAGCCCCAGCGGGTGTCATCCTCTTCGCAGGAGCCGGCCACACGGCCCACATCAACCCACCACACACGCATCAGCAGCGGGTCAACGGTATCTTTCGTCAACACGACATCCAACGCCTGCCAATCGCCGCCGTTCACACGGAAACGACCAGAGTATGACACCGTTGCGTAGGCGTGGAAATTGCCTGAGCGTTTGTACACATAACTGGTGGCGGTCTTGCGTGACTCTTCGCCGCGTGCCCTGCTAACCGGCTTGCCCATGGTGTAGAAAGTATCCTCGTCGCCGTTGCCGTATTGGATGGTCATTTGGGTGGGGTAGGATTCTATTTCTACGTGGCCGATCATGAGGTCGCCTTCCCACCGTGCGGTGGGTGCGTCGACGTAGAAGTTGACGGCTTGGTTCTTGTAGACGTTGGGGTTGTCGTTACCCTGACCAGAGCCAAGGTTGTAGGACTGTTTTAGTACGGGGGCCTGGATATTGGTGTTAGCGAATTGGTCTTCGATTTCTTGGAGCATTTCTTCGATAGTGGGTCCCTTGGGGGTTTCTTTGGGGTTGGTGGGGGTGAGGGTTTTAGTGTCGTTGGGCTTGCAAAATACCGTGTCCCCATTGGTAGTTGATTCAATTGGCTTTTCTTTGACGCGGGCGTATTCGCCGGGTTTCATAGCTTCATCATGGCACGCAGCCTCGCCGGGGCGGCGGTTTGCTGTTTTGCGGGCATACATTTTGGCGCCTGTTTCATCGGTTATTGATTGGTAGTTGTTATTAAACCAATTGACCCAATTCTGGTAGTCGTTTGAAAGAGCCTGGGGATTGTTCGAACTATCACTGGGGACCTTGGAATTATCCTCTTTATTTGTATTGGTTGAATCGCCATCGCGTTCTACTGGCCTATTTTTATGGGTTTGAGATGTCTTATAACAGTGCCCATTAGAATTTTTACATTCTTCACTGTATGCATTTTGGATACTTAGAAGGGATATCGACAGAATGGATGCAAATAATATGCGCATGCACTTAGAATTAATCATGGTTTATGCATCCTTAAAATTATTTTCTGTTCCGCTTCCGATAATTTTCCAATATCCCTCGGTATATTTAAAAAAGTAGTTGAAGAGATCATCATTTTTATCTGTATTTGCTCGCTTGGTAATTTCTCCATCGGAGTCGATATACATAACGGTGCTCCAGAATCGGCGGAACTTCATGCGGTAGATTTTCTGTTTTTCGTCATAAATTAGGTCGCCCTCAACTTGATAGGAATCCAGACCGTCCACAACCCAACCACCACGCTTGTAGAGATCTTCAATATATTCATAAAATGGATATTCTTTAGAAGTTTTTTCAACATACTGGATGACTGGCGCACAATTTCCCGTTTGAATAGCGTAGTTATGGGCATTCAGCCAGTCTTCCATCATGCGGCTGAGGCCTTCTTCGGTCTCGGGGTACTGTTGCGGCTTGGCTTTCGGTAGAGGAACATTCTGTGCAGGGCCATACGCGTCAGCCTTACGGTACTCGCCGTCGGGGGCCTTCGAGCCACCGGAATAACCGCGGGTAATGACCGGGCTCGGAGTAGCCGATGCAGAAGTAGCGTCAGATGCCGCAGCAGAAGCCGACGCCGACTCGCTCGGTGCGGCGGATGCGGTGGCTGCCGCCTCGTTAGAAGCCTGCTGGCCGCAGGCGGTAAGCAAGGCTCCCAGGCCCACAAGCACGCCGCTGCCCAGCAGGGTGCGGCGGGTCAAAGCGGAATCAGGTCCCATTGGGTGCTCCAATCGTCGGTGATGGTGTGTATATGTACTAGTCGAGAAGCTTTCTTTAGGTACAGCAACGTATCCAAAAGCGCCCAGACTAGGTGCCTCGCATTATCGATGCACCGGTGCATCGCTTTGGGTCCCGACACCACCTTACAGGATGTTTGCCATCTTTTGCAGTCTTTTGAGGTTTTTGGTGGTGAAAGTTCGTTGTTCGAGCGTCTTCGTCTGCCGGGTGGTGTGTGCGGCTTCTCGTGTTGAGACTGGTCGATAGGGCGCCTTCACCGCGGGTTTAAAACCCGCGGTGAATACACGATCTATCGAAAACATCCACCTAAAAAAGCAGGCGGCCCCGGACACACACGCATCCGGGGCCGCCTGCCGCGGTTATTTACATTCGATTATTAGTCCCATTGACCTTCAATAATCTCCCGAACAAACCTTTTAGGAAGCCAGAAGGAGTGCTTTGTGATGTGGCGACCGTCGGGAAGCTCATCGGTGTCCTCGATGCGACCCCTTCCGACAAACTTACCAGGCTCAATCTCGTAATAACTATTATTGGCGTGCACCTTGGTATAAATGATTTTATTCTTCCTGCTCTGAGGGAAATTAGTTGAAACCCTGACTCCATTCTTGCCGTTTGGCCGGGGTGTGAGCTCAACACCTCGGTTGATAATATCTTTTGTCTCCTGCCGTACCCTCATTAATTCAGGCTCAAGAGATTCGGGGAATCCCCAGAACTTGACCTGATCCAGGCAGAAATCACCGGATTCATTCTCGCGGAAAATTACGAACAGAATCTTCTTTGAAAAAATTTCGGTATATACGTGAGAATCTTCCCATTCCTCATTATCTTCATTTGCAAGTTCAATAAATGAATATGATTTAAAGGAAACATCTTCTTTAATGCTATTGTTTCGCTTAACTCGAATAGCTCGAATCATCATATTTGCCTTTTTGAACTCGGTGGTATTTTCAATTTCCTGAGGGAGGTCAAGAAGTTGCATCATTTTTGTTACAATAGAGTTATTGCGACCCTTGGCGTTAAATTTAACATCAAACTCCTTGCAGAGTTCTTTCTCGCTTTTACCTTGATACTGCAGAATTTTTTCTTCAAGAATCTGAGTAAAAGGCTTCGAGGTATCCTTGGTAGCTTGAGCAATACTCTCCAGTTCCTCGGAAGTAAAGATAGTCTCCTGGTAGAGACGTGTTATGTAGCTCTGTTTGAAAGACCAGGCTCTTTTGTTTGCCGGGGTGTCACTAAAAGGCTGAGAGGTAAGGTCCCTTCCCTTGCCGGCACCTTTGCGTGAGGTGGATAGGTACATGCCGTCCCTTTCGGAGAGCTCATGGGCACGCCCTTCTTTAATTTTTTGTGCAATTTTTTGGTAATCGCTAATAATTGTTGGCAAGTCCTCTTCAAGGATTTTTAGAAGATGAACTTTAGCAATTTTATTTTTTAGAATATCTTGGTTTTTGATGAAATGGTAAGGAAGGAGGAGGATGGCCCCTCCTTTCTTCCATGCATGAGATTTGTAAAAATCATCTAGGTTTTCATTCATATAATTAATATTTCCAAGGACCAAGCGTTCTTTGGCGGAAATTTTTTCATCTTTATTTACTTTGAAGGGGGTAACTTTAAGTTCGACTCCTACCTTGTTAAAGTCGGGTTCGGTTGAGCTGTTGGTGGGTATGCCAAAATAATATTTTTCAATATATGTCCCGTACTGCCCCTTTGACGCACTACTAATTTTTTTGTCTGGTGTGGTGGAGGGGGTTTGATTGATGTAGTCCTGATAAGTCTTGTAGGGGGATTCCTGGAAGGCCTTGAGGATATCGACAAACTCCACTCCTACTACTTTTTGAGCATATTTGTAGATGCTCTCGATATCTGAGTCATCATAGTTGAATAGCTCCACTGTCTTTGCTCCTCTGCTTGATTGATATTGCCGATAATCATGCTGTGTTCTTGTTTCATGCTACGTCAGATACGACTGCTGCGCTCTTTGGATCGTCACGGATTCTTGCATAACCCGCTTGATCTGAACAACTATTCTATGCTATAGTATTAGTATTCGAATATATTTACAGAGGACTATAAGGACTACTGACTCATGGATCAGAAAACCACCAGCAGTAGCCAGCCTATCCGAGTTATCGAGCTTTTCGCCGGTGTAGGTGGCTTCCGCTTAGGATTTGAAGGCTATAACGCCAACGGCATGACCCTGCCCTCCGCAGGCCCCTTCACGACTGTCTGGGCGAACCAGTGGGAGCCCCCGGGAACGGTTGGCCGTCAGTTTGCGGCCCGCTGCTACCAGGAACGTTTCGGTGAAGAAGCAAACCTCGAAAACCGTGACATTCACGCCGTACTTGATGACGTCGAGGCGGGCCTCTACGAAATTCCCGACGCTGACCTGCTCTGCGGTGGCTTCCCCTGCCAGGATTACTCGGTCACCAAGCCCCTCTCGCAGTCGCACGGCATTGAAGGTAAGAAGGGCGTGCTCTGGTGGGATATCTATCGCGCGCTCGAACTTAAGACCCCCAAATATGTTGTTCTGGAGAACGTTGACCGCCTGCTGAAGTCGCCCGCTAAGCAGCGAGGCCGCGACTTCGCCATTATGCTCTCCTGCTTCTACGCGCTCGGCTACAGCGTCGAATGGCGCGTTATCAACGCGGCAGAGTACGGCTACCCGCAGAAGCGTAAGCGCGTCTACATTTACGCCGAACACAACGCCCCCGAATGGGATTTGTCGCGCCGCATCACCCACACCGGTGTTTTGGCAGAAGCGTTCCCGGTCAAAACTGCAGAATCTGAGGGTCTCCTCTCCGTCTTCGAAGAGCTCAATGAGGCCGATGAGTTCACCATCTCCGATGACCCCTACTACGAGACGGAACACTTCGGAATTGGCGCTAAGACCTCGCCCTTCCAGATTGCCGGTGTCATGCAGAACGGCACCGTGCTCACCAGCAAGGTAGAGCCTGACTACCGCGGCGAATTTAAGACGCTCGGTGACGTGGTTCTTCCCGACTCTGAGGTGCCGGAACAGTTCTTTATTGCCCCTGACAAGGTTCCTTCTTGGGAGTACCTCAAGGGCGCGAAGAAGGAAAAGCGCATCAATAAGGCAAGCGGTTTCGAATACTTCTACACCGAAGGTTCAATGTCTTTCCCGGATCCGCTCGACCGCCCGGCGCGTACCATCCTGACCGGCGAAGGAGGCTCGGGTGCCTCCCGCTTCAAGCATGTTGTGATTGGCGATTCTGGTGCGTACCGCCGTCTTGTGCCCGATGAGCTGGATCAGCTGCAGGGATTCCCCCGCGGCTGGACTGACACCGGCATGAGCGACGGTAACCGTGCCTTCTGCATGGGTAATGCTCTTGTGGTGGGTATTCCGCACGAAATCGGTAAGGCTATCGCCCGCCGACACAACCAATAAGACATAACCAGTAAAACGCACAGGAGGTGCAGTAGCCCAAAAGCTACTGCACCTCCTTTTGCATGCCCGACGGCCTAAACCAGAGCAGACCTAGACTAGCGCCTCCTCAAGCCAGTTCAAGCCCGAGCGGTGCTCATCCAACAACTCAAGAGCCCGGTTAGGCAACTCAACCTTCAGACGAGCACCCGCCAACGACTGATACTGCGTATTCCCCAAGCCGGGATGCAGAAGAAGAGTCCGCGAAGAACTCACACCCACCAGCTCACTATCAAAAAGCTTATGCAGATCCTTGCGCAGAAGCAGACCCTCATCCACACGGTGCTCGCCCTCGCGCGCATAGCTGTACAGGTGCGCCGCATCCAGCGCCGCCGTGTGGCAAGCACCCGTAAACGCACACATGTTTCCGAAGCGGTTCAACAGCTCCTGGCGGAACTGCGGCTGACCTTTACGAGCCCTGACGGTGCGCATCGTAAAACCGCCACGAGGATTCACAGGTACCCCGTGGGCATCCCCCAGAGGAAGCAGGTGAATACCCGAAGTGTTCAGGCTTTCAAGCCACTCAAGGACTTTCGCGGTATCGAGGGCAACAATGCTGTTCTGAGTGTTGTACTTGCCCGGAACGCTCAGATTCTTGAATGAGTCCTTATCTGCTGCGCCAATCAGCTCAGTCCAGGTATCGCCGTAGTAGGCGACGAACCGTTGAACCCTCTTTGCCTCTTGGGGTGGATTCTTGTGTAGTCGTTGAAGGGGTTTCAGACCATCGGGACGCAGGCAACGTCCATCGCATCGCCACAATCCGTCAGACCTGAGAGTCATACGGCTGTTACCGCATCGGGGGCAGACAGTCAGGATTTTGTTCTCATCCGTGACCTCAATCTTGCGAATAACTGCACTCCCAAGAAGAATCGAATTATCTCGAATCAGTACGAAATCTCCTTCTCGGATGTCTTGTCCGTTGGGCACCCTCGAGTCGTAAACGTAGCGGAACTCCAGGGCGTCATCGTAGACTTTGCCGCTGGCGGCGCTTCGGTTCTCTTCGTCGGGAACGGAGCGTAGCAGCCATGCCTGTTGTGGGAGCCGCATGTCAGTTGAAGCGTGTTTGCTTGGGAGGCTGAGGGTAGTCACCACGGACGGGAGAACGAGGTCCGGCAGTGAGGGCGTTGAGTTGTTGTCCATAGAAGCAGCCTAGCAGCCCGGGCGGTTTGTTGCTGCCTGGGTGGTCACCGGCTCACGGGGCATGGGTGGTGGAATCCTGTAATTACAAAAATCCCGGCGGCTCCTGCATGCACCCTTCCTCGAAAAGCCACATGTGTTTCGAGAAGCCACATAATATGTTGCTTTTCGAAACACATGTGGCTTCTCGGCGATTAAACTCGGCGCACCAAACACCCCGCCCCGCACGCAGAGCACACCAGCCCAAACGCTATTGATTCGCATCACACGTCGGTGTTTTTAGGTATCCTTGGGGTAACACTCAGACAGAAGCCCGCCCTCCACCTCGAAAGGGGCCGCATGAAAACCTTCTGGACTAACCTACCCCTCACCATCCGCGCGGCAGTCATCTTCTGCTACGCCTACGCCGCGGTGCGCATCCTCAACCTCTTCTATGAGGCAGGCACCGCACCGCTGACCCCGCGCACGCTCCTCGACGGTGCCCTCACCGCCGCGGTCGTCGTCGGTGCCCTCGCCCTGTATCTGGGTAACGCCCTGGGTGCCGCTCTGCGCGCCCGGCGAGAAGGCTACGAGCCCCGCTCGGTCGGCATCATTGTCGCCTACGCGCTTTTCGTGGCGGTGTGTACCTACCTTGTCTGCCGCCTCATCGCCTACACCGTGGAGGCGGGGCTCACCTGGCTCTTCCCGCCCGCCCTCGGCCCGGTTCTGACCGCCGTGGGCATGGCTGTTCTTGGCGTGATCAACTATGTGCGCCTTGACCGCACCCGCAAGGTCTAACCGGGGAGTTGCACCAAAAGAAATCCCTGTAATTACAAAAAATCTCCCGCACCGGGTGGAGCACACCTTCACGGCATGCCCCGCCCAGTGCGGGAGATTTCTATATCAACGGAACGCCGTAGCCTTCACGCTACAGCACCGCTGCACCTTACAGGCTCTGTGCCTGAATTGCGGTGATTGCAACGGTGTTGATGATGTCCTCAACGGTGGTACCGCGCGACAGGTCGTTCACGGGCTTACGCAGACCCTGCAGAACCGGGCCCACAGCGGCAGCACCCGAAGATTGCTGAACAGCCTTGTAGGTGTTGTTACCGGTGTTCAGGTCGGGGAAGATGAACACGGTAGCCTGACCAGCGACCTCGCTGCCGGGCAGCTTGGTCGACGCAATCGACATGTTCGATGCGGCGTCGTACTGGATCGGGCCCTCAACCGCGAAGTCGGGGTTCGATGCGCGCACGAGCTCGGTTGCCTCACGCACAACGTCCACGTCTGCGCCAGCGCCGGAGGTGCCGGTCGAGTAGGACAGCATAGCAACCTTGGGGGTGACGCCGAACTGGCGTGCAGTCTCCGCGGATGCTTTCGCGATGTCGGCGAGCTGCTCTGCGTTGGGGTTCGGGTTCACTGCGCAGTCGCCGTAGACCAGAACGCGGTCTTCCATCAGCATGAGGAAGACGGAGGAGACGATCTTGGTGCCGGGGCGGGTCTTGATGAACTCGAGCGAGGGGCGGATGGTGTTCGCGGTGGTGTTCACAGCACCGGAAACCATGCCGTCGGCGATGCCCTTGTAGACGAGCATGGTGCCGAAGTACGAGGGGTCAGTCATGCGCTCGCGAGCAGCCTCGATGGTGACGCCCTTGTGTGCACGCAGCTCAGCGTAGGTTGCTGCGAAGTCCTCGGAGTACTCGTTGTTCTCGATGTCGATGATGCGGATCGAGCTGGGCAGCTCAATACCCTCAGCCTGGCAAATCTCTGCAATCTTGGCGGGGTTGCCGAGCAGGATCAGGTCGCAGAAGTCGCGGCGTGCAATGATTTCGGATGCACGCAGGATACGCACGTCGTAACCCTCGGGCAGGACCACGGAGCGGCGGTTTGCGCGTGCGGTCTCGATGAGGTTGTGCAGGAAGCGCAGCGGGGTCATGGAAGCCGGGCGCTCGATGGACAGGCGGGACAGCAGCTCGTCCTTGTTGACGTGCTCGTCCCAGCCACCCAGGGCGGCGGCCAGCTTGCGCTGGTGACCGCTCTCGAGGGAGCCGTGCACGCGGGAGACGGCGCGTGCGGACTTGAAGGTGTCGTGCTCGGTGGACAGCACCGGGAAGGGTGCGTTCTTGATGAGCTCGCCCACAGCGGTGTGCTGGCCGGAAACGTCGTCCAGGCCGCCGGTGAGCAGCACGCCCGAGGGAGCGGGGAAGGACGGTGCCAGTGCGGAGGCCAGGGTTGCGGCCACGATGTCTGCACGGTCGCCGGGGACAATCACGAAGTCGCCGTCGACGAACTGGCCCAGGAAGTTGGAGACGGTCATGGCGGCGACCTTGATGCCGTGAATATCGCGGCTGAGGTCCTCAGCCTTCACGCCGGCGGTGTCGAGCTTGAGGGCCTCGGCCACCTCACCGACGGTCGGAGCGGTCAGCTCGGAAATCTCGGGCAGCACGTAGACGGGCAGGTTTGCCTCGCCGCGCTTGACGGACTTCTCGATGTCCTCGCGCAGGGCGGGCTCTGCACGGTTGACGATGACGGCGAGCAGGTCAGCCTTGGACGCGGTCAGCTCGGTGCGGGCCACGTCAACGGCGGTGACTGCCTCTTCGACGGTGGCTTCCTGCGCACCGACGATAGCGACGACGGGCAGGCCCAGGTCGCGTGCAATCTGGACGTTCAGGTCGAATTCGACTGCGAGTGCGTTGGCGGGCAGGTAGGCGCCGTCAACAATCACGACGTCGCTGTTGGCTGCGACCTTCTCGTAGGCGGATACCGCGCGGGAGGAAATCTCTTCGGTGTCGCCCTCAGCGATGAGTGCGAGTGCGTCGTTCATGGAGACGGCGCCGCCGACCTGCTCCTCGGAGAGGTTGAAGTGCTCGCGAATCAGGCGTGCTACGGGGTCGTCAGCGATGGTTGCGCCGTCGAAGACGGGGCGGAAGAAGCCGACGCGGTCCGCGCGCTTAATCAGGGAGTCTGCCAGGCCCAGGGCAATCAGGGACTTGCCCGAGTTCGGGGACGTAGCGGAGAGGTAAAGACCGGTGGTCATATTCTACTTTCCTTCGGTGGGGTGGCGTTCGGCGCCGGTACCGCGCGTGCGCAGGGGTTCCCTGTGTCTGTGCGGTGTGCGTCGAGCGTAGGTCACTTTCTATGTTAAGACTTTGCGGGTGTGGCGCCTAACAGCGTTTAGGGTGCGATGTGTCGCACGGCGTCCCGGGCGGGGCCGCCGCGTGCCTCGCGGTGCCCGCAGCTGCTGGACTAGCCGTCTGGCCCGCCCGTTTACGGGTTTTACGGGTTGAGGATGCGCGCGTACCGTACGCTGTGGCCGGGCGCCCAGATGCCGCGTGCCTCAAATTCGATGCTGTTGCGCTGGTAGCCGAGCCGCTCGTAGAAGGAGAGCGCCCGTTCGTTTTCGGCCATGACCCACAGGTAGGAGTTTTCGTCCGGGTAGATGACGGACTCGTAGAGTGCCTGACCGAGCCCGGTGCCGTGCATGTGGTTGAGGGTGTACAGGTGCACGAGTTTACGGGTGCCTGCGGGCAGTTCGGGGAGGTTGTCGACACGTTCGAGTTCCCAGGAGGAGGGCTCACACAGGGAGAGCGCCAGGCCGACCGGCTTATCCCAGTCAATCCGCGCGCCGATGGAGCAGGAGAGCCCGCCGTCGGGGGTCCAGCCGGGCACCTCATAGGCGAAGAAGCCGCGCACGGTGGGGGAGGAGAGGTGACGGTGGAAGTCTTCGAGGTATTCGTTGCGTTCGGCGCGGTGGCGGGCGGTGAAGCTTTCCCCGAGCGTGTCGAAGTAGATCGGGTCGTAGGTTTGCTCCATGCAGTCCAGCTGCAGGTTGACGTATTTTTCGGCGTCGGTCGGTTCAATTGGTGCGAGCGCGTAGCGGCCCTGACATACAAATCCCATGGGTTCTAGTCTACTCAGTCGGCCCCTGTGGAGGCGGTTTGCCACGGGTGCGTACGCTAGGGGCGTGCGGGAGCGGCACCCCGGGATGCGAGCGCCGTCGGGCGGCCCGCCCCCGATTAGGTGCGGCGCTGACCGGGGGCGGGTCGTCGGCTAGGCTAGAGGGTATGGCGAAAAAGAGCAGGGCACCGAAGAAATCCCAGAAGGCGCAGAAGAACCAGAAGAACCGGGCTGACGATACCGAGAACACCCCCGTGCAGGGCGCGGCGGCAGGCGTGTACCCCATCTCCACGGGCGAGGCGGAGCTGGTCCCTGACGGCTACCACGCCGACGGCTGGCTACTGCTCATTAATGGTGTGCAGTCTTCCCACGTGATTGTGGGTGAACCCCGCCAGCTGGATTTTGAGTACATGCGCTGGATTGCCGCGGTCGTCTCCTCCCACGTGGCAGAGCACCTGGACGCCGCGAAGCTGCGCATCACCCACCTGGGTGGCGGCGCGTGCTCGATGGCGCGCTATTTCGCTGACCTGTACCCGACCAGCCGCAACACGGTCGTTGAGCTGGACGCCAAGCTCGCCGAGTATGTGCGCGCCTGGTTTGACATCCCGAAGGCGCCGCGCGTGAAGATTCGCGTGGGCGAGGCGGGGGCCGTCACCGCCACGTTTGCCCCGGCTTCCCGCGACGTGCTGATCCGTGACGTATTCGCCGGGGACACCACGCCCGAGACGCTCACCACCGTCGAGTTCACCCGCACCGTCGCCGAGTCGCTCGCACCCGGCGGCCTGTACATCCTGAACTGCGGCGACGGGCCGGCGCTGACCGGTGCCCGCGCGGAGGCGTCCGCCCTGCTTGAGGTGTTCGAGTACGTGTGCATTGTGGCGGATTCGGCCATGTTGAAGGGTCGCCGCCGCGGCAACGTCATTATTGCCGGTTCGCACGCGCCCCTGCCGGAGGCCGGCTCCGTGCAGGCGGCCGCTATTTCCCGCGAGCTCATGGGTGGAGGCGTGCCCGCCCAGTACTGGGACACCGCGCGGGTGCGCCAGTTCGCGGGTTAGGTTTTCAGTCGCGGGTTAGATTTCGGGGATAGGTTAGTTCCTGCGGGGATAGGTTAATGACGTTGGGGGTGGGTCTTAACCACCCCAAAAGTCACTAACCCACCCCTAAAATCGCCAACCCATGACCGAAGCCATTCCGAGATATATACGGTACGGGCGAAACCCCACCGCCACCGACCCCAACCCGATACCATGGTGACCATGCGATACACCTATCTGGGCCCCTCCGGCACCTTCACTGAATCCGCCCTGCTGAGCGTCCCCGGCGCATCCGACGCCGAACGCATCCCCGCCA
>ERZ1674055.156-NODE-157-length-12916-cov-6.658425_pt1 | contig 12916 bp, 9 predicted proteins | sample MGYA00581121_ERZ1674055 | MGnify/ENA primary metagenome ERZ1674055 (study PRJEB41354, sample SAMEA4873334) | human saliva metagenome | biome: human-associated habitat [ENVO:00009003]; feature: mouth environment [ENVO:08000002]; material: saliva material... | reverse complement strand
CACCCCCTACAACCCCCTCCCCACCAACAAACCCAACGGACACACCGCAATATCCCTCTTCGCAGGAGCAGGCGGCTCAGCACTCGGACTCGAAAAAGCCGGATACACCATCCACCAATGCTACGAACTCGACAAAACAGCCGCCACAACCCTCAACACCAACAGACCCACCTGGAACACCACACCCACCGACATCACCACCACAAACTTCACCCACCTACACGGCACCATCGACCTCATCGAAGGCGGCTTCCCCTGCCAACCATTCAGCCACGCAGGAAACCGAGAAGGACTCAACGACACACGCGGCACACTCTTCCACCACTACCTCCGAGCAGTCCACGAAACCGAACCCAAAGCCTTCATCGCAGAAAACGTCCCCGGACTCCTCACCAACGACAAAGGCAACACCTGGAAAACAATCCACCACGCATTCACCCAACCCACACCCACAGGAGCCACATACACCATCCACCACAAAGTACTGCGCTCGCATTGGTTGGGGATTCCTCAGAAGCGTGACCGGCTCATTATTGTGGGTATCCGCAATGACCAGCGTAACCCGGAGGGGTTTGAGTTCCCGGTCGAGCAGGAACACGTCGTAACTTTGCGTACTGCATTGCAGGGCGTTCCTGATTCGCCGGGTGTTTCCTATAGTGATGCGAAGTACGAGATTATGCGTCAAGTACCTGAAGGCGGCAATTGGAAAGACCTGCCGAAGGAGCTTCAGGTGATGCTCACTAATGGGAAGGGCGGGGTAGACGGCTCGTACTCTGGCACGGCGAAGCGTCTGGCGTGGGATGAGCCGTCGCTGACGATTCTGGCTTCCCCTGCACAGCGAAGGACGGAGCGGTGCCACCCGGAGCATACTCGACCTTTGACTGTCCGTGAGAGGCGGCACGTGTGCAGACTTTCCCTGATGAATGGGAGTTTGCAGGAGGTGTGACTGCCCAGTACCGGCAGGTGGGGAACGCTGTCCCTCCGAGACTCGCATATTTGGTAGGGAAACAGGTGGAAAAGCACCTTCTGTAATCGGGTTGTTGCGTGCGGCTGAAAAGTTGTGCTATAGTTCTTTTATTGCGGCTGTAGCTTAATGGTAAAGCCTCAGTCTTCCAAACTGATTACGCGGGTTCGATTCCCGTCAGCCGCTCTTCGCGCCGTAGGTGTTTGAAAGCTCATCCCTTTGGGAGGCTCAAACCCCTGCGGTGCCACTTTTTGCGTAAACTAAGAAACACGAAACGATTTGAGGAATCTCATGGAAGAAACCATTACCCTACGTAAGTTCACCTGCTCTGTCACCATCAACGACGATAAGGCAAACCCTGCAACCAGCCGAATCTTCGTGACCAGCGACCAGCAGGACACCATTAAGAAGTTCATGGGGGACGTCCTGGGTATCACTACTGATTTGGACATCAGCATCGAGCCGTTCAGCATGCCTCTGGTGGGTAGCTCGCCTGATGTCTATGCAATCATTGATGCTTCCCCTACGGGTGACGGCTCCAGCTTCCCGGACGAAATGGTGGTCTGCGATTTGGATGTAAGCTCTATCCCGCAGGCACCGGAGACCCTGTACGACATCCTCTTTGGGTACACTGGCGCTGACCGCATCACCCACATCAACAGCTGGTACGCGGCGTTCAACGCCCAGTAAAATTGCGCACAAGCATCTACCTGCTGTATAGTTGGATGTATTCGCAGGGGATTGGGTACTGACCTCTGCGAATACCTGGAGTCGTGCCAGAGTGGGCTAATGGGCCTCACTGCTAATGAGGAAACGGCGTCAATGTCGTTCGCAGGTTCGAATCCTGTCGGCTCCGCTGTCAGTAATCCTTAGCTGGGATATGACAAAACCCCCGCAACTCTTCATTGAGTTGCGGGGGTTCCTTTTTGCCCAAGAATCAGTCCCGAGCCGTAGGTTTCTCAGTTACAGCTGTTGATTCTGCCGCCAGAATGTTTGCCGCCGCTTGAATCAGCGCTCCACCGAGGTAGACAGCCATAGCCCCAAGCTCGTCCTCACGGCGTGCACCGTCCATCACCGCCAGCAGAGCCACGAAACTGTAACCCAAAAACGTCACCAAAACCAGCGCTCTCTGTTCTGCCGGTACCCGCACGCTACCCCATACCGAGCACATCACCACACTAAACGCCACCAGCGGCACCACAGGGCTACCCAGCACCGTAGAAGCCCACAGTCCAGCAACTACGTAGACCACAATCCCTAAAAATAGAGCCACCACCTCACTAACAGCCAGAACATCCGCCGGACGCCGCCGAAAAAAATCAACAAAAAACATCAAAACCGCACCTGAAAAAGACAAAAATAACGCCACCCACATATCAAAACCTACCCCTAAAAACAGTGTCCACCAGCAAGAACAGATACTATATAATATTTTCCAGAGCAAGAAACCAGCCCACAAACAAAAAAGGAACCACACACTCATGAAACTCATCGAAAAAATCCTCCGCATCGGCGAACGCGCACACGAACGCCACGCACAGCAACTAACCGACGCAACCCTGTCCCTAGAAGACATCTACACCCAGATGACCGATGAAGAGCTTCAGGCGCAAACTGATGAGTTCCGGGCGCGCCTGAAGGCGGGGGAGACCACTGACCATATCCTCCCCGAGGCGTTCGCTGTCGTCCGAGAAGCCTCTTACCGCACCCTGAAGAAGCGCCAGTACCCTGTACAGCTGATGGGCGGCATTGCGTTGCATCGTGGGCAGGTGGCTGAGATGGGCACCGGTGAGGGGAAAGCTGTTTCGGTTGGGACGCTTATTCCTACTCCTGTTGGTGCTGTGCCCGCCGGAACCATCCGGCAAGGAGACACCATTTACGCTGGCTCCGGTCAGCTGACAGCTGTTCTTGGAGTATTCCCCCAAGGCACCAAGCGCGCATGGAGAGTAACCCTTGAAGACGGCAGATTCATCGACTGCGACCTAAGCCACTTGTGGGATGTACAAGCATATGGCGAACGAGGCTGGCGCACTCTCTGCACCGAGGAAATGGTACCGCTCATCGAAGACGGCGTAGACCTTTATCTGCCCCGCAACGGCGCAGTAGCATTCGCACTAGGCGGCGTCTCCCACCCCGCACGCACGATTGAGAGTGTACCGTGGCAGGAACGCATCTACCTCGGATGCTCCTCCACCACAGAGAACACTGAAGACTCCGACGCATGGGCTATCCTCAATAACCTGATTAGCCAGGGTGTTATCACCCACGTATCCGACCGACTAGACAAAGACCTTCACCACTACCACCTGGATGTGAAGAAAGCACATGAGGTAGAAGGCAACCTTACCCCCGTCCTTGCTCGCACTATCGCCCCTGAGATTCCTGTCGGCGTATCCAACCCCGTAGGCTCCACAGAACAGACCAAGATTCTACTCGCACACACAAAAAACGGGTTCGACGGCGCCCACGAAGCGTGGTGCGAAGCCAACGCTCAGACTATTGCATGGTGCGCCCGCTCACTAGGCTACTCTGCAACGATTACCCCTTCAAACGAGGGCTCCGTTTTGCCGTGGTCTGTACAGGTAAACAAGAACCCCTCACCTCGGGTAAAAATCGTCTCTATCCGAGATACCGGTCAGGACGTTGAACAGGTATGCTTCAAAGTCTCTGACCCGTCACACCTGTTCCTCGCCGGTGACCATGTCGTCACCCACAACACCCTAACGGCGGTCGCACCGCTGTACTTGAACGCGCTCGCTGGTGAGGGTGCTCATTTGGTGACGACGAATGATTATTTGGCTCGTGAGCAGGCTGAACAGATGGGGCGTGTGTTTAATTTTTTGGGGCTCTCGTGTGATGCGATTCAGGAGAGCATGGATTCTGATGCCCGCCGGGAGGTGTACTCCTGTGATGTAGTGTATGGGACGAATAATCAGTTCGGGTTTGATTATTTGCGTGATAATTTGGTGCGTGACCCTGCTGGGCGTGTTCAGCGTGGGTTGAATTACGTGATTATTGATGAGCTGGATTCGATTCTTTTGGATGAGGCGACGACGCCTTTGATTATTTCTGGTGCGGCTGAGCTGTCTGAAGAGGCAGAGCGGTGGTTCCTTGCCTCCGCGCACTTCGTGAAGACGCTCACCCCGGACGTCCACTATGAGGCGGATAAGAAGATGCATACGGTCAAGTTCTTGGATGCTGGCTTGGATGAGGTTGAGAACTACTTCGGGATTGATGGTGAGAACCTTTTCGGAAAGCACAGCGAGCTACTGACGTTCCTCAACGCCTCCCTTCAGGCGCATGCCCTGTTCGATAAGGATAAGGACTACGTCATCCTTAACGGTGAAGTGATGATTGTAGACACCCACACCGGACGCGTGCTCCCCGGTCGCCGCTTCAACGGCGGTATCCACCAAGCAATCGAAGCGAAAGAGCAGGCTAACGGCAACCTGGAAGTCGCTATCAAACCGGAAACTCCGACGACCGCAACCATCACCCTCCAGAACTTCTTCCGACTCTACAAGAAAATGTCAGGTATGACCGGCACCGCCGCATCCGAATCCGCTGAACTCGCAGACACCTACGACCTCGTCGTACGCACCATCCCCCCAAACAAACCCAAACAGCGCATCGACCTCCACGACGAAATCTACATCTCCGAAACCGAAAAATTCAAAGCAATCATCAAAGAAATCCAAGACCTCCACAACAACGCCGAAGGAACCTACACCACCCACGACCACCAAACCCTACCCCTCGTACAACCCATCCTCATCGGCACCACCTCCGTCGCCGCCTCAGAACGACTCTCACACATGCTCACCCAAGCAGGCATCAGCCACAACGTCCTCAACGCAAAACACATCGAAAAAGAAGCACACATCATCGCCCAAGCAGGCAGACTAGCCGCCGTCACCGTATCCACCAACATGGCAGGACGTGGCACCGACATCCTCCTCGGAGGCAACCCCGAAATGCTCGTCCAAGAACAACTCACCATCCAAGGACTCACCCCCAAACACACCCCCCACGCCTACAACGAACAATACAACGCACTCCTCCCCACCCTCGAACGCCAAGTAGCAGAAGAAGCACAACTCGTCCGCAACCTCGGAGGACTCTACGTCATCGGCACAGAACGCCACGACTCCCGCCGAATCGACAACCAACTCATCGGACGCTCAGGACGCCAAGGAGACCCCGGAAAAAGCAAATTCTTCCTCTCCCTCGACGACGAACTCTTCCGACTCCACGGCACCCACGCACGCCAAAAACTAACCACCATCATGCAACCCACCCCCAACGAACCCCTCACCGGAAACACCCTCACCAAAAGCATCGCCGAAGCACAAGCAAACATCGACGGACAACACCGCACCCAACGCAAAAACACCCTCGAATACGACAACGTCCTCAACGCCCAACGCACCTGCATGTACAACGACCGAAACACCATCCTCACCGCAACCGAACAACAAATCCACACAACAGCCCAAAAATTCATCACCCACACCGTACAAAACACCACCCAAAACTGGCTCAACACCCACGGCACCCACACCGACGACTGGAACCTCAACAACCTCTGGAAACACCTCCACACCGAACTCAACTGGACACCCACCATCACCCCCCAAGACATCCACGAAACCTACCCCAACCCCAACACCCTCACCGCAGAAACCATCACCAACGAACTCACCGCCGAAGCAAAACACCACTGGAAAGACATCACCACCAAACACACCGACACCATCACCCAACACACCCGAGAAGCAATCCTCCAAACCATCGACCAAAACTGGACAGCCCACCTCGCCAACCTCGACTATCTCAAAGACGGCATCGGGCTCCGGGCACTCGCACAAAAAGACCCTAAAATCGAATACAAGATTGAATCCGCAGAGCTCTTTGACGAGATGAATGAACAGGTGAAAAAAGAATTCACCCAGCTCGCACTCGGACGGCTCTAAACAAAGAAGCAGTGCCACCTTCCACAAGGTGACACTGCTTCTTTCATAAATAATTTTAGTGTGGTACTATAGACATAAATCAATCCCCAGCTAAGGAAAATATCGTGCCTAAAGACCCCACTAACAAACTACCCACCAAAATCCGAATCATGCTATGGCTCACCATCGGTGCGTTCATCGCATCCTGCGTAGCAATCACAATCACCATTGCCGATGGGGACCCCTACGCATTCTGCGCATTCATTATCACCGGATTCTCCTCCCTTGTCACCTGCCACTACGCAGAAATGTGGTACCGAATCCACAAAGCCACCCATACCGCCAAACAGTAGCAAAAATTTCAGGCACCACTTGAACCTAAGCTACAATAGAAGGACGTTACCCCACCCGACGGAGGTAACGTCCTTCCTTATACACAACCAAAAACAGAAACTACAGGAACAAACCCATGAACAAAATCACCGAAAACAACACCAACGAACCCCTCTGGTACCTACAAAACCAACACACCCTATACAGCCAGAGCGCACCCAACCACTACGCTGAAACTAAATCTTATCTCTCCGCACAAGCGCACACCTGCCCCTGCGGAACTAATGGACTAAACCTCAACTCTAACTGCATCCTCTGCCAGTACCGGCACTATTGGATGCACACAGCGGGATTTGCCCATAGTGTCTGGAACGAATATGCGCCCACACGAACAAACCCCACCTGTTCATCCTGCCCTGCACAGCCCGCAAGCTTCACCCCTGGATGCGTCGAATGCGCCGCACGCATCAACAGCCAAAAGCCCAATCAGAACTACCCCGACTACTGCGACCCTCGTACACAAAAACAGCTCCTCAAAGAAGCCGTTTGGAGCAACCTCTGTACATACTGCCATGCACCGGAAAACCTCTTCACTCCCGGATGCCACGGATGCCGTACACGTGCTCGCTTATTGAAGAACTTCAAAGCAACTAGCGTGTTGCAGTCCCTCACGGGCGTCTGTGACCACAGCGAAGAATGCTCTATCAATTGCGTTTTCTGTAACCTTATTCAGGCTGGCAATACCCTCATTCCGAATGGCGAATACCGGCGACTGTGTCATAATCACGAGACAGCGGTACCCTCTTCAGAGGAAACAGTCACGGTAGAACAAGGGGTTATCTTCGAGTCCCCTGTCAGCTTCGAGGATGTGCGTGCTTGGAAGCCACCTAAGCCCAATAAGCGTATCCCCAAGATTGTCTACAATCCTACAAAGTACGTACGCCAGTTCCCCGAGGCGCCCCATCTGATGCGACCTGGACGGGCGACCCGGAAGCTCCAGCGGAAGCCTATCCCTCCGCTTCCTCCCGCTGGGTATTGCAGGTCGTGCGGGTGCGATAGTACTCTCTACACCGAGGGTTGTATCACCTGTCAAAATCGACACTTTGCCAAATGGAGCAGAAAACAGCCTACCTTGTACGCGGATTGGTTCAACTATCAGGAGCTCACTACTGTAAAGCACCAGGTGTGTTCTTCCTGCGGCACCCCTATGCATCTTTACCAGGATGGTTGCAACGCATGCTTTGAGCGATATGGGCTCCTGCCGCAGAATACGCTCATCATATACCCCACACCTGACGATGTTATCGCTTTCACCAAGCTCCGTTGGGAAAAATCTGAGAAGCGGGCTTTCAAGAAGATTTCACATCTTCCCATGTAGCAACAAAACCCCTGTTACCTATCTCTGGTAATAGGGGTTTTGTGTTAGTCAGTCAAGACGTATTCTCGCTCCGCTTCATTGAATGCAGGGCGGTAGACGGGGCTCGGGTTTGTGAGCATCTGAAACACGTACTCTTCCAACTTGCGAGCTTTGATTTCTTCCTTGCGGGCAGAGCGTGCACGCTTCTTCATGCTGACCGGGTCATATGATTCACGCTGGCTCATTTCGTCACGACGCTTAGCGGCATTGCGTGATGCGCCACGGGCGGCGAGCATGCTCTTGTAGGGGTTGAGGCGGAAATTGCGGATGTATGCCGCCCAGGGGTTGTACTCGGGTGCGTTACCTTCGCGACGAACCATCTTGGGGTAGATGACGTTGCCAATAGCGAGGACATCGAAGAATACCTCACAATTAGCGCCTTCGCGGTCTTCAACCCAATCGAAGCAAGAGAAGAACTTGGAGTCGAGCGAGTCGCCTCGGTTCATCTTCTTCTTGGCACTTACCGGCTTGTCCACGATGACAAAGATGTCTTCGTCGCTTTCTTCCGTAGCTGTTCCGACTGCAAGCGAGCCGAAGTATCCGTAGGCGACGATTGATTCAGGGGAGAAACCTTTGCGTGTAGCTTCACTGACTACGGTTTCCCACTTAGGGGTAGGGAGCGCCTTCATGTTTTTTCCTTTTTGAAAGGTGGATTCTGATATAAGGTTCAAGTCTTTTGAACGTTTCTATAGTACCACACTAAGTAGGGGTCCGCAATGTGGGACTGATTTGGAGTGAATTTTTATTCACTTGAAGTAGTTGCTATAGTTTGAAGCGAATCAATTGCCTTACTTTTCGTGATGCGAACAACCAGTGAAACGCCTAGTCGGAAACATTTTTCACGCCATGCACGCTGAACCTTCACTTTAATGAAAAGTAACGCTATAGATAAACATTAACCTTGTCAGTGAAACTATACCAGTATTGGAAGAACACATGAAGCCTAGCAAGCTCTACGCGGTAGCTCTTGCAACCGCATCCCTCATCCCTACAACCTTCGCCGGTGCCGCCGAAGTGGGTAGCAACCCTTGGGATAATCATCATGGAGAAATCTCTCCTACTAAGACCATTGGTTCCAGTAACGGTAAGCCTTGTTTGACTACCGGATACCGTAACGTGCCCCTCAACCCCGACGGCACCACTGTTAATGCCTTCTGCTTCAATAACCCTGACCCGACCCACGAAGTGCTTGCACCTTATGCCCCGGTCGATGCGTCCAAGACTGTGGAAGACCTGCACAAGGTGGAAGATACAGGTATTTGGGGTTCTGGTCAGCAGGTCGCCCGCGATACTTTTGCGTACAAGGAGCTCCCGGACAACACCCCCGTGCTCGACAATAGCCAAAACATCAACAGCCAGCACCTCGTCTACTCTCGCACCATCAATAAATGGCTGACCGCTGAAAACGTAAACCGCTCCGGTGCTGGTCAAGAGCTTATCCCCACCATCACCGTAGACTCATCTAACCCTAACCAGGATTACGTCGAGGTTGTATCCCGTGACAACCGTGCCCTCACCAATGAAGCAACCCGCCGCCTCACTATGGGTAGCCGCCCTATTCCGACTTGGTATTTGAAGCATCCGAACCCGTCGGGTGATAAGTCCTTGGCAACTTACGATGTGGCAACCGGTCTGTGGACGTCGATGTTCCACGTCATGCAGGATGCACCTGCACAGACCTATTCCACCACTGCCACTATCAAAATTTCCGAAGACGGCACCGTTCCTAATGTTGCCGCCTGGACGGGTGGTAAGGATAAGTCTGCCCGCCAGAAGGTAAACTACGATACCGCATACTTCACCTCCGCACCCGTTGAAGGTAAGACCCAGACTACTGACGCTAAGAGTGCACAGCTTCAGGCTGTACCTGGTGATAAGACCACTGCTAAAGATGGTCTGACCCCTGTAGACACTCCCAGAAACCACGTTTCGCCGTATTCTGCTGGCGATACTATCACGGTGCAGGCTTACTCGCGTGACATGGAATCTGGTCGGGATATGCGTTATCCGGTTGGTCGTGGTCAGACTTTCCGCCTGGTGAATCCGGTTGAGGGCGTTACTATTGACGCACACACTGGTGCTGTTACTGCTACCCGTGCGGCGGTTGAGAAGGCTGGCGGCACTCTGAACGTTCAGATTGAGGCAGACTGGACTCCGGTTGTTAAGTACTCCTCTGGTGGTTACATTCCGGCTAAGCCTAATTTTGGTGGTATGGGTGAAAACAACTACTGGCTGAACCTTATCTCGGGCACCTCGTCTGTGGTGGGTATGGCTAATGAAAACACGCAGATTGGTATTGATGAGCTCCGTAGTAAGGAGATTAAGCACGCTTTGTCGGTGACGTTCCCGAATTACCAGAAGGGCGCGTCGTTCCCTGCAAAAATGGCTGACGGCAATATGGATACCACTAAGTACCCGGAGGCTCCTCATGCTGGTCAGCGTTGGCGCTTGCCGAAGAATTTCGACACTGAGGGTTATCTGCGGTCGATTGATAAGACTGGGGATGAGATTCTGCGTATGCAGATTGAGGCGGCTAAGAAGTATGGCGGTATCGTGACTGACCGCAACCTTGCAACTACCGCTTTCAACTTTGAGTCTGCGTGGTCTTATGCTCCTGCCGCTCGTGAGGGTAAGAACATCTATATGGATGCCACTGTGGAGAATGGTTGGCTGAAGGAGATGTTTGATAAGCATGATGGTAGTAATGCGTCGTTCCCTTGGCAGGCTGTTCAGTGGATGCCGGTGAACTACGCGGAGCTTCCTGCTGGTTCTCAGGGTCCGCAGAATACTCTGGTGAATTATGCGGCGGACGCTATTCCTGGTGATTTGTCTGTGCGTACTTATTTGCCTGACCGTGTGCATGAGAACGGGTACGTTGGGCACACTACCCACACTGGTCGTGACGTGCGCACCTACACCGTGACTGACCCGTTCTGGGTGCAAAACTTGCTGGCTGATTTCATGGAGACACCGGGCTTCTCAAACACTACCCAGAGTGACAACGGTGTAGTACAGTTTGAGGAGCTGGGCATCACCATTACCCCGACCCGTGAAGGCGTATCTACCCCTCTGCACCTGGTGACTGAGAATCTGCGTAAATCTAAGGATTACCTGGCATACGAAAAGCTACAGGATAAGTCTCAATGGACTGGTGTAGCCGTACCTGAGCTTGACCACACAAAGTCCGTTATCCGCCAGGCAGGGCAAGAAGACGTGCCCGTACTTAACGCGCAGACTAAAAAGTGGCATTTTCAGGCATACGCTAACGACCCCAACTACAAGTCTAGGGCTATCCCTTACACCGTAGGTGGCGTTCAGGAAGCTAATCCTTTGGCGGCTTCTGACTATCCGCGCCTCAAGACTGGCACCACTCAGATTGTAGATGTTCTCGCCAACGACTCGACTAACTATGGCAACAACAATGGAATGACCATGACCGGCGTTAAACTGTACAACGCCGCCGGTGAGGAAGTGACCCAGTATGATGACGGCATGGCAACCTACAAGGTTGTAGACGTGCCTGGCAAGGGTCGTAAGGGTATCGAGATTACCACTAAGACCAAGGAAGGCTTCGCACCCACCCTCTCCTACTCCGCAGTACGCTCCGACGGAACCGTATCCTCCAAGGGCGCAGTCACCCTACTCATCGGCTCCACCACCGGTAAAGCAATGGCACTCGCAAACACATCCTCCGCAAAGGGTGAACCTGCCGTACAACCTGCCAACCCCGACCAGGTCGTCACCGAGAAGGGCGAACCCGAGGTTGCTAACCCCACCGAATTTACCGGCGGCGTAAACGCAGTCGAACCCGCAATCAACGAAGTCCCCGAATACAATGGCGACGCCAACGCAGTAGAAGCCGACACCAACAAGAAAGACGACTACACCGGCGGCGTAAACGGCACCGAACCTGCAACACGCGAAAACGACCCCGAGTACCAGGGAGCCGTAAACGGCGAACCCGCAACCACCGAACCCAAACCCGAAGGAACAACACCCACCACCAAAGAAGAAACCACCACCCAACCCACAAACCCCACCAACAACACAACCAACACCGAAAACCCCGAACCCAACACCACCCAAAAACCCACCCTTATCAAGGGCGGACACGAACAACCCACCAACACCAACACCCTCTGGGCAACCGCCGCAGGTGCAATCACCGCGCTCGCTGGTGCACTTCACCTTAGCCGGAAGAAGCGTAGGAGCTAAAACTCTGCTTCGCTCATAAACTAGAGCTCTGAGTAGGTCATTAGCACCTACTCAGAGCTCTAGTTTTGCATAAACCACCTCTGAGTGTGATATGATATTCAAATCGACTTACTGCTGAGCGGCAGTAAATAAACCAAAGAAAGGCATAAACCATCATGATTCAGCGAATCATCAATTCCGTCCGTAAGGCATTCAGCAAGTACGACCGTGCAACCTACGAGTCGTTCAATCGACCTAGCCCTGCATCTGCACTAGCTCGAAACAGCGGGTGGAAGAGCCGAAACCGAAACATTCCGGTTGAAGACAACATGCTTCCCTGGAGTGAATACCCCACTGAACATCGCCGCCCGTAACTCCGGCGACGTTCCGAACCGTTAAGGAAACACATGATTGACCCCAAGTCATCTCAGGAGATTGACATGAATTACGGCACTGAATTTATGCGAGGCTTCCTCCTTGTCGCGCCTGTCTGCGCCCTTTTCTGGGGTGGCATTGCGACCCTCGCTGTAACTACCTTCACCCGCTAAAGAAACACCAATAACCACAACTAACCACATTATGCACATTACAGCACACGAATACGTCCCTCTCTCTTTCTGGGGAGGACTTCTTGCAGTTATCGCTTTCGTAACCTTCCTCTTCGCTGGATACCAGGTTCTTGAAATCTTCGCTAACGACAAAGGGAAGCGGAAATTTGCACCGTTCAGAGTGCAGATGAAGTCTCTTACGGTGTTCACCGTCCTTACCTTCATCTTCGGCTCTGCCTCCGTCTACTTGTTCTGGAAAAACTACACCGCGCGAGCAGTTCAGATTGGTGAGGGTCTTGGAACAGTCATCGTTGTTGATGAAGAACAGCTTCGTAAATGGCGAGGTGACGAAATGGGGCTGAATCTTGTGTATTCCTACATCGACGGAGAAGGAACTCCTGTATTCAGAGACCTCAGCAACCCCAGCAAAGCCGTCCTTCGCAAGTGCCCTCTCATCATCACCGAGAAGGAAACACCTCCGGGTATTATAGTATTCGACCGTGAAATA
>ERZ1674055.153-NODE-154-length-12974-cov-25.051939_pt1 | contig 12974 bp, 9 predicted proteins | sample MGYA00581121_ERZ1674055 | MGnify/ENA primary metagenome ERZ1674055 (study PRJEB41354, sample SAMEA4873334) | human saliva metagenome | biome: human-associated habitat [ENVO:00009003]; feature: mouth environment [ENVO:08000002]; material: saliva material... | reverse complement strand
GGCAGAATCAACAAACGATTCGTCACCGGATGCCTCAACACCTCAATCGGATGCTGATACACCTCAGACAACAACTCTGCCGAACACACCTGCTCAGGGGCGCCCGAAGCAACCACCTCACCACCACGCAACAACACCATACGGTCAGAATACGCAGCCGCCACATCCAAGTCATGAAGCACCGTCAACACTGCAGCACCCTCAGCAGCCAACTCACGGCTCACCCGCAACGTCTGCTCCTGATGCGTAATATCCAACGCCGCAGTCGGCTCATCCAAAAGAATCAGCGGAGTCTGCTGAGCAAACACACGCGCCAAATGCGCACGGCCACTCTCACCACCGGACAGAGTCGTAATATCGCGATCCGACAAGTGAGTCACCGACGTACGCTCCATCATCGAAGCAACCACGGAGTCATCCTCTTCAGCGCGCTCCGTACCCTTCCACGGGGTGCGGCCCATCTGAACCACCTCATGCACCGTGTACGAAAACGCCACATTCAACTTCTGCAACAGCATCGCACGCTGACGCGCCATCTGACGGGCAGGAATAGAACCCAGCGGGGTGCCATCCAACAGAATCTCACCGCCACTGGGAGCAATATCACCAGCAATCACACCCAACAGAGTTGACTTACCGGCACCATTGGGGCCAATCAGCGACACAACCTCGCCCGCAGCAACAGACAGAGACACATCATTCAAAATCTGACGCCCACCAGCGTTAAAACACACACCGGACAGGCTCAACAACTCACTCACGAAGCACCTCCGCCCTGGCCCAGGGAACGACGCAACAACACGAAGAACGTCGGGCCGCCCACCAAAGCCGTAAAAATACCAATCGGCAAATCAGCAAAAGGCACCAGCGTACGCGCACCCAAATCAGACAGCGCAATCAACAGCGCGCCACCCAATGCCGAAGCCGGCAACAACACACGATTCGACGGACCCAAAATCATGCGCAACAGGTGAGGAATAATCAGACCAATAAACGCAATAATGCCCGCATACGCCACCGCAGCACCCGTCAACAAAGCCGTCGCCGCAATAGACACCGCACGTAGGCGCTCCACGTTCACACCCGAATGCTGCGCTGCACGCTCACCCAACGCCAGAACATCCAGCGAAGAAGCCATCACAAAACACGCTACCAAGCCGATCAGAATAACCGGCCACACGCTCGCCACAGCCTTCCACGTGGAACCGTTCAGCGAACCCATCTGCCAGAACACAATCTGATCGCGGCTCGTCGTATCAGCAATAAACATGAGGAACGCAATAATCGCATTCGCCACCGCAGTCACCGCAATACCCGTCAAAATCATCGACAGGACCTTCGCACGACCCGAAGAACGCGACAGGAAATACACCAGCGCAGTAGCCGCCAACGCACCCACAAACGCGAATGCAGGAGTCGTGAAAATACCGAAGAACTGCAGGTTCAACACAATCGACAAACACGCGCCAACCGCCGCACCCGAGGAAACACCAATCACGCCCGGCTCAGCCAACGGGTTACCAAACACCGACTGCATCACCGCACCGGAAGTACCCAAAGCGGCACCCACCAGCACACCCAACAGCACACGCGGGAAACGGATATTCCACAGAGTGCTATCCGCCAGCTGCATCGCCGGGTTCTCCGGCGCAAGACCCAGACGGCGGCCCACAGAAGCAACCACCTGATCAATCGGGATATTGTACTGGCCCAAACCCGCAGACAGCACCATCACAACGCATAGCGCCACTGCCAAAAACGTAAACGTCAGACCGGCACGACGCCGACGCGACGCACGATAATCCCGCGCACCCGCCGCACTTTTCACGGCAGCCACTACTGGCCCCCCGCAGGAGTCGAGTACGCAGCCTTAGCCAGCGACAAAAGCACCGCCGGAGTATTCGGGCCATAGGACAGAATCTGGCCGTCACCCATATCGATAATGCGCTTATTCTTACCGGCAGTCGTCTCACTCACACCCGGGCGAGCCAAGAAACCATCCAAACCGCCGGTGGATTTAATGCCGCCGCTCATGGTCAGAATGACGTCCGGGTTCAGCTTCACCAGCGCCTCACTGGTCGCCGGAATAATATTCGTCGCGTTCTGCTCAGACGCCACATCTCTACCGCCAATAGCCTGAATCAAATCGTCAGCGCCCGAACCCTTGCCGAGCACGAAGAACACGCCAGCGGTACCGCGCACGTACAAGAACGCGAACGACACCTGCTGTGCACCCTTCGGGGCAACGTCCTTGAGCACCTGCAGGGCATAATCCAGGTCCTTCTGCACGCGGGCAGCAACCTGCTCGCCCGCCTCCGGAACACCCAGCGCCTGCGCAACAGCCTTGAGCTGCGGAATGATCTTATCCATACGACGCTCATGATCGAAGACCACCACGGTCACGCCCGCAGCGCGCAACTGGTCCACAATCTCAATCGGGCCGTTGCTCTTATCCCACAGCACCAGGTCCGGGGAGGTCGCCAGAATCGCTTCAGCGTTCAGGTCATGACCGTTCTGGGTCACCAGCGGCAGGTGAGCCAGCGACTGCTCCGTCGAGGAGGTGACACGGCCAACCAGACGACCGCCCAGACCCAGCGCAATCATCTGCTGAGCCAGAGTGCCGTACAGGTCCAGTGCCAGCACACGGTCAGCGGACTTAACGGTCACCTCGGTGCCGTTGAAATCCTTGAACGTCACGGGGAAAGCCGGAGTGGGGGTATCGACCATCGGCTGAATTTCGGGGGTATCTGCGGCGCTATTGGGGCCGCGCAGAGCCTTCTGATCAGGGGCAATGGAAGAACGCAGCTGATCGGCAAGGTTCTCCAAAACGGTGCGGGTGCTCTGCTCATCCACCACAGCCTGCGAAGTGCTTGAAGAAGCGGCCGGGTTCTGAGTACCCACACCGCAAGAGCTCAGCAGAAAAGCGGAAGTGATGGAGAACGCCGCATACTTCATTGCATCGCGGCGGTTCAGGGCAGAAGAAGAAAGGGAAGAAAACATCGTCGTCTCACAGAAAAAAGGGAGTTAGAAAAACTGGGGTAGGCGCCGGGGTAAAACCTGGCACCTGAAGCGGGGGTGCAGTGAAAATCTGCACCCCCGCACGGACCGTGTCGGCTCACCGGTGAACCTCATGGTTGAGTTTCACGGGTGAGCCGACAGTGTGGGCATCCTCGTGAGGTGCCGTTATGCCTTCTTGCGGCGGCGAGTGTACACGACGGTACCCGTACCGGCTGCAACAGCGATGAAGCCTGCAACCAGGGTGCCCTCAACACCGGAAGCGCCGGTGGAAGCCAGAGGCTTGCCGGTGACCGGGTCGCAACCCTCACCCTCGTAGACGGTTTCGGACACGGTCTTGGTGGTGGTCTTCGCGCCGTTAATCGCCGCGGAGAAGCTCAGCGGAGCCATGTCCTTACCGGCGTCGTAGAAGCCAGCGAACGCCTTCGCGCCCTCAGCAGTCAGGGTGGTTGCCGCACCGTTGACGCTCACAGCGTCAGCGGAGCTCTGCAGACCCGAAAGATCCACCTTCAGCAGTGCCACCTCACCGTAGTTAGTTGCCTTGCCGGAGGGGTCATTGCTGTTCATGGTCGCGTAGAGAGTACCGGAATTGCCGTTAATCTCAAGGCGCGGGTTCGCAATGGTGGTGTCCAGAATGCCGTGGTGACCGGTGAAACGAACCGAACCGCTGAAGGAGATGGAACCCTTACCACCCTTGAAGGTGCCGGTGCCGTTAGACCAGTTGAACGCATCCGAAGAGTAGGAGGTGCCGTTCAGCTCCCAGCTACCGTTTGCGATTCCGCCGCGCACGTAGTTGCGGAAGGAATCGCGCACGCCCCAGCCAAGGTTTGCGCTCTTAATGGTGCCGTCGGATGCGCCCTGCTCCTGCACCTCGCGGGTGCGGGTGACGGGTACGCAGACAGGCTGTGCCGGGTTGTTGCTGACAGAACCGTTCGAGGAAGAACTGCCGTTAGAAACGCTGCCGGAGGTGCCTGCCGAACCATTAGAACCGGAGCCGTTAGCGCCGGAGTTACCGGAGGAGCTCGAGGAGCTGTTATCGGAGGAGCCGTTCTCAGAACCCTTGTTATCGGAGGACTTGTTCTCAGAGACGCGGGGAACCTCAACGGTGTTCTCCGCGGTCTGCTCGCTGAGCTTTACGGAGAAGCTCAGCGGTGCCATGGCGTTGTTGGCACCGCGGTACTGGCCGGCGAAGAGCACCTCGGAACCTTCATCGGTGAGCGCGACTGCCGCGTTCTGTGCGGAGAAAATGCCGTCCTTCACGCTCGCGCCGGAGAGGTCCACCTCGGCGATAGCCAGGCCGGTCTTAGAAACGGACTTGCCGTCGCGGGTCAGCGCGTCCACGTCAGCGACCAGGGTACCCTTGCCGTTGACGACGACCAGGCGCATGTTCTTGATGGTGCTCTTGAGCTGACCGTTGTGGCCGGTGAACTCTGCGGTGCCCGCGAAGTTGATCTGACCGGTCTTGGTCTCGGGGTTGTACACGCCGGATGCCTGAGTGTACTTGAAGCCGCCAGCCGCGGTCTTCTCCATGCCCTCAACGTTCACGGAGCCGTGCGCGAAGCCGGTCAGGTACTTCAGGAAGGACTCGCGGATATCCCAGCTGAGGGTGCCGGACTCGACGACGTTGCCGGTGACCTTTTCTTCACGCTTGGGCTCGGTGGTTGCGGCGGGGGAGGAGGGTGCCGCGGAGGTGGGGGCTGCGCTCGGCGCTGCAGAAGTGGGCTCGGCGGGCTTGGGCGCCTCGCTGGTCGGCGCAACAGTCGGCTCGGCGCTGGGTTCAGTGCTGGGCTCAGGGCTCGGCGCGGGTGCTTCCTTGGCCACGATGGTTGCGGAGAAGCCGAGCGCATCCAGCTCCTGACCTGCCTTGTAGAAGCCCGCGAAGGCGCCGGTTGCCTCTTCGGAAAGCTTGACGCGGGTGCCGTTTTCCTCGTCAACGCTGGGCAGGGTGATGGTGTTACCCTCAACCTTCAGGCCGGAGGCGTTGAAAGTGCCGAGGGTCATGTTCTTGGTTTCGACCAGGTCGTTCGGGGTGGTGTTGCCGTTGTAGGGGCGTGACTGAACGTTGGCGCGCACGGTGCCCACGCCGTCCTTAATGGTGACGGAGAGGTCGGAGATGATGACTTCCAGCAGACCGTGGTGTGCGGTGTAGTGAATCGAGGAGCCGGTGAAGGTGACCGAGTATTCGCCGTTGGCTACGGTGCCTTCGGCGGAGGTGAAGTGGTAGGATCCGTCTTCGTTGGTGGTGACGCCGGTCAGTTCCTGGGAGCCCTGGGAGAAGGGACCGTTGATGTAGGAGCGGAAGGACTTCTTCAGGCCCCAGTTGACGGTGACGTCCTGCAGGCTCTGCTCTGAGGCTGCGGTTACCTCACTGGCGCTGACGTGGGAGTTGGTTTCAGCCGCGAAGGCCGCGGGTACGCCGGCGACGCCGCTGAGGCCGATGGTTGCCGAAGCCAAGAACGCCCAAGTGCGCTTGGTGAGAGAGGGGGTAGACATTCGGTGTCTCCTTGGATTCTGTGATTGTGGTGTTCGTATCAAGTCTAGTCCTATTAGCCTATGTTTGTGTAACTTAATGCCTAGGGTGACTTGTGCATAAGGTTTACCTTAGCAAATTTTTTGTGAGAGCTATTGTCAAAACCGGTTTTTGGTGACAATATGTCATTAACAGGTTTTGGTGACATCATGTCACTAAAATATTTATTGTTCACCCACAAGCCACTTTAGGAACTCACCATGACTATTACCGCCCCCGAAACCACCCAGGAACGCTTCTCCGCACGCCTGAAGGAAAGCACCAAGCACGTCCACGACAACGCCGAACACTCCACCTTCATGGAAGACCTCATGGGCGGCTCCCTCAACACCGAGGCATACCTGCGCCTCATCAACCAGTACGTGCACATCTACGAAGCACTCGAAGCAGTCTCCAAACACTACCGCGCAGAACCCAGCCCCATCACCGAACCCTTCACCCACCCCGGCCTCGACCGCGCAGAATACATCCGTGCAGACATCCGCGCACTCGGCCAGGAAGGCGACATCGACGCGCCCCTGCCCGCAACCGCAGAATACGTAGAGCGCATCTGCGCCACCATCAACTCCCCTGAACGCTACCTCGCACACCACTACCTGCGCTACCTCGGCGACCTCTCCGGCGGCCAGGCAGTCGCAGCGCTCGTCAACCGCCACTACGGCATCCCCGCCGAAGCGCTGAGCATGTACCGCTTCACCGAACTGCCCAAGCCTAAGGTCTTCAAGGACGGCTACCGCGAACTGCTCGACAACGCACCCCTGACCGACGAGCAGCGTGAAGCCCTCATCGAAGAATGCATCGAAGGCTTCCGCATCAACGCCTCCCTGTTCGCGCAGCTGGGCCGCAAGGTCGCCGAGGCATAAACCCAGAACGCGCATCAACAGAACGCCTCAACGCACAACCTCTCACCGCTCAATGCACAAGCCCGCGGGCATAACAAAAGGGGCGGATGCTTTCGCAAGCATCCGCCCCTCTCAAGCGTTAACCATCTTGGGTGTTAGCCCTTGGCAACCTCACCGAAGTGGGCGGCCATGGTACCCTCGTGAGCTGCACGCAGCTCATCCAGGTCAATGGAAACCTCATCCTGGAAGTCCAGAGCGTTCGACTCAGCATCCACCACACCAATACGTGCGAAGGGGAACTGGCGAGCGGTGCACATATCCTTGAAGCGCACCTCCTCAGAACGCGGAACCGAAACCACAACGCGGCCCAGGGACTCCGAGAACAGCAGGGTGAACAGGTCCAGACCGTCACGCTCAGCAACCTCACCCAGACCAATGCGGGCACCGGTGTTGAAACGCAGGCAAGCCTCCGACAGGGCAGCAGCCAGACCACCAGCAGACACGTCGTGTGCAGCATCAATCATGCCGTCACGAGACATGTTCACCAGCATGTCACCCAGCTGACGCTCCAGAGCCAGATCAACCTTCGGGGGCAGACCGCCCAGGTGACCCTTGAAGCGAGCCCACTCGGAGCCGTCCAGCTCATCGCGGGTGGTGCCCAGCAGATAGATGGCCTGGCCATCGTGCTCGGGAGCCCAACCCGAAGGGGTGCGGCGGGTGACGTCATCCATCACACCCATCATCGCCACCACGGGGGTCGGGTTAATAGCCTTGCCACCGGTCTGGTTGTACAGGGACACGTTACCGCCGGTCACCGGAACACCCAGCTCCATGCAGCCATCAGCCAGACCGCGAACAGCCTCAGCGAACTGCCACATGACGTCCGGATCCTCGGGAGAACCGAAGTTCAGGCAGTCAGACACAGCCACGGGGCGTGCACCAACGGTCGCAACGTTACGGTACGCCTCAGCCAAGGACGCGCGAGCACCCTCGTACGGATCCAGGTAGGTGAAACGCGGGGAGGCATCGGTAGCCAGGGCAACACCCAGGTTGGTGTTTTCGTCCACGCGAACCACGCCGCCGTCATCCGGCATGGACAGGGCGGTGTTGCCCTGAACGTAGCGGTCGTACTGGTTGGTGATCCAGGACTTGGAGCACATGTTCGGGGACGCCATGAACGCCTTGATTGCCTTACCCAGCTCCTCACCACGCGGGCGGGAGTCGTCAGCAGCCGAACCGGTGAAGTGGTTAGCCTGAACGTCGTCCTGCCACTCGGGGCGAGCGTAAGGACGCTCGTAGGTGGGGCCGTCGTGTGCGACGGTGCGGGGGTCAACATCCACGATGACCTCGCCGTCCCACTCGATGACCAGGCGGCCGGAGTCGGTCACCTCACCGAGGAAGGAGTACTCCACACCCCACTTGTTCATGATGGCCTCGAAGCGCTCCACGTTCTCGGGGGAGACAACGGCCATCATGCGTTCCTGAGACTCAGACATCAGAATCTCGCCCGGGGTCAGGGTGGGGTCACGCAGCAGAACCTTGGTCAGGTCGACGTGCATGCCGCCCTCACCGTTAGAAGCCAGCTCGCTGGTTGCGCAGGAAATACCCGCAGCACCCAGGTCCTGGATACCCTCAACCACGGAGCCCTTGAACAGCTCCAGGCAGCACTCAATCAGAACCTTCTCAGCGAAGGGGTCGCCCACCTGAACGGCGGGACGCTTCGAGGGCTTGGTGTCGTCGAAGGACTCCGAAGCCAGCACCGACGCACCGCCGATGCCGTCGCCACCGGTGCGCGCACCGAAGAGGACAACCTTGTTGCCCACGCCCGATGCGTTTGCCAGGCGGATGTCCTCGTGACGCATGATGCCCACAGCCAGCGCGTTGACCAGCGGGTTTGCCTGGTAGCAGGAGTCGAACTCAACCTCGCCACCGATGTTCGGCAGGCCCAGGGAGTTACCGTAGCCACCGATACCGGCAACCACGCCGCCAACCACGCGAGCGGTGTCGGGGTGATCAATCGCGCCGAAACGCAGCGGATCCATCACAGCAATCGGGCGTGCACCCATCGAAATAATGTCACGCACAATACCGCCCACACCGGTAGCGGCACCCTGGTAGGGCTCCACGTACGAGGGGTGGTTGTGGGACTCAATCTTGAAGGTCACGGCCCAGCCGTCACCAATGTCGGTCACACCGGCGTTCTCACCGATACCGACCATCAGGTCCTTCTTCATCTCTTCGGTGACCTTCGCACCGAACTGCTTCAGATGAACCTTAGAAGACTTGTAGGAGCAGTGCTCGGACCACATGACCGAGTACATTGCCAGCTCAGCCGCGGTGGGGCGGCGGCCCAGAATCTCCTTAATGTCCTCGAACTCGTTCTCCTTCAGGCCCAGCTCGGCCCAGGGGAGTTCGGTGTCCGGGGTTGCCGCCGCGTGCTCGACGGTGTCGAGGTTAAACTGCTTTTCGCTCATAACTTCTTAGAATCCTTGTCGTGCGTTAGCGGGCGTTAATCAGGTTGGAAAGAACCGAGGTGAACACGCCGAGACCATCGGCGCCACCGCGCAGGGACACCGAACCGAAACCGGAGGACGAAGGACCGAAGCCCGGCTCCACAGCGTGCTCCGGGTGCGGCATCAGGCCGACTACGTTACCGCGCTCGTTGGTAATACCGGCAATATCGTTACGGGAACCGTTCGGGTTGAAGCCAACGTAGCGGAACACCACGCGACCCTCAGCCTCCAGGGCCTCCAGGGTCTTAGCATCCGCAACGTACTGGCCGTCCTGGTTCTTCAGCGGAACAACAATCTCCTGGCCGGCAGCGTAGTTGCTGGTCCAGGAGGTGGTGTTGTTCTCAATACGCAGAACCTGGTCACGGCAAATGAACTTGCGGTGATCGTTCTTAATCATCGAACCGGGCAGCAGGTGAGACTCGGTCAGAATCTGAAAACCATTGCAAATACCCAGAACAGGCAGGGGCGAAGAACCGGAGGTACCGGCAGCGTTAGCGGCATCAATCACCGAACGCATCACGGGAGCCTTCGCGGCAATAGCGCCGGCACGCAGGTAGTCACCGTAGGAGAAACCACCGGGAATAATGACGGCATCAACATTCTTCAGATCAGCGTCGTCGTGCCACAGCTCGACGACGGTACCGCCAGCCAGACGGACAGCACGCGCAGCGTCACGGTCATCCAGGGTGCCGGGGAAAGTCACCACGCCAACGCGTGCATCAGCGAAGGCGGGGTTCGGGGCGGAAGTAGAAAAGTCGCCAACCAGGGGGACTTCAGTAGGTGCGAGGGACTCTGCCATAGGTCTTAGTCCTCCAGAACCGAAACGTTCACGACGTCTTCAATCACGGGGTTGGACAGCAGCTCCTCAGCAGCCTTGCGGGCAGCTGCGAGGTGCTCCTCAGTAGCCTCACCCTCGACGGTCAGCTCGAAGCGCTTGCCCTGGCGAACATCCACGAAGGAATCAACACCGATACGGGGCAGCTCGTGAGAAATAGCCTTACCCTGCGGGTCAAGAATTTCGGGCTTGAGCATAACATCAACAACAATACGGGCCATGTGTGGGCACTCCTTGGGTGCGTGGGTTCTGTATGAGCCGTATCTCATCTTACCGTACTAACGACCGTAACGGGGGTATGCGTCCGGTCGGTGGATACCCTAAGAGGCTCGAATCACGTCTTTTACGCCTCGAGGGGCGGAAGATAGCGTGCGCACACCTCCAGCAGGCGCTCGCGCAGACCAATCGAACGCTCGGACAGCTCACGCTGAATACGCACGTACTCTGCCTTACCCTCGGCCGTCTCCACGGGAATCGGCTCGTAGCCCCACGCACGAATCTCGTAGGGGGCCGCGCGCATGTCCAGCTCACGCGCATCCCAGGCTAGATCGAAGCAATCCATGACCAGGGTTGAATCAACCAGCGGCAGCAGCTTGTACGCCCACTTGTACACGTCCATGTTCGCGTGCAGGCACGCCGGCTGCTCCAACACGCGCTGCGTCTCACGGGTGGGCTGCAACTCGTTCATCGGCGCCGCCTGCGGCATGAAGAAACGGAACGCGTCAAAGTGCGAGCAGCGGATGCGGTGGCTCTCCACCACCCGGTCCGTGCCCTCCGCGCCCAGGCGCAATTCCAAGTAGTCGTGGCGGATATTGTTCTCCACCGACTTGTACGCCATCGCCCACTCGTGCATGCCGAAGCAACCGAACTGGCCCTTCTTCGCGGCCGTATTGCGCAGAATCTCGTGGGTGAAGGCGAGGGCGGTGGCGCGGCGCTCCACGAAGTCGGTGACGTCCACGGTGACGGCGGAGGCCGCTTCCACCTGAGCGCGCGCCACCTCGGGGGTGCAACCCGCCTCGAGGAGTTCCTGTTCGGTGGCCGGTCGGTAGAAGCGCCAGGAGGCGCGCTCGGGGGCGTCCAGCAGAATGACGCCGGCGCCGGGGTGCCAGCGCTTGAACTGGCCGGGCTTGAGCGTGTAGTAGGTGAAGAGGAAGTCCTCCACGGGGTGCACCTCGTGGCGGGCACGACGCTGCGCAAAAGGGTCGGCGTAGCGGCCGGCGCGCACCTCGTGGGCGGCCGCGGCGGCACGCCATTGACGGGCATCCATCACTCGAAGCGTCGTCTGAAGAGTAGTCATTCTTCTAGCCTAAACGATGCCGTGACAAGGTGTGGCAGGAAGTAAAACTACTTTATTTAGTGAAGATATCAACAAGACCGTGTTCATCCTCGAGCTCCCAGAGCTCTTTGAGAGCTTGCTCCTTCTGAGCAACGGTCTTCTTGAGAAGTCCCTTACGGAAAGCATCAGCATCCTCGGTGCGGATACGGAAGTGGCTACCCACCTTATGTGCAGGCAACTCACCCGCACGAATAGCCTTCATGAGTGTCGGGCGGGAAACACCGATGTGCTGCGCCGCAATCGTCGTCGTCAAATCGTGAGGGACAACCTGAACATCGATACTTTGCCCGTTAGCCAGGGCATGCAGGACATGCTGAATGACCTGGTTGAGGGCATCGCCAAGCTGCTGGCTTTCTCGGCCCGAAACGGTCAGCTCAATGGTGGTTTCTTCAGAGTTCTTAAGGATTTCCCGTGCCTCTGCGCGAGCCTGATTGAGGGTATCTTCCTCCAGAGGGGTGGTTAGGGTTGTGGTCATTATCTTCTCCTTGGTGCTGTTGCCGGCAGAGCCAACATCCGAAGATGCCACGCCGGTGGGGTGCATATCATTCGGTGAGAGGCTCATCCACGGTTGATACAACCTTACCCCTATCTGGAATAACTGTAAAGTGTTTTAGTTATTTCACCTGTGCACTGATAAAAGGGAGGGGCGGCGCCGGATCAAACCAGCACCGCCCCTTACCGAAGCGTGCAGCTCGTGAACGAGCTAACCCTCTCAACCCTAGCGGCCGGTACCACCGTACACGGTAGCCTCGCCCTCGGTGTCCAGGCCGAACGCGGTGTGCACCGCGCGAACGGCCTCATCCAGCTTGCTCAGCTCGGTAATCACCGAAATACGAATCTCAGAGGTCGAAATCATGTCGATGTTCACGCCCGCCGAGGACAGCGCCTCGAAGAAGGTGAACGAAACGCCGGGGTTGGTCTTCATGCCCGCGCCAACCAGCGACAGCTTGCCGACCGACTCGTTGTAGATAACCTCCTGGAAGCCCAGCTCGGCCTTGGCATCCTCCAGCGCCTTCAGCGCGGTGGGGCCCTGTGCCTGGTTCAGGGTGAAGGAAATATCGGTCACGCCGGGGCGGTCGGTGGGAACGTTCTGAACGATCATGTCCAGGTTCACCTTCGCCTCGTTAATCAGGCCGAACACCTTAGCGGCCGAACCGGGAACGTCCGGAACGCCAACAACGGTAATCTTTGCGCGGGTGCGATCGTGCGCGACACCGGAAATCAGGGGCTGCTCCAAGGGAATCTCCTTCAGATGAATGGGGGTCAGTTCCGCGGACTCCTCCGGAACCACGATAGTGCCTTCAAGGTCCGAGAACGAAGAACGCACGTGAAGCTTCAAGTTAAAACGACGAGCATACTCGACGCTACGCAGGTGCAGAATCTTTGCACCGTTCGCCGCCATCTCCAGCATTTCCTCGCTGGTGATGGTATCCAGCTTGTGCGCGGTCGGCACGATGCGCGGGTCGGCGGTGAACACGCCGTCCACGTCCGAGTAAATCTCGCACACATCGGCGTTCAGCGCGGCGGCCAGCGCAACGGCGGTCGTATCGGAACCGCCGCGGCCCAGGGTCGTAATGTCGCCGCTCTGACGGTTCATGCCCTGGAAACCGGCCACAATCGCGATGTTGCCGGCCTCGACGGACTCACGGATGCGATCGGGGCGAACCTCCACGAGGCGCGCCGAACCGTGCACGCCGTCGGTAATCATGCCAGCCTGCGAACCGGTGAAGGACTGCGCCTTAGCGCCCAGGTCGTTAATGGCCATCGACAGGACGGCGGTCGAAATGCGTTCACCGGCGGTCAGCAGCATGTCCAGCTCACGCGAGGGAACGACATTGCTGGTGACCTCTGCGGCAAGGTCGAGCAGCTCATCGGTGGTGTCACCCATAGCGGACACCACGAC
>ERZ1674055.151-NODE-152-length-13163-cov-5.830561_pt1 | contig 13163 bp, 15 predicted proteins | sample MGYA00581121_ERZ1674055 | MGnify/ENA primary metagenome ERZ1674055 (study PRJEB41354, sample SAMEA4873334) | human saliva metagenome | biome: human-associated habitat [ENVO:00009003]; feature: mouth environment [ENVO:08000002]; material: saliva material... | reverse complement strand
ACACACACACCCGAGAGATGATACACTAAGGATACGCGCTCGCCTCCGGCAGGGGGAGAGCGTAATAAACGGATGAACCGCTCACCGTGGCGCTCATCAAGACCCAAGTGTCCATTGTGGGTACAAAGGTCACCGTAGGCGGGCACCGCCTACTCACCCCACATGGGAGAAGTGAATGTATTTCGGGTAACCGGACAGTATCACCACTGGTCAGGAAGCCTTTTCCCTGTACGTGTGGGTTTGAGCCCATCCCCCAAAGAAAGAGACACCCTTCCCTCGGGTACGTGGGTTTAGGTCCTTGATTTGCCGCTCATCGCTTATTTCAATCCATAAAAGGACAGATTCTTATGCAAGCACCAGTAACCATTACTGATACCACTTTTACCTCTGATAGTGAGGCTCTTTCGCCCATCATGCCTGTGCATACCTTGCTTCGGGAGTGCCTTGAGTTGAGCTTCCGTGCTCTACGCGTGCACGCCGATACGCTGGGCGTTGTGCTTTCACGACGTGCCATGCTGAGTGAGGTGTCTCTTCGCCGTGCGCGGCTGGCTGTTCTTGTTGCCGGTAAGTGTGGTCGAGATTTGATGGAGACTCTCCGTGCTCTAGCTTTCACTGTGAACCATCACGGTACTTTCATAGATGAGGAAGAATACGTTAGCAAGACGATTGAAACTGCGGGCGCTACTTTAGAGTATGTGCGGCGCCGTCTTGAGCTAGGTGAGAGCACCTACAACGAGCTCGTAGAAGATGCGGGCGTAAACGTCCCCGTAGGTGGTGGACGCCGACGCCTGACCCGCAAGGTACTATCCACCACTGGCAAGATACTAGCCCGCGAAACAGGACTAACCCGACTGCTAAGCATGGCAACTGATTTGGAATCTCGGCTATGGGGTACGTTCTTTGACACTCTCGTGAATCCTTCGGGTGATGCAGACCAAGACGTGACTGTCCGGCTCAGTATCCTGTGCAAGTTGGAAGACCTATACCTGCACGTACAGGATTTGTGGGAGACGGTAGATTATCTTGATTTTTGGTGGTACTGCACCTTGGGTGCGGTTATTGCCGAAGAGTTCGCTACCGCACCCACCCACGAATCCAAGTGGCGCCTCAACATTGCCCTCCGGGTCGGTCGTGAAATCATCCGAGGCACCTTCCGCAGAATGTACTGGGTAGTATGCAAGAAGGTACCTGACGTACTCCCGGCAGGAAACCATGACCGCTGGGAGAACCGGGATTCGTTCGACAAGATTCTAGCGGGCATCTCCACCCGTGAAGTTCTCAAGTCCTGCACAACTCGCGAAGAGACGCGAGCATATATTTGTAGCGACGCCTTCCGAGAATAAGCACCACGCCCCACCACTCAGTTAGCTCGCCTCCGGCTGGGGGAGAGCTTCATAAACGGATACCCTGAAAAAGGGTATCAAGACTCGGCGTTCACCTGAGCACCAGGTCACCGTAGACAGGCACTGTCTACTCACCCTGCATATGTGGGGTGAGCCCAGATATTTAGATAAAACCCAAAAGGGCTCTATGGCTTTTCCTTACGTATATGGGAGTAAGCCTAGATAGAAAGGTTTCTAAAGTGAAAATCAAAAACCCCCTCACCCACAAGAAGGGCGCCCCGGATAGTGAATACTCTAAGGAGCTTGCAGAGCTACAAGACGCACTCCGAGATGTAGTGTCACTCTATGCGGCAGAAAAGCCTGCCGTCACCCAGCTGGGGGAAGCGCTAAGCGCCTCGCGTGCGAAGCAGGCGCTGTTGCTTGAGCGTGTAGCGGAGATTGCGGCTCGCGCCGCCTCTACTGCCCGTAATGACTCTGAGGCAGGTGCGGGTATTTCGAATGGCATGCAGGTGTACTACAATGAGAACCCGCCGCCACCAGACCCCGTCGAGGAAGGTTTCGAGTTTTTCAAAATTTCCTTCAAAAATGAGTCTCGCGCTGAGGTGATTGCTGAGACTTACCGTGAGGGTCAGCTCAGCATGGGAATCTACCATACTGAAGAAGACTCCAGGACTTTCCGGGCAGTGTTTTCCCGGACGGACGGCTTGCCAATTAAATTACCCCTTGAAGGGGACTATTCGTTCATCTATGGAATGCTTCATGCAGAGCCTAGAAGCTGGACATGGGACATTGCTGATGGATTACGTCGGAGGTATGGCAGAGAAAAGCTTGATTCTACAAAGTTCCAAAAAATCTATCGACATGGCGCCACTATCTTTATTGGTGTGAAGCCTGTCAAGAAGTAACCGACACGCAGAAACACTAGGGTGTCCCCCTCTACAGCACGTACAGGGGGATACCCTGATGTTTTGCCCACACCACCACAACTAGCGAATACAGGCTTTAGTGTGGTACTATTTATGTACAAGATGTACTAAGAAAGGACTCACGTGAAAGCTCAGGTTGTGACTTATTGGTCACCCGAAGACATCGCAGAGCAATGCACTAAGACTGCCTCTCTGCTTGAGAAGGGTGACATCAATACCCTTGAAGATGTTGCAGAAGCTTATGTGTCCGTCACTCACGATAGTGAATGTCAGCTCAAGCTCCAGACCGGTACGATGGAGGACTACCGCCTCACCCAGGCTCGATGTGCAGATGTGCGCCTCGATAGTGAAGGTCGCATCCAGCAGGTGTTCTACGACTTCCACGGAGCGTATGTGAACCTTTTTCCCGGTGAGCGACTGGAAGATAAGACCTGCGATGAAGGTACCTACAAGGTTCTGCGCATCTGGGCAAAGAAGGACTACATCTACCCCGTAGCACTTATCCAGGACACCCCGTACCACAAGTAGTATTCATCAAAAAAGCTCACCCCTGGCAGGGGGAGAGGATAAACGGGAACTAGCCTCCAATGAGGTGAAATTTCAAGACCAGACAATTAGCAAAAGTTGAGAGTCAGGTCGCCGTAGGCGGGCACCGCCTATCCGCCCGTGGATGCAATATTACTGCACCCGGCGGAGCCCATTCGGAATACTCCAAGGCACCCTAATATGGGGTGCAAAAATCATCACTAGTTACCGAAGTTATAAGGAAACAACCATGTCTGAAAACATTGTCGAAACCCCTAAGCCGATGGTCACCATCCATAAGGGCTTCAAGTTCCGTCTCGCGCCGAATAAGCAACAGGCGAAGAACCTCGCTCGTGACGGTGGCGCCGCACGCTTCATGTGCAATGCAATGACTGCATACAACGCAAAGGTTCAGCAGAACCGTGAAGAGTACATTGCCGAGCGTGAAGCCGAAGGTGTCAGCCGTAAGGACGCTAACAAGGAGCTCAAGGTTCTTGCTAAGGAGAACCCCAAGTACAAGACCATGTCTGCAATGGCTTACGACACGCAGATTATGACGCCGGAGATTAAGCGTCACCGTGAAGCGGCAAAGGCAATCGAGAACGGAGCAGACCCCATCGAGGTGTGGGGTGAAGAAGGCACTCCGTGGCTCCATAACATCAACCGTCGTGTACTGGTCTCAGGTCTTCAGGCATCTGGCTCAGCAACAGAAAATTTCTTCAGTTCCATCAAGGGTGAGCGTTCCGGTAAGCGCATGGGCAAGCCGAAGTTTAAGAGCCGTGATGCGAACAATGACTCGTTTACGGTTCCGGCTATGGGCTCAACTATGGGCGGCTATGGTGAGCTGTACCTGAACACCGAACCGATGTACCGCCTCATTCAGGATAAGGTGATGGAGCGAGAGCGCATCAACAAGGTTCCTAACCCCCGCACCAGGGGTCAGATTAAGCCCCGCATCCTGGATTACACGCATGTACGCCTGGCGCATTTGGGAGTGTTCAAGGTACACGGAAATACCCGTGAGATGATGAACGAGATTCGCAATGGTGGAGTCCTCAAGTCTTTCACCGTTTCTCAGGGGAGTAGTAAGTACTGGTACGTGTCTTTCCTCGTGGAGATGCAGAAGCCTGTAGCAGAACCTACGAAGCGTCAGCTCCGCAACGGTTCTGTAGGTGTCGATTACGGCGTCAAGGTCTTGGCGGCTCTGTCTGACCAGGATGCCCCGAACAAGATTCATGAGAGCTCAGAAATTTCCTTCGTGGACGAGAACACTCCGCTGGTGGTAAACCCTCGCTGGAAGCAGAAGGACGCTAAGCGCATCACTAAGCTTCAGCAGAAGCTCCAGCAGAAGAAGAAGGGCTCCAATAACCGCCGCCGTGCTCGTCAGAAGCTGGGCGTCGCTCTGCATAAGCAGTCACTACACCGTAAGAGCTACACTGACCAGCTGAGCAAGTTCCTTGTGACCAACTATGTGTTGATTGGCATTGAGGATTTGAATGTGTCTGGTATGACCGCTTCTGCGGCGGGTACCATCGAGAATCCGGGTAAGAATGTTGCTCAGAAGTCCGGCTTGAACCGAGAGGTGCTGGATGTTGCCCCGGCAACGTTCCGCCGCCAGCTGGAGTACAAGGCTCCGTGGCATGGCGCTGTGATTCAGCCGATTGACCGCTTCTTCCCTTCCTCCCAGCTGTGCAGTAATTGCGGCAAGCGTCCGGGTAAGGATTTGACGCTCTCCGACCGCACCTACAAGTGCGAGCATTGCGGTACGAGCATTGACCGTGATTTCAATGCTTCCAAGAACATTCAGAAGGAAGCTGAGCGCCTGCACCGTGAAGGTCAGTAACGCCTTGTAGAGCGAATCAGTATTCCTAACTGAGAGTGAGCGGGAGCATCGTTAGATTTAAACGTCTAGCGGGGCTCCCGCTTCTTGTTGCATGTAGAGAATGGTGCAGGTCTCATTGAGTCACACAAACCCATCAGGGGAAACATAACCCCAAGAGTTGCATGCATAGTTTTTAGTGTGATACTATGTAATTGTGGTTGAGGGAACGAAAAGTTCCACCAAGGAAAACCACAAGAACCTACCACCTTACGAAGGAGAAAATCATGAACACCAAGATTGTCGAACTGCCTGCAAACATTATCAAGGGCTTCACCACCGAAAAGGAACTGTTCGGTCTCATGGAGTCGAAGCTGAAGATTGACTCGGTAGCAGAGGTCGATGACGAGCTCCAGATTGACGCAACCATCACCAACGGCATCAACTCTCTCAAGATTTGCACCTTCCAGGGCGATTTCAACGAAGCAACCGAGTATCTGCGAGATGCGGAAGGTCGAGAATTTGACATCTTCGGCTTCACCTTCCCTAAGACCGGCGGCACCGAAATCACCGTCCACTTTCAGGTAGAGGGCGAGTAGTAAAGCACTAAGGGAAGCCCCGTTAGGTGAGAGTGCCTAGCAGGGCTTCCCCGCCACCGCCCCCCAGAAAGCACCTGGACACCCCCCAAACAACCAGACTTGCATAACCAATTCCAAGTGTGATAACATATAAGTGTGGTTAGGAGATACCCCAGCCACACAGACCACCTACCGAAAGGAAACACGAACCATGACCGAGATTCAGATTTGCCAGACCAACTTCGCCGAGTCCTTCACCGGCTTCATTCGCGAAGTGGCAAGCATGGGCGATAAGTTCTTTGATGCTACCCCTCTCGTCACCTTCACCAAGGGCGACAAGGGCACCATTGCAACCATTTCTGAGATTCTAATCAATGGCACCCAGCAGGCAGTCAAGACCCCCGCAACCTGCAAGGTCATCTCCACTGTCGATGAAGAAGACCTCAACATCCCCTTCAAGGTCGCCCGCGTCTCCTACACCGCAGACGGCGAACCCATTATTGTCACCGAGCCTATCGCATAACCCCATCAAAACATCTCAAGGGTGCAGGAATCACCACCTGCACCCTTGATTTATTCCCATGTCCTAGCAGGCAGACTTAGGGGTTGTGGTACACTATAGGCATAAACTCGCCTTCGACACATGGGGAGAGTATAAACGGATAACCCCACCCTAGCGGTGGACATCAAGACCAAACACCCCTAACCGGGCATGAGGTCACCATAGGCGGGCACCGCCTATTCACCCCACAGCGAAATGAAAGCGTCTCAGACACCTTACAGGTATTATGCCTTGTCAGGAAGTCTTTTCCTTGAGTATGTGAGGATGAGTCCCACCTAAAGAAGGAAACTGGGCAGGAGGAGAACTTTCCCTCGTGCATGTGGGAATAAGCTCCTGGCGCCGCCCAATAGACACACTCTAGCGTTTGCATAAATCACTATGCGAGCGCTTTTCTTGTATCAAACCACCTTAATACTTGCGCGCCTAGTTTTTTGTGTGGTACTATATAAGTGTAGCGAGGGGGGCCCCTCAAAAAGCTACAAACCGTTTCCACCTTTCCTGAAAGGAGCCAATCATGGCACGCTTCACTTACACCGTTCCGACTAGCACCGACGAGCTCAAGAAGGTCTACGAAGAGTTCCGTGAATTCATTGGTACCGAGCGTACCGCACTTGATGCCGCAATTAAGAAGTTTATTCACGATTGGACTAACTTCCACGGCGTGATGTTCCTTCAGGATGACGGTCTCAAGACCAAGCTCCGTAGCGAAAAGATTGACGAAAAGCTTGCAGATTACCAGGCAATGGCAAAATTCTATGCACAGCGAGACTGGGACAGCTTCATCGCAGAAGGACCCAGTCGCCCCTTTGAAACCTATGTAGACGGACTCCGCTACTTCATCGACTGTGCAGACGAATACCTGACCGCCGCAAATAAGACTAAAGCAAACATGGGAAAGTACGCCGCCTAACCCACAACAGGGGGGGTGAGAGACAAAAACTCTCACCCCCCCTTTTTTCTGCAACCCCGAAAACCGCCCGGCAATCAAACCATCGAAACCATCTGCCCTAAGCCCCTCCATAGCCCCATAGAGCCGCCAAACCAGCAACCCCATAAAACAACACACAGCAAACCCCTGCAACCCACACGGGGGAATACAGGGGGAAGCTGTGAAAGACCAATTCAAGAATTCGAGCACCGAGTACACCCAAAGGATGTGTAACGGTGATACTTCAAGCATACCAAACCATCCTCTAGGCACAAAGAAGCCCCTGGCACCCCGCCATTGGGAAACCAAGGGACATTCCTCATGAAAAAACAAGATGTCTTAGAAAGGAAATACTGTGCAATCAAACGAAGGCACCCCCAAAGCATAACACGCGCCAAAACAATCACACAAACACCAATCCGACCCAAAGCACCTAAATCACCCAGCGAGCGCCCGGTGTTCACTGAAAGAAGCCTTGCATGTAGGGTAATCGTATGGGGTGCACGGGGTGGTTATCTGGGCGCCCCTGACAGGGGGAATGCTAGACTGGTAGTAGTCCTTGTAGGGGGGGGTGTCTCATCCACTCTGGGATACTATGGCGGCTAACGTTTAGCCCCTTAGCTTCAAGCACACAGGAAGGTGTCTGTACATGTTTATGGTTTGGACTATTGACCCGGCTTTGAGTGAGCGGATGCAGGAGCATGTGGTGCGTGCGAATTTGCATATGCAGGCGTCTGGTTTGCTGGCTGGTATTGAGCGGGTGCTTTCGAGTCGGTTTTTGGGTTACTCGGATAGCCTTTCGACTCCGTACTCTATGTTGGATGTAGCGTCCGAGACGGAGCGGTTTATTTTGAGTGTGCTCAAGGATTATGTGGGTGCGTATCTGCCTGAGCGTGGGTCGGTGATGTACCCTGAGCACACTCCTGCTGAGACCAAGGTGCGGGTTGCTGAGTTTGAGTTACTGTTGCAGGGGTATCAGTCTGCGATGCGTAGTTACCGTGGGTGGGGGTTTGAGGTTATACGAATCGTTAGGGTGGAAGACCTTAGCCATAGTGTTCTTGATAGGATTCTGACTGCTGAACGGCTGGGTATGGAAGTTCGTGTTGCTGAGGCGACGTTGGGGTTTGCCGCCGCTCTGCCTCTTCAGCCTGCTCTTACTTTTTCTGGTATCCCGCTGAATTTTGGTGCCCTTAATTGCGGTGCTCGTAGTAATCGTGGAGGCGGTGGTAGGTCGTTTGATTCGTCCATTGACGCAGACACGCTTATGGTGATGCGTGCTCAGCAGAGTAGGGAGCTTATGGCTCGTCTGGTTTCAGCTGTTCAGGGTCTGCTCACCCCGTATGATGAGGGGCAGGAAATAGGCTCCAATATCGTTGCTGGGTGCGCTAATGATAATGTGCGCCTGCAAGTGTTCAGTAACCGCATTGGTGAGCAGATTGCTAACCCTAAGCCTGCATCTACCGGCAATAGTCTGTGTGCTCGCGTCGCACGATGGTTCAAAAACCACACCCACTGACCCGTATCACCAACTTCACCCCCCCCCCAGCCACCCACCCTTGAGACGAAAGGAACCCCTGGCATGTTCACCAAAGCAAAATACGCAGAATACCAAATCACCCCCAATCTTATGCATGCATATACCATGCATCTACAGCAACTGCGCTACGAGACCTTACATTATGATTCTGTGACTCTTGGTGAGCTTCACAATCGAGCTAGAGCCCTGTCCCTGCAAATCCTGCGTGATTGTGTCATGCGTGAACGTCTCCATACTGAACGAGATGGAAAAGCCCTCGATAAGCTGGGTACCCGTGTCCCTGTCGAAGAGCTCCTTGGAAGCCTGCGACAGCTTAGTGAGGAGTATGAGGCAGAGTACCAGCGACTCGACAACCCACACGCACCCTTCACCCCCGTAGGAATCATCAACCCTCTCACCAATAACCCTGACAATGAGGCAACCAAGGGTGCGATGGAGAAACTAGCACTACAGTCAGTGAGCCTCCACTGGCAGGCAGTTAGAACCGCCCAAATCGTCGATAACCTAGAAATGGCGACCTGGCTCAGAGACTTCATCCGCCTCCAATTCAACGAACAAACCGCAACCCGCCACCGCACCGTCAAAAGAATGTACGAAGCCCTCTACTACCGCACCATGAACGAGGCACGTCAGGCAGGGTGGCTGGCAATCCAACAAGCACACCAACTCAACAGAACAGCCTCCAGGTACACCACCCAGGACACACAACAAACCAGCGAACCGTGCCACCAAGAAGCAGGCGCCACCAAAACCATAGTGTACGCCTGGCACACACCCAACAGCCTGGTACCCCTCATCCAAAAAGACACCCAAGACACACACCAAGCCAGCGAAATGTACGACCAAGAAATAGCCTTCCTCAAATCCATGCACGCCTGGTACCACGCAGACAGCACCCACACCTGGCTAAACCCAGACGGCTGGATACCCTTCACCAAAATGGACAACCAACCCCAAACCCTACGAGCCCGCACAAAAAACCTCCTCCGCAAAATCCTCGGAACCCCGCCCCGCCCGCCTCAACTCCCCATAGACCCCTACACCCCCACCGGGTACTGGGAAACCCGCCTCAACCTCGTCACTGACGGAAAGAACCCCAAGGAAACACCCAACACAGATTGCACACCTGAGGGCTAGTGTGCTACTATTGAACTACGCTCCTTAATGGAGTACACCCTTGCCCAATGCGGTAGGGGCGCTCGCCTCCGGCAGGGGGAGAGTGTAATAAACGGATGCACCACCACTACTGGTGGTCATCAAGACCCGAGCACCTGTTACAGGGTGCAAAGGTTTCCGTAGGCGGGCACCGCCTACTCCCCCCAAACGGGAAAAGCGAATGCATTTCGGACATCTTGCAGGTGTTGCACCTTGTCAGGAAGTGGTTTCCCATCATACGTGGGGTTGAGCCAGTACCCGCAATGCGAAAGACTTTTCCCGTGTATGTGAGGTTGAGCCTTCCATTGTACGTGGCTGTGTCCATGAAAGTGCTTTCTGTACACATTGGCTCGGGTCTCCAGTAAGAAAGGAAAAAATCATGGATTCTTTGGATATTGAGTACGCCCAGGTTCCTCCCAATAGCGTCAAGAAGACTATTCATCTGAACTTCTCCAAGGGGGTTCAGAAATTTAACGGCATCCTCCGCCTTGTTGAGGGGTTCCGTCGTGCAGTCATTAAAGAGCATCAGAGGCTGACTGATAATGACAACTCTGAACTACTCATCGTCGAGCATCACGCTGACCTCGATTCCGTGTCTGAGATTGCTCAGTATTTCGAGCTGGAGCTCAGCTTCACCAACGGTGTAAATCAAGTGCTGGGACAGCTTGAAGATTTGGCTAAAAAAATTCGCACTGAACGCAGTCAGTTCCGCACGGGCTGGCATTCGATAGATGTGACCGACCAGCAGGCAGAGAGCAAGATTGCTCAGCGGTACAGGGACTTCGATAACGCACTAGAAGCGATTACCGTGGAATGGGACTTACTCATGCGTCGGTATCAGAACCTTGGGCGAATCACGCCCCAGATTGAAGAGTTGAGTGACACCCAGAATAACGAAGTGGAGGTGGTAAATTGAGTCATATGGTTGATGTGATGTATCCGGGAGATTTCCCGCTGGTTCTAGACCTGAGCGTCTGGGTGAACCGTAAGTACCGCACTCAGGTTGCCGAGTACCTTGCTGAGCATCGGCACCCCTTGGTCATCCGTAGTGCGGGCTCCGAGTCCAGGAGTACGGTGCTAGAATTCCAGAAATCTGACGGGGTGGCAGTGGAATGGGCTGACGTGCAGGCATGGTGGAATCCTCGACGTCCCGAGAATCCGATGCCTGCCGTAGCAGAAGATGAAGAGATAGAAGTATTTGCTCAGCGGAGCGAGCTTCTTACCACCCTGCATGCGGCGGAAGCTGTGATTACTGGGTACACTCTAGAGAGTGAAGTTATGACCAGCGGAGTCAGTGCTACTGTCAGAGTGAACCGTATCAGCATACCTGTCACATCATTCAATGTGCTTGTACACCCGGATGCCTCGTCTGAACACTAAAGGGAGTGCCCCTCACCGGCTGATTTTCAACCAGTAGGGGCACTTCCTTATCTCAACAACCACGCTAACTAAATAACCACTGTTTTCCCAAGCGTTCCGTAAGCGAGCAGGAAGACAGCTGACATCGTGTAGGCGACAATTGACCCGAAATAGGTGCCGTACATTTTCACTACACGCACCTGCGAGGCTAGTACCTCTGTCGGGGTGTGAGGGTTATTCCTAAGCCGTTGCAGAGTGTCAGCACAGGATGCATAGCCAGCCAAGGCGCCAACTACCACCGACCCGAGCACCAGCGGAATAGCACCCCATGAATCAGTCAAGCTTACTGCACCCGCTAAAGGTAGCCAGCACGCGGTCAAAGCAAGCCATGCACGCCTCCAGCTCGTTGGGGTCTCAGCTCTGCATCGGCGTAGAAAATCCCACCGGAAAAGCAGGTGGACAAAGAAGCCTAGCAGGACTGGGATGTACGCAGGAACTTGCATTGCAAAGGTGGACGTCAAAATATTAGACCTAGCGGTTGGAAGTAATGGATGTATCACCAATACTACTTGAAATCAGGTTGCAATGCAGAGCATAAAAATAACCCCAACCCTGCATGTGTGTTCCAGGGTTGGGGTTATTAAAGAAGACGTTAGAGTGCCTTCAAGAGGTGGGTGACACATTCCTCTAGGGACGCGCCGATAGCGAGGGACTTGTGCCACCGGACACTTTCGTCAGCGTAAGCGGTGGTGGAGCCAGCCATCTTGTGCCCCGCATATTTCTTGGCGATTCCGGGGGCGTCAAACTTTTCAATGACGCCAATCCAGTCGCCGGAACTGTTGCGGACGTACCAGATGTCGTATCCAGATTCCATGACGTTTCGGGGGGATGCAAGGAACTTGCGCTTCTGGACGTCCTTAATCGTCAGCTTGTCACCTACGCGAGGCATGTAAGCAAAGCTACGGAGCCAATAACCAATCAGGTAGTCGTCCTTCTTACGGTCATCGTCGTCGTCTCGGATGAGGGCGAGGGAGATGTCTTCGGCGTCGTAGAAGGTGGTTGCGTTAGGGTCTTTTTCGGTGATTTCCAAGTCGCGGTGCTTGACCTGTACGGGTTCGAGGTTGTGCTGTGCGGCGTAGGTGGAGAGGTCGTTCTCTTCGCCGGTGTCTCCGACTACGTTCATGAGAAGCTTGTCGCCTGCATTGTACAGGCGGATAATGCCGAGGTTGAGGCGGGTGTGGTCGTAAATATCGACCAGGAACAGCTTGCCCTTACGGGTAACATTCAGAAGGTCGTTGAGTTCGCGCATGTCGCTGTAGTGGCTCATGGTGTTTTCCTTTCAGAGATGGTTTGGAATTCAGTAGGATTACCCCTACATGTAAATATTGTACCACACTGCAAGTGTATTGTGCAGGTGTTTTGGGTGTGGGAAAGAATGCAGGGGCACCCCGCAAAATGGGGCGCCCCTGCACGCTCGCACATCAGCCCTAAGTGCGGCTAGTAGGAGTAGTAGAACTCAATGTCGCTCATGGACAAACCATACCGCTCCAAGAGTCGAGACTCAATCTCCCAAAACACCTCATCCGATAGACGGGGACGCTCAGCAGGCGCATACACAATCTCCGAGTCCATCTCTAGCACTTCACCTGCGTCGCCGGGCTCCATGATAACCTGTGCAGGCTCGGGTTTCGGCGGCAGGTGTGCGATACCCAGGATAAGCTCATACCCGAACTGCACACCTTCGGGGGTTTTGCGGCTGAGCTCGGGGTTGTTCCACCATCCTAGTGCGAGCGCCCCTCCAGCGGAGCGGTATGCGTCAATCTGCTCCTGGGTGGTCTTCCCTGCGTTGCTGAGTGCGGCGTTGAGAGTCTGTACCTGCTCGGCGGTGAGGCTGTAGGTGTATTCGGTGTCCATGTTTGTCCTTTCTAGGTGGTGCGCCCCGGCGTGTATGCCGGGGCGTTGGGGTAGGCGATGAGTTGGGGGGGGTATTTATCGGCTGGAAACCTCGATGTTGTTCAGGTCGATACCGATTTCATTGAGGGCTACGCGCCATGCTTCGAAGAATTTTTCTTCTTGCTCTGCGCTGTCAGGTTCGCCGCCTTCTTCAATTTCGGTAATCTGCTTCTCGGTGAGGGCGTAGGTCTTCTGGAAGAATGCGAGGTTTTCATAGGCTTCACAGGTGATGTCGCAGTATTTCTCTGCGTTGCGGAAGTCCATAAAACCATCTTTGCCGTGGAAGGTGATAGCGCCGGTGAACTGTATGGTGTTCTGTTCGTCGCCGTTGTCCACGTCGAGGATGATACCGGGGGTGTAGCCCTTTTCTGCGAGGTGGTGGGTGAATTCCTTTGCGGTGAGTTCCATGATTCGATGCCCTTTCGTTGGGTGGTGGGTTGGAGTGGTTTTTGGGGGTTATTTGCTGAGCTTTTCTATG
>ERZ1674055.150-NODE-151-length-13289-cov-6.855221_pt1 | contig 13289 bp, 10 predicted proteins | sample MGYA00581121_ERZ1674055 | MGnify/ENA primary metagenome ERZ1674055 (study PRJEB41354, sample SAMEA4873334) | human saliva metagenome | biome: human-associated habitat [ENVO:00009003]; feature: mouth environment [ENVO:08000002]; material: saliva material... | reverse complement strand
AGCACTCCAACTCACCAGCGGAACCCGAAACCCCACCAACAACACCATCACAACACAAACCATCCAAACCAACGACCAAAACGGAAACCACACCCAAACCCCCAACATCTACGAACCCATCTACAATCGCAACACCACCATCCTCACCATCAACACACCCCAAGAAGCACAAACCTACCAACAAAACTTCATCACCTACGACGAAACCACCGACACGCACACAACCAACTGGGCCAAACTTAAAAACCTCGGCATCGACATCGTCACCTACAACGAATGCAAAGAAAACTGGGACAACGCACCCAACCCCCAACACCAACTCGGGTTCAACTGGCACGGACTCGACCACACCACCCAAACACACATTCTCAACCCCGACGCAATCATCGGATGGGTCAAATACACCACCGGAGAACGATACGCACCCTACAACGGTGCACGCGACGGAGCATACTAAAACCTGATATACCACACTCAGGTAGCCCCATATAAAACATCACCCAGCACTACCACTCCTACTCAACGTAAAAACTCATGGAGGCACGCAAAATGGCTAACAGCAAGATTCACGTCCGTCCCAATGGCGAGCTCGGCAAGTGCTCTGCAAAGATTAAGTGTGACTTTGCTAATGAAGGCGCCGTCCACTTCGAAGGACCCAACGCCAAACAGGAAGCCGACAAATTCCTTGAAGGCATCAGCGCCTACGAGCACTACAAGTCCGTCACTACCGAAGAACTCCGCGAGTCCAACCCCGAGCTTGCTGTAGCATACGGCATTGACCCTGACATCGCCGCCTTCGTTGAGGGGAAACCCAACAAATACTCTGACAAGGTCGAAGAAGAAGTTGAGCCGGAACCGACCCCTGTGCAGGAACAGCCTGTTGAGGTAAGTGCCGCACCTGAAACGCCCTCCACGGTTGAAGAAGCCTCTGCTAAGGCCCCTGAAGAAGCTGAAGTAGTATCTGAAGACACCAGCTCCGACACTCAATCTGAAACCGCTGTAGACGCAGATTCACCTACCGAAGAGCAGTTTAGGGAGCTGGGACCTGGGGAATTCACTCTGTGGCGCAGAGCGTACCGTGACCGGTTGGCGAATGGCGAACCGCTTACCCCGCGTGACCGGCTGGCTTACAACACTTCTTTTGCGGTTGCGAACATCATTGACGCTAAGCTTGGCGAAAATTCTCACCTGAGTGACGACTTTTGGAGTAGAGTAATGCTCGCTGACGGAAAAAAATCCAGGTCTGAAATCGTCATCTTTAACGCAGGAATTCGTGCCGCCGGAAAACCTGATTACAGAGAAAACCTGCGGAGCATGCTCAAGGAATTGAACCCGAGTTCTCTGAACGAACTTGACCCTCATAATGCAAAAGACATGCCCTACGCCTACGAGGAATGGGCAGAAGCAAAAAACATGCGGAGAGCTCAAGGGCGTGGCACAGTCCCCAGCACAGACGAATTGAGAACTCACGAAGCTACAATGCAAGCTTTGAGATACGCTCTTCTGAAAACTGAATGTGCCCAAAGGAAGAAAAATGTTCAATTCGTTAGCGGCGAAGAGCTGAAAGCTAAGACAGCTAACAGAAAGGGTGACCCGTTCTACCATGAAAGCGGCTTCAAAAACCTCGATAACGAGTATCGCCGAGGAATTGCAGACCGCTGGAAGGAAAACCTGAAGCCTGGAGCCTACATCACCCTGGGAGGTTTGGACTCAGAAGTTTACCGTGCTACACCTGATGGGCGGTTGGTGACATCAGATGGGAAGAACTGGGGAGCTATCAACTATGAGCATGGGTACGTTGTGAACAGTGATGGTCTCAAATTTGGTGACGGCTTGAGAGTCTACAAATCTGCCGAAGACTTGGCTAAAAACTCCTTACCTCTGGGGGACCCCTATCGCGACAATGCTATCTCTTCCGCCGACCCTGGATATTTCAGCAAGTGGGAAAACGACAAACGATTCCAAGAAGGGTACAAAGCCAAGCTTGAAGCCAACGCCTACAAAGCCGAAAAAGGTCGCCGCAACCATGTTGCAACTCAAGCATTTGAAGCCGTAATGCCTACGCTCGACAACGCTGATGACGCTTACGACATGCTGAACCGGCACTTTGGTTACACCAATGAAAGATGGGAGCAAGGAAACCAGGAAGAGCTCGACCGCAGAGCGCTCGCTCGCGACATCTCCAAGTTCCTCAAAAAACAAGTAGAGGGAGGTAGTATCGACTATGCACCTAATCTGAAAACAATCACGAAAGCGCACAAGCCTTCTTTGGGCGAATTGAAACCGAAGAAAAGTGTAGACGATGCGCTGGGCGACGAAGGAACCGTTGCAGAGCGGGCGTCTATCAGAAACGCTATCCACGCTAAACGAATCCGCCTTGGCTCACATAGTGAAGGCTTCTCAGACACTTTCGACCCGAGACCTGGTCGGTACAACGCTGTTTCTCATCGCCGCCGCTCGTGGGGCGAGAAAAAAGTCCCAGTATCGTTCGCGCAAAACGGGAACATTGTTTTGACCCGAAGCAGTGCTGACGCTCCGACCCAAGTTTGGGTTGTGGTAGACAAAGAGAACAACAAAATGGTTCGAGCAAGTGACTACGCATACCCCCAAAGCAAACTTGCGAAAGATGCAAAAGAAGCAAATGATGCTGAAGCATGCCCTATCCCCGAGGAAGCCGTAGAGTCTATTTTGGCTCACTACGAGAGCTTCGGTGAAGGTATCGAGACTAAAACCTTTAAAGAAGCGTTGCGAGGCACGCGTGAAAGTTACGTCTGGTAAAGCTGGGTGCCCTTCTACGAAGCGCCCCGTGTGTTCTGATGAATATGTGGGGCACTTTTGATATGCGTATAGGAGCCGTGAGGCGCAACCTTTTGACGATAAATGAGCTACCCTGCACCTGTGTACAGAAGAATTGAGATGAAAATGGCTAACAGTAAGATTCACGTCCGTCCCAATGGCGAGCTCGGCAAGTGCTCTGCAAAGATTAAATGCGACTACGCCGGAGAAGGCGCCGTCCACTTCGAAGGACCCAACGCTGTTTCTGAGGCTAACGCTTTTCAGGAGAAAGTTGCCACCTATATTGCGCTTCAGGAGTCTGGTGAGGGCTTCCCTACAGGCGATGAGTTTGATGAGGAAATCGCCAAGTTTGTCAGCGGTCAGGCGAACAGCTACTCTGGTGAAGATTTTGAAGGGGCGAAGACGCCGAACCCGAGCACTTTGCTGAATGGGTGGAAGACTAGCGAGATTTACGAAAATATTGCACAGAAGCTTCAGCGGCAGGAAGACCTTTCTGAGCGTGAGGAAGAGATTCTTGACCACACCTTTAGCTACGATGCACTGCTGGAACGTGAACTTGTAGAAGACCCTCGTAAATGGGACGAGGACGAACACGCGGAACGCTTTGTCGAGGGTATCGTCAATTATGCGGAACCCTCCAATATTATGAACGATTTGAACTCCGGGCTCAGTGTTCTCGATAGCTCCTCACCCCTGCGTCAGCAAGCTCTTGAGGAAGCACTCACTATTGCGAAAGCTAAAGAGTTGTTGAAATACGACCCGGAAGACCTGCCGAATTACTTGAAGCTCGCTAAAGAATCTGCTGAGGAAGGTTACGACATTAGTGACCGCCCCGCGTTGGAGAAGTACAAGTACGAGATGAACTGCCAGCTTCATGAATATGCTAAGGAGGTGGAAGAGTCTAAGTACCTGAAGGATATGGTGGAGTACCCGTCAGATGAGACTGTCTTGGCTGATGCTCGCAAGGCTGATAAGTACTCTCTCTTTGTCGTCCCTGAACCGCTCTTTGCTACACCTCTTGAGCTGAAGGAAGCTGAAGCTACGGCTAAGCGTTGGAAAGAGCGTCTGAAGCCGGGTGCATACATTACCTACGGCAACATGGATGCGATGGTGTACCAGGTCACTGAAGATGGGCGTTTGGTTACCCCGGATGGGAAGAACTGGGGAGCTGTCAATTTTGAGCGTGGAATTGTCACCGATTTTGCGGGTGAGGAAATCCATCGCGACTCAGGTATCAGTATCTACGGTTCCGAGGAAGAACTCTGGGAAGAGTCCACCGTCGCAGGTCGTGTGAATGCCAGCACGTACAAGAATTCGGCAGACCCTGGAACTATCAGTAAGTGGGAGGACGATGACAGGTTCTGGCGCGCATACAACACGCTGACTGCTGAAGAGAATTACAAGTCTGAGGTAGGTCACCGAAACCGAATTAAGGCTACCGCATCGAGTAAATTCTTGAGTGATGAAGCATCAGCCCAAGATACTTATGACATGTTGAAGCGGAACGTTGGGTACACCAACGATAAGTGGGAGCGTTACACCGAAGCTGGTGGAATCAACCAAGGGCATGCTGGTCAGAGAGTTTTGAAGCGTGAGATGAAGAAGTTCATTGATGCTGAGATTGAGGCAGGTCGGTTGAGCTACGACGACGCATCTGGACAGTTGGTGAAGAGCCGTATCGGTTCACTTGCAAGCTACAAGCCGAAGAAGACGGTGAAGGAAGCCATTGGTTCAGAGGGAAGTACCGCTGAACAGGTTTCTATCCGCAACGCGGCTGTACGTAAGCGTCTTCAGCTGGGTAGTCGGCATATGAAGTATGCCGAGTTGATGGAGCCTAAGCCTGGACGTGACAACCCTACATCACACCGCCGTCGTGCCTGGGCTGGAGAAAAAATCCCCTTCAGCGAGGTGAGAGATGGAGACCTTATCGTTGAGCGGGGAAGCGGCAGAAGAGCTTACGTTGTGGTGGATGCAAAGAGTGGGGTTACTGTTCCGGTTATCAACAACCACAAATCTTTGAAGAGAGAACAGCTGGGTGATGACATTCAACGTGCTGAAGACTGGACAGCATTTCCGGCACCCGAGCAGGCAATCACGCAGGCAGAAACTTTGTGGCGGTCAGCAACGGTTGGGCGGAATGGTGTGAGCCTCAGCTATCTGGAAAACCAGCCTAATAACCAGTTCATCGTCTGGTAATTCCATTCTGAATTTTTGAGAAGGCGGAACCTTGCATGATGTGAGGTTCCGCCTTCTCTTGCAGGTGGTAAAATTAGGTGGTAACCCGCCTTTATTTATGGAAAGGAGCTTCTTATGCCCCGCAATCGCCGACCTGTTTTCATGGCTTCGAAGCTAACCAGCAACAGTGCGTGCTCGCATCCTAACGTCAGTTATTCCCCTCTAAGGGTTTCTTTTTGGGAGAATCGTTTGCGGGAGCCTCGGTCTGGGGCGCTGAAGGTTACCTCTGAGGCTTTGGCTAAGCGTATGGATGACGGTATTTCTGGTGCTGAAGCGCTTGCGGCAGTAGCGAAAGATTTGGAACGTACCATGCAGAGAATCCCTACGGCTTGGGAAGTCTTGGTGGCTGTCAAGGTTATGCTGAGTTCACCGTTTTAGTTGCTAAGGAGCTTACTATGGATTTTGTTGATGAGAACGGCGCTGTTGATGAGTCTGTTGAGTATGTGACAGGTCTGCCGCTTGTCTACCTACAGCGCCTGGATACGGGGCTTTTTGACCTACGGGGGATTCATGTGTGGCGCGAGAAGCACCCTGAAGATGCCTCTGAGGAGCTACCGTCCACCGCTGGAGCAAACGATGCCGAGGAGGAGTTCTTGGTGCCTTACCGGAGAGCTGAGGAACCTACCGTGTCTAATGCAGGGACCTTGGTTCTACGACCTGAAGCCGTAACACCTCTCTACTGGCTGATTTCTGAGTATATTGCGCCTAAAACTGCTGGGGCGGCATTCACTGATGAGCAGGTTTCGCTGGTGACGCGAGAGTTTTTTGGAGCGACTGAGGATTGGGTGAAGCCGATGATTTCTCGCACTGGCAATAGTGAAGAGGACATCATTCGCAACGCTGATTATTCGACAGCGGCAGAAATGCTCATGCTGTGCGTATCCCATTTCCACGGGGTTCCTTTGGAAAGCCTTCGCTACTCTGTCGAGCAGAGGGAGGTCACCGGGGAAGAGGTCGCTAAGATTATTGACGATGCCTTCTACGAAGATTTGCGGGTCGCTCTCCACGGGTGATAAAATTTTTCGGTATCTAGGTTCAAGCCAATCCATATTGTTGGTACCACCTGGGTATTGTTGCCGGTTTAGCTCAGTTGGTAGAGCACCGATTTCGTAAGTCGGGTGTCGTCGGTTCGAGTCCGATAATCGGCTCTTAGGGACATCACTAGCCTTGTTTTTCGGATTTCCAAGGTTGGTGGCGTCCCTTTCTTGTTTCCAGTCACGTTTCCTTATGTTTTGCTATATACTTCCTATGAGAACCAGCAACGCCGTAAGGTTCCTGCACCAGTTGTTTTTACTGATTTTTGCTCAAACTCAAATGGTGCGGGTAGCTCAGGTTCTTTTTTGTTGATTAGCCCATCATGAGGAGATTTTTATGGGTAAGAGCACCACTGCTCGTTCTTTCAAGAAGACTGCTACGGCTACTGTAGGTATGGTTCTGATGGGAACCTCCACGTTTGGAGGTGTCGCGCATGCGCTGACCACTGCTGAAGCGGCGCCGCAGAATTTCAAGAACGCGGTCTCAGCTGAAGAGTATGCGAAGACTGCGCAAGAGGTTTCTATTGACTACACCAGCCTTGATGATGCAGTGAAATCTGCTCAGGACAAGGGTGTGAAAGTAGCGACCGGCGACGTCAAAGAGGTTACTGTCTCTACGCTTGAAGAAGCTCAGAAATTGAAGAGTGAGGCGGAGAAGGCCCGTGATGCTTCTATTGCAGAGCTGAAGAGCGCACAGTCTGTCAATGCAGAAAATGAGCAGATTGCAAAGCGTAACGCAGATGCAAAGAAAGATGCTGACGCTAAGAACGCGGCTGAGATGAAGCGTTATGAGGCTGAAAAGGCGGCTCAGGACAAGCTTTATAAAGAGCAGGTGGAGAACGCTGACCCCAATAAGGCTCACAAGGACGTCAAGAACCTTGCGGTAGAACAGCCTTTTGAGGTGCTGACCAGCTCGAATAATTTGGCTTCTATCAACGATAAGGCTCCGGCAGGAAACACCACCGACCGCTCTGATTTCCCGAACAATTTCTCCTCCGATGAGGTCTACCGCTTCATCAATTTGGATGGAAACAACCCGAACCTGAAGCTGAAGTACACTGGTGCGGCTGTGGACAAGGAGACCGGCAAGAAGCTTGACGCCACTGTCCAGGTTAAGCGATTCGTCTCTAACCCTGCCGGTTCCCCTCTGAATGCTGATGGTTCCGCCAAGTGGAACAATATGATTGACGTCTACTCGTCCTTCAATGACATCATCTCGTATCAGAAGATTTACGGCATGGAGCTGGAAATCACTTTCTCCGACCATGATTCCGGCAAGGTCTACAACAAGCCTTACTACATCACTATCGGCTCGCTCAACGCTCAGGAGAACCAGGGTGAGACTTCCGCTGTCCGATACGAGCTCACCGCACCTGGCAAGAACATTGCCGCAACTTTCCTCAATAGCGAATCTCTCATCCACCCTGAAGCTCAAACTGTCCACGGCACTGCCGCGGAGTTGAAAGATAAGGCTTTCTTCATCCGCGAGGGATTGAACCAGGTAGCGCCGATTGACGATGAAAGCGCTGAGGGTGAAGCATTGGAGAAGATTGGAGTCACCTACTTTGTAGCAAAGGGAGGGACTGCATCTGTATTCGTAGGAACTACCGGCAACGCCAATATCCCTGGGGCTGATGGTGTTACCGGTGACCCGCAGAAGACCGGTGTCTCTCAGTACTCTGACTACGCGATTGACGCTTCCTACACCCACTTGATGCTGTCTGCAAACACTGTCGCTCCGACGCTCAAGAACCCGGTGAAGCCGAAACTTATTGAACCGAAGGTCGAACCTCTGAAGCCTGTTCCTGGGGTATCTGTTCAGAAGACCGTCATCAAGATTGGTAACGTCCCCCCGGTAAAGACCGTGGCAGACGAAGACATCATCATTCCTGCTGGTAACAATTTGCCCACGCAGACCGTCACCGGCACCACCGGCTCTAAAGCTCTTGACCAGTTCTCCATCACCGACCTTGTAGAGTATGCGAAGGACGGCGACGGTAACTGGCGTGCCCTGGTGTCCATCTCTGAGGACAAGCTCAAGGTTGTGGATGCTGATGGTAAGGACGTAACCGACCTCTTCGACATCAAGGTCGAGAAGGGTAAGCTTGTCTCTGGTACTGGTACCGACTTCGACGGTCACGTTGCTGATGTGGTTACTGCTACCGCTAAGAAACCGGGCAAGCTGACTGTGAACAGTGCCTACTCCCTCAAGGTCGAGTCTAAGTCTCTGAACGATTTCAAGGCTGATGAGATGCGTGACCTGGGTGTTGTGACCATCAACAACAAGCCTATCGTTACCTCCATCCACCGTGTGAAGGAGATCACCGGTCAGGTAAATAAGGAGCTGACGACTCCCGCATCTGAGGTGAAGCCGGGCGCTACCTTGCGTTGGAAGGCTCAGGCTAAGAACTCCTCCGGTGCAGACATGGAGAAGGCTGTCATCTCCGAGTTCCCGGATAACGCCCAGTTCGATGTTGCGTCCGTGAAGTTCCTGAACACTAATGGTCGTGGTGTCGTGAACGGTAACACTTGGGAGATTGGTGAGCTCAAGGCAGGGGAGACTGTCGAGTTCGAGGTTGAGGTAACCCTTAAGAACGACCTTGACATGTCACGTGTCGCCTCCGAGGGTATTCTCAACACCATTGTGCTGACGAACAACCCTAGCCCGGAAGACCCGACCCCCACGAATCCTCCGAAGGAATGCCAGGTGAACACCACCGTGGATGAGGATACGGACGGTTGCGACATGACGGTCACTAAGGTCACCCCTCCGCCGGTAACCCCTGAGACTCCGAAGCCTAACGAGCCCTCGGAGCCGTCTAAGCCCGAACAGCCCAAGACGATTGAGAAGGTGACTGCTGAGACTGGTAGTACCGGTTATGGCACGGCTGGTCTTGATGCACGCACCGCTGGAGGCATCGGATTGTTGCTTCTTGCTGGTGCAGGTGCTGGCGGTCTTGTTGTGAAGCGTCGCCGTGACGCGAAGGCATCTCAGGAAAACTAGTTACTGAGTCGCTAATGTATGTGGTACACTTGCTTTAGTGAGTGAACATTGAACACCCCCTCTACACGATGGTTGTGTAGAGGGGGTTCTCTTTTACCCGTTAGTGGGTAGTGGAAGTTGATATACTTTTTGTGGCTAATGTTTTGAGTGCTGACCACGTTAAGCATCGGTTTACTGTTTGTCAGTGAGTCGATGATTGGTTACGGTACGGTCGTTAGCCCTTACCGGAGTTCACCTGTGGCGTGTATTCATTCCCGCCGTTCTTGAGACTACTTCTACCCATATGAGGCTGGTTACCTGTTGGGTGTGACTAGTGGATAGGATTGGGAATGTTTATGGTTGGTAGTGCTTCCGCACCCATCGGTGCTGGTTCGTAGCTGGCTGAAAAGCCCCTACCTTCTGCGAGTTGGTTGTCGCGGAGGGTAGGGGCTTTTCTAGTTGTGCGGGTTATCCGAGCGTGTTACTCGCTCCGGGGATAGCTTGCGCACCTGCCTTGGCGTATTGACCGTGATTCTTCTGCTTCACGTGCAAAATGATTACCTTGTTGCCGGTGTAGGCGGCGTTAGGCTGATAATGCTTGAACCCCTGGATGCGAGTGTTGTAATTCGCTTCGAGGGCTTGGTAAGCGGTTTCGATGCTAATCACTCGGAGCCCATTGTCGAGGATGTCTCGTTCGTTGCCCTTGAGCTCGGGGGATACGGAGGCGTATTCCTGCCCGTCATCTGCGACGTCATCCACGATGATGTACTGAGAGTAGTTACTTTTAGCGAGCGCCCCATTTTCTTCCTGACTGGGTGCAGGCTGGATGAGGTACCGGGTCTGGTGTGCGGCAACGATGCTGGTCGCAGAGATGGTAGGTGCAGTCTTGAGGGCATCAAGCATATCCTTCAGCTTCTGCTTATCCTCATCGGTCGCTTCTTCATTGTGTGCAGGGTTGGGTACTACCGGGGTGTCAGCTTTAGCTTCTTCTTCTGCGGGGGTGTCAGCGTTAGCTGTCGTGATGGTGCCGGGGGTCTGCTCCTCGGTTCCGAGCATGCCGGTGGAGTAGTCGTTGCCTTGTGCGCGTTTGGGGTGTTCTGCGTCGCGGCTGGGTTCGAGGGTTACGGGTGCGGTGGGTGTGGGGCTGGCGGTGTTGGTGGGGGTTTGGGTGGTTGTTTCGGTCGGGGTGGGTGTAGTGGCTGTGTTTGCGTTTTCTGCACCGCAGGCGGAGAGGGTGAGGGTGAGTGTTGCGAGGGTGAGGGTGGCGAACTTTTTCATGAAGTCTTCCTTCGTCGGCGTTATTGGTGGGCAGTGTCCTTTCTGCGGCGGGCGCGTGGAAAGGAATTTGTTTTCTGCTGTGCCTTAATTTTAGAGTATATCGGCTATGATTGGGGGCATGAGACATGATTATGAAGTTGCGAACAAAAAGACTGCATCGGACAGGTCAGGGAATAAGGTCTCGCGGCGAGCGCTACTGGTTGGTGCTACTGCCGCTGGTGCTGGTGTGGTGGCTGGTGGGGGGTTGTTGTGGTGGCGTCCTTTTGTGGGTTCGGATGGTTCGGTTCGGGTTCCTTATACGGCTGTGCATCGTGATGCTGTGCCTGTGGGTGTTTCTTCGGCTGGTGAGCCGGTGTATCAGCCTGTGGGGGATTCTGAGGGGGAGAGGATGCAGGTGTTGGATGATTATACGTTGTATGCTCCGATGCCGGTTGAGGAGGTTCGTGACCGGGGTGGGTGCGATAGTCGGGTGTCTGCTGTTGTGCCTGGTGGGGTGCCTGGGTTTGGGTGGTTTGTCCCTGATTTGGGGGTTGGGGCGTCGGTGGTTGCGAGTGGGTCTTCTGGTGGGCGGTTGGTTTTGCCGGTGACGAGTGATGGTTCTGGTGTGTGGTATGCGCAGTCTAACCCACTAACTGCTGTGGAGGGTTCCACTATCCTTGCAGGGCACGTAAACCGCCGAAACTACTATCTATCCCCCTGGGGGTACCTACATCGGCTAACTGGGTGTGAGCGTTTGTTTTTGGGGGATGGTTCCGGTGGGGTGTCTGAGTGGTGTGTTTCTGATGTTTTTACGGTGCCGCAGAGTGGGTTGGGTAGTGTGGCTGGGATGTGGGACAAGGGTGGTGTGCGGTCGTTGTGGTTGGTGACGTGTTCTGGTCGTCAGGTGGGGGAGGATGGTGCCGCCGCGTCTGGTAGTACGTTTGGGTTTGGGTATGAGTATAATCTCGTGGTGCGGTGTGTGCCGTGTGTGTGATTTTGTGGGTAAACGAAGGTAGAATTGGTGTGTTAAGTTTTGTATTTTTTGAAGGGTGAAAGTTATGGCTTTTGTTTTGAGTCCGTCTCGGCGTGAGGTTCTTACTTCTGCGTGTGAGCTTGTGCGTGAGGTGTTGGGTGATTCTGTTGAGGGTACTTTTGATTCGGTGGTGAAGGCTCCGTTTACTTTGGAGTCTGCTGGGATTAGTGACCTTGATGTTTTGGATAAGCTGAACGTTGAGGTTATTGGGGAGAACGCTACGGCTATTTTGGGTCTTGTCCGTGCGGAGGGTGACCGTTCGTGGGATGAGTATGCGTTTGCTGTGGCGAAGATTTATGCGTGGGCGGCAGAAGAAGCATACCGTCGCGATAGGACTTTCGGGTTGGCGGCGTCCCCTGTTGATATGTTCGCTAGTGTCGGTCTGATTCGTGCTTCGGTGCCTGTTTCTGATGACCGGGCTTCTTCGTTTGAGGGTATGCTCTGGTTGGGCTTCTCTAATTTCATGGTGGCTCGGCAGGCGTTGGGTGCGGAGAAGGCGGCGCTCATGTACTGGAATGCTTTTGAGAATCGCCGCAAGGGGCTCTCTGCGAAGGAAGGGTGAAACTGATTGTTTACTGGTTTGCTCCGTGTTGTCCGTAAGGGACAGGATGAAGGTAAGGTTCATAATCCGAAGCCTGTGGATGAGGTTCCTCTGGTTGAGGGTTCTTCTAACCAGGTGGATACTACGATGATTCGTACGGTTCCTGCTGATGTGAGTCGTGTGCAATCTGGTGGTACTGGTACGGGTGGGTCGCCTTTGATTCGTCCGTTGCAGTTCTAACGTACATGGACTCGCCGCGTCTTCCTGGATTGCCCTGCGTGTTAGCTGAGAAGCTGGCGTGCAGGGCAATTCTGCGTATTGTTTACCGCAAGTGAAATAAGCTACAATGGTTGAGAACTTCCCAACCTACGCCTTGCGCCCATTTACCGTAAGGTGTGAACCCAAGAAAGAGAGCGAAACAGAGTATGGCTGAAGCCGCTAACGAACCGGAGCAGAACAACACCTCCAAACCCTGTAAAGCAACCCGCGACTGCCCGAAGGGAGGCGAACACCCCACCACCGGCAGTGAAAACACTGGCGACCAGCAGGCAACCACCTGCACCGACTGCGCACCCGAAAACACCGACGGGACTGCTGGCATGCTCAACGCACTGCTGGGCGACCCGGAAAAGGTGCACAACATCTACAAGTACACCACCTACTTCACTGCCACATTCAGCATCCTCCTGATGTCGCTGGCACTGGGCACCGGATTCGCACAGTTCTACGTCCGGCAGGGCATCACCGACTACGCCGAAATCCTACCCCGCACCGCCATGATGGTCGGCTGGTTCTTCGCAATCCTCGGCATCACCGCGTTCCTCCTGGCAATCACCAGCAACATGGACACCACCCCGTTCCTCAAGCGACTCAAAGGCATCCTCAAAGCCTTCGGAGTCCTCATCCCGATGGTCGCCCTCGGAATCATCAGCGGCTCCCTCTTCGGCGCAACCCTCGACGACAAAGCCGCCACACTCATCAGCGACACCAGCTTCACCTGGGCGTTCATCCTCGGCATCACCATGCTGATTGCCCAACTGCTCACCAGTCAGTTCTTCCTCAACCTCGCCGCAAAACTCCTCGACAAAGAAGACATCGACACCAAGTAACCACACACCACACAGCCAACACCAGAGGCTCCCAAACCCCGTTCCACACCTGCACCACACGCAGAAACAAGAACAGGGAACAGGGAGCCTCTTCTGCTATTCCAAACACATGACACTCTACGTATTCGACAACCCCAACCTCACCAGCACCCCCACCAACCTACTCGACAAACAAACCCAACAACACCTCAAAAAACTCCACCAAAAAGGACTCATCAAAACAATCCCCCACAAAAGCACCCCCACCCTAAAAACCATCAACACCACCACCTACACAGGACTCACCCAACAAACCACCCCC
>ERZ1674055.149-NODE-150-length-13298-cov-7.655667_pt1 | contig 13298 bp, 9 predicted proteins | sample MGYA00581121_ERZ1674055 | MGnify/ENA primary metagenome ERZ1674055 (study PRJEB41354, sample SAMEA4873334) | human saliva metagenome | biome: human-associated habitat [ENVO:00009003]; feature: mouth environment [ENVO:08000002]; material: saliva material... | reverse complement strand
GAAAATTATATTGAGATTGTTTCTGTGATAGTATAGTGTTATTGATGACTTCTATCATTGTGTATTTGCATCTTTCTTTGTAACTTTGTATTCAAACCAATGTCTGGCTTATAGTATTGTTTGTGTTGGTTGATAGGTAATAAAGAATTTGTAATGACTTACGCTAATATTATTCTCCCCCTTCCTCTTGAAGGCTATTTTACGTATGGTGTACCCGATGCATTGGCATCTCGGGTGACAGTTGGTGTACGAGTGTCTGTGCCTTTGGGAAAGAGTAAGGTCTATGTGGGCATTGTTGCGGAATATCCTGTAAATATACCGAATCCATCGGAGAATGATGCTGTAGGTGGAAAGAAGATTACCTATAAGAATATCATAGATGTACTGGATAACACTCCTGTACTCTTACCACAGCAGCTAAAGCTCTGGCATTGGATATCCGATTACTATATGTCGCCAATTGGGGATGTCTATAAGGCTGCATTGCCATCGGGACTGAAAGAGGAATACGGTTATCGACCACGAACAGAACTTTATATCCGATTAGCTGACAACTTACGCCATGAAAGGACGCTCTCACTTATGATTGACTCTATGAAGCGTGCAGCGAAACAAGTGGAAGTGCTTATGGCTTATTTGCAATTGGCTGGTGTCGATGAAATGGCAGAAATTACACCAGAGACAGTACTGCGAGAGGTGACCAGAGAGGAGTTGATGAACGTTACTCATGCTTCTGTTGGTGTTATTCGTGCCTTACAGGATCGAAAAATATTGGTTACCTATGAGAAGGAGGTCGGTAGATTGAACAGTGGAAAGCCATCACATCCAGAGAATATCAAACCTCTAAACGAAGCACAGACTGAGGCTTATAATCAGATTCTTTTGCAAATGATGTCTCATCGTGTGACACTACTACATGGAGTGACCTCTTCTGGAAAGACGGAAATATACATCCATCTCATTCAGAAAGCCCTCAATGAGCATAAACAGGTGTTATACCTCTTGCCTGAGATTGCCCTAACCGTACAGATAACAGAACGTCTGAAGGCCGTTTTTGGCGATCGATTGGGAATTTATCATAGCAAGTATAGCGATGCGGAGCGTGTGGAAATATGGCATAAGCAGTTGTCTGATTCACCTTATGATGTTATTTTAGGTGCAAGAAGTGCTATTTTTCTCCCATTTCATCGATTAGGTCTTGTCATTATAGATGAAGAACATGAGCAGAGTTTTAAGCAACAAGACCCTGCTCCTCGTTATCATGCACGCTCAGCAGCGATTGTGTTGGCACAGATGTATCCTGAGGCAAAGACGCTTTTGGGAACAGCTACACCGTCTATGGAGAGCTATTATAATGCTAAGCAGGGCAAGTATGGTCTTGTTGAGTTGACACGCCGTTATAAAGATATTCAACTTCCTGAAATAGAAATTGTTGATATAAAGGATCTTTATCGTCGAAAGATGATGACTGGCGCCTTCTCTCCACGCCTTCTATCTGCTGTTCGTGAGGCATTGGGGCGTGGCGAACAAGCAATATTATTTCAGAATCGACGTGGATTTGCGCCGATGGTGGAGTGTAGACAGTGCGGGTGGGTTCCAAAGTGTCCAGACTGTGATGTTTCGTTGACGTATCACAAGAATATGAATTATCTCTCCTGTCACTACTGTGGCTATACGATGAAAGTACCTGATGTTTGTCCTTGCTGTGAAAGTGAGGATATCCGTGGTCGTGGTTATGGTACGGAGAAGATCGAAGATGAAATCCGTTATATCTTCCCTGAGGCTCGTATTGCTCGTATGGACCTTGATACAACCCGCACACGTAATGCCTATGAACGTTTGATTAATGACTTTTCTACAGGGAAGAGTAATCTTCTGATAGGTACGCAGATGATTTCAAAGGGTCTCGACTTTGATAAGGTGTCTGTCGTTGGAATCCTCAATGCAGACTCAATGTTGAATTATCCTGACTTTCGTGCATACGAGCAAGCGTTTATGATGATGAGTCAGGTGAGTGGACGAGCAGGAAGAAAAGGCAGGCAGGGGTTGGTAATTCTTCAGACAAAGAGTCCAGATTTGCCTGTTATTCAGCAGGTAGTGCGTAATGATTATCAGTCGTTTTATTCCGACTTACTTACCGAGAGACTGGAATTTCATTATCCTACATTCTATCGACTTGTCTATGTCTATTTGAAGCATAGGGATGAAAACACGGTAAATTCAGCAGGTTTGGAATTAGGAAGTAGACTCCGTGAAATCTTCAGTGACCGTGTGTTAGGTCCTGACAAACCTGCTGTAGCTCGAGTGAAGACCTTAAACATTAGAAAGATTATGCTAAAGTTGGAGAATGGTATTGACTATTCTCGTGTTCGCCAGTATCTTCGTGGAGCCTTAGAAGCCATGTTGAAGGATAAGAGATATGGTGCTCTTCAAGTGTATTATGATGTTGATCCACTTTAGTATATAGTTTCTTGTCACTTTTCTAAAGTCTTATTCTCTAATTGGGCGGAACTTAATGCTAAGGTAGGGAATTAGCGGAAATTCCCTAATTAGGTGTGATGTTTATCTGTCTTCTGCATATAACTTATTACCATATTATAGACTTTTGTAAACTATTTTCGTGCAGTTCAAAACTAATACATGGTCTTTTGGCTTCTAAAAGACGCCTAATTGACTTGCAATAGGTGCCCTTTTGAGTTCTAACTAACGCCCTTTTGAAGTCCAATTAAGCACCTTTTGTTTTGCTACTTTATAACTGATTGATTTACTGTTGGTTGCAAACCTGCTTTTTATATGTGTTTTTGCTGTTATTTTGTGATGTCTTATTTGAAGTTATGTAAGGATTTTTCAAACCCTTGTCTACGGATTACTGTAGTAACGGAAGAACCTGTCTCTCAAATAAGATAAGGTATGAGAAGCATCTTTTATCTCATGTATTAATAGGTTTAAGATGGATGTTAGTCAAAGTAGGGGTAAAGTTCTTTAAAGCCTTCAACAATGTCGTTGATGAGGTTAGGATTGCTACATAATTCCTTTTTGTTTAATAACAGGTAGGCACTCTTTCCTATATTGATCATATGCTCATACTCATTAGGACTAAATAGTGTAAGCGTATATCTTCTATATACACGGAACCGACTGGTGTTATCTTCTGATTCCCCAATTCTATTGGCACCGATGAAGCCAAAGGAAGCTTGTGAATCTTTCTTTGCTACCTTGTTCATAATAGCCATGCAAGTGTAGATACATTGTCTTGCTTCATTAAGTCCGGTCATTACATTATACTTCTTATCACTATCTCTGTGTGCTTTCAAGTGAAATTTGACAGTATAGAAATGATGTTTGTAGACCTCAATCCAAACCCAATAAGTCTGATTAGATTTGGGAGATTTGAAGGAATATAACTCTTTGAATAGCATAAAGCCTTGGGGACCATCCCAAGGCTCTGTTACTTTCTTTACAAATCTATATGGATAATGTTTGATGTCCATTTCATTTATATTATAATATGAGATAAGGATAGGCATCTATCTTTTCCCGCTTAGCCTCTTCGTCGGGAACACGTATGAAGCCTTCTCCACTGTAGAGAATCTTTTTCTCTTCATCGGAGAGGTATTTAGCTATTCGTTGTTTATATTCCTTTGTCTTCTGTGCTTGATAAACTCTTCGTTTCGCTCTCAGCACTTGTACTTTATCTGTTGTTCCCATAAACTTATTCCTTTCTGTTGCAAATATATGAATATTAGTTGAAAACGACAAGTAATTATGATGAAATTATAAAAGTGTAGAGGCAGTCAGAATCACTCTGACTGCCTCTTAATGGTATTAGTTGTGGAAAACGGTAGATTTATTTGTGGCTTAGAAATCAATATCAAGTCCAACACCGAGTACCTTATTGGTACGAGTGAAGATATCGGTGTTTTTGGTTGTGAGAGTCTTAGACTGCATTGTTACAGTACCATCAGGCTGTGTCACTTGCTCCTGACCTGCTTCGACAGCACCATCGTATTCCTTCTTGAAGTTTGAATAGTTGGTAAAGAAGTAAGCAATGTTGAGATGAGCGTTCTTTGCAACCTTAATCTTTGCACCGAAACCGAAGCTGTAACTGCTCGTTACGAAGCTAAGATCGGTCAGGTATTTACCATCACCAAGTCCGTAGAGCGTACGCTGGCCACCTGCGCTGACTGTTACTGAAGGGTTGATATCCCACTCAACACCAGCAAGGAACTCTTGTGTGTTATGCTTAAGGAAGCGCTGCTTGTCATTGTCCATGCGTGCATCCTTATCGAAATAGTGGTTATATCCTGCCATAACACGGAGGTTCTTCAGTACTTCATACTGTGCACCGAGTGCAAGAATACCAGGAATATCGTTTGGTGTGTTCACGCCATTCTCGTACTTTTTGGTGTCATCACGCTTTGTGTTGTTCTCAATATTGAACTTTGTGGTAAACTCATAGCGTGCAGCGAAGTTCCATTTGCCAGTGCGATAGTCAATACCGAGGATTGGAGTGATACCCCATCCGCGCTGAGAAACCTCTAAATAGCGATCTTTTACCTTTTCTTTACTACTGTCCAACTTGTCTGCACCTGCGCGAATGAGCTTTGCACCAGCTGTTGCCTTCTGTGCTCCAGCCGCGTATTGGTCAGCTGCAGCCTGTAACTGAGCCTTTGTTGTAGGATCGGTAGCTTTATCAGCTTGCGCACGAAGGGCATCTGCTTGAGTCTGTGCAGCAACAGCCTGTGTTTGCAATGCACTTGCCTTTTCGTTCAAAGCGTTAACCTTTGATTGGAAATAATCGTAGAGATTCTGGTTGTTTCCACCCACATTTGCTGAAATGTTGGTGATACTACCTTGGTATTTGTTATAGATATAATTGAAACGAGCACCACCAAATACAGAGAGATTCTCGTTAATCTTATAAGCAACACCGAGTTGGAGACCGAAGTTATACTGTTGACCGCTCATATAGCTTTGAAGGCTATAGCTGGTTGCAGGCGTTTCCTGCTGTCCAAGTAGTGCCGCAAAGGTAGGCAACTGCTGGTTGATAAGTGCAGGGAGGAGCGATACTGGACGTTCAAATGTAGGAAGACCGTCGTTGAATGCAGCCTTACCGCCGCCTCCAGTCAAACCAAATCCAGCTTGAAAACTCCATTTATCTTTATTATATGCCACCTGGAAAGATGGGAGGATAGGCACAGAAGCCTTACCTTGATAGAACTTACTGCCATCAGTTGTATTGCCACCATTCAACTTGAAAGGATACTCATAAGGAGTATTAGCTAATGCAGGCACACTGAAAGTAGATGTTATCTCACGTGTCTGATATACGTTCTGGAAGTTAAGAGAGAGATGAAAACCTTGGTCAAGGAAAGCTACACCAGCAGGGTTAAAGTAAACACCGTCAATACCAATAGCACCTACACGTGCAAAGTTACGGTTAAATGCGATGCTCTGATTGGTGTTTGTAAGCAATCCTCCGGCTTGTGTTGTTGTTGCCATTGCGAGTAATGCAGCTGCAAGGACAGTCTTCTGATACTTCATTGTTGATTCGTAAGTGTATATAAAACTTATATATTTTGGTTGCAAAGTTATGAATATTGTTCTAAACTTCCAAATTTTCGTTTGTTTTTTCTCATTTTTAGTTAAAATGTGCAGCGTTAATTAGGTAGTTAAAGGGCTGAAATAAGATTATGTTGTTAAATGAATAGAATGGGAATAGAAGAAAGACTTATCTATATACAGGGTATTACTATGCCATATTAGATGGTCTTGCAAAGGATGATAAACTCAAAGATAAAAACGATTCGATACTATGTCTATCTGTTTCCTACAAATAACTTGATTCCTACATTACAGGTGTTTGTAAACTATTTTTATGCGACTCAAAACCAATACATGCTCTTTTGGCTTCTTAAAGATGCCTAATTGACTTGCAAAAGATGCCCTTTTGGAGTCTAACTAACGCCCTTTTGAAGTCCAATTAAGCACCTTTTGAAATGCAGTTTTGCAAAGGCTTGATAGCGAATAACTTACAAAGGTGCTATTAATGCTCGTTTTTAGCCTTATTTTCTGTCTTTTTATAGCTTGTTTTGTAAAGAAAATTCTAAAGTCTTAAACACTAAAGTATCAAAGAAAACAGGCTAATAACCTCCGCTTTCTCTATGTATCGATGGTACCTTCGTTCCTTTTATTGCTTTTTAAATCTTCCTCCGTGTTTTCCTTTTTTCTGTGTGGCATCATGTCAAAGTTCTAAGCTTAAGAGGTAAGCCTTATCATTTTAAATGATTGAAGCTCCTAAAAAGAAACCCCACTATGTTACTATTGTTGTAACTTAGTGAGGTCTCTTGGCGTTTATGTATCTTCCTTTTGGAAAGGAAGGGGAGAGGAGTCAGCCTTGTGGTTGTCCTCAAGCTTCTATGCTTTCAACTGTGGGTACTGAATACGAGTGTGATACATCGCTTTCAGACGTTCGATAAGTACAGCCTTAGCAGCGGTGATGTCACGGAATGTGATAGGACAATCCGTGAAGTTTCCATCAGCAACTTGACCATCAATGAGTCGGTTTACTAATCCACTGATACTCTCTTCGGTGTATTCCTGTAGAGAACGTGAAGCAGCCTCGACGGTATCACTCATCATAAGAATAGCCTGTTCGCGTGTGAAAGGATTTGGTCCAGGGTAACGGAATAAGTCTTCGTTGACCTCCTCATCTGGATGTTCATTCTTGTAGTGTATGTAGAAATACTTAGCAAGTCCAGCACCATGATGGGTGGTAATAAACTCCTTAATCTCACGTGGGAGGTTGTATTTTTCTGCAAGTTTCAGACCTTCCGTTACATGGCTGATGATGATACGTGCGCTCTCAAGGTCGTTTAGCTTGTCATGTGGGTTGATGCCTGCCTGATTCTCGGTAAAGAATGCAGGGTTGAGCATCTTGCCAATGTCATGATAGAGCGCACCAGTACGTACCAACTGACCCTTTGCACCGATTCTACTGGCTATTTCTGTGGCAAGATTACCAACCGTGATAGAGTGCTGGAAGGTACCAGGAGCAACCTCACTGAGTCGGCGTAGCAGTTCATTGTTTGTGTTTGACAACTCAAACATTGTTACGGTAGATACGAAGCCGAAAGTCTTCTCGATGACCAACATCAGTGGATAGGTAAAGAGAAGGAAGAAGCCATTGACAGCAAAGTGGTAATACATGGTGCGATCAAGCTTCGAGAAATCGTCTGCCTGTATGAGTTGGAGCGATAGGTACACTGCTGCTGAGGCAATTGTAACAAGGAGTGCGGTAAGGAAGATTTGACTTCTCTTTGATAATTCGCGCAAAGAATAAATCGCCACGAGGCCAGCAACAAACTGTACGATAATGAATTCGTATTGATATTTGACAGCCACTGCACAGATAAGTACCATTGTCATGTGTCCTATGAAGGCTGTTCGTGAGTCCATAAACACACGGAAGAATATCGGAGCCATACTGAATGGAAGGATATACACACTCAGAATATTATGCTCCATCATTAAGGATGTGAGGATAGGATAGATGACTATCATCACATAAAGGAGCGAGATGGAACGCGGTTTATTAAAATAATCTTTTCTGAAAAGTGCCAAGTAGAGTGTGAAAAGGCAAATGAAGATTAGGACGTAGATGGTCTGCCCGATGAAGGTAGATGTTATCTCGTCTTCAGTAGCCTTGCGCTTCTCCATTGCTTGTTCAAAGGAATTAAGCACACGATAGGTCTTTGCATCGACAATGTCACCACGGTCGATGATGCGTTGTCCCTCCAGTACCATGCCTGAAGCCTGCGGAATAAGACTTAGCATATCGTTCATCTCCGTCTCACTACGGTCTTTGTCATAGACAAGGTTTGCCTCTATGTATTCGTTAAGATTACATTGCTGAAGTATGGAACGCTTCGGACCTAACAAAGGGTCCATGAAAAGCTGCTCATAGGCACCGAGGGTAGAGTAGGTCTTATTAATAGGTACACTTACTGCTTGCTTACCAGTTACGACACGGATATAATGGTTACTGTCCTTGGCAAGTGTAGAGTACTGTTGTGGGTCAATGACTCCAGCCTCATAGATTTCGTGTAGCCGGTGGGCAATCGCATCGATATAGTCTTTTGACAAGCCTGGTATACCATCCTTGTATGCCTGCTTAAACTGTTCAATCTTCTTCTGTTCAACCGTTTGGTTAATGTTGTAATAAGGCTGGAAATGCTTTGTGATAGAGTCTTTCTCAATCTTCAACGCAGCATCAGTCTTAAAGATAGGGAAGTCGAACTTAGCAATCAACTGTCCGTACATCCATGGTTTTCCTTCGTCATAATGGAAAAGTTTACCTTGTGTACGGGGTAAAAATAGCACTATCAAAACGACGGCAACGATGATCAAGGCTACTCTTGAGACCATATTCCGCCAATAGGGGTTGCTTATGTTTTTGAATCTTATCATCTTATATATTGTTTCGTAAATGTTATAACAAGCTGTTGTTACTTGTTGCGTAATCCTCTAACAACTTGCGAAAATACTAAAAATATAGCGGATAGTCAAAAAAAAGCATTAATTTTGCAGGAAAATATAATATTTAAGACAATGGCAGAAAGAAATGTGAGAGTGCGTTTTGCTCCAAGTCCAACAGGTGCTTTGCATATTGGTGGTGTGCGTACTGCTTTGTATAACTACCTTTTCGCTCGTCAACATGGCGGCAAACTTATCTTCCGTATTGAAGACACAGACTCTAATCGTTTTGTTCCAGGGGCAGAGGAATATATCCTCGACTCTTTTGATTGGTTAGGTATTAAGTTTGATGAGGGTGTTAGCTTTGGTGGCGAACATGGTCCTTATCGTCAGAGTGAACGTCGTGATATTTATAAAAAGTACGTCAATCAGCTTTTAGAAGCTGGTAAGGCATACATTGCTTTTGATACTCCAGAGGAGTTGGATGCGAAGCGTAAGGAAATTGAAAACTTCCAGTATGACGCGCATACTCGTCTGCAGATGCGTAACTCTTTGACAATGTCAAAGGAGGAAGTTGAAAGTCTGATAGAAGATGGCCAACAATATGTTGTTCGTTTCAAGATAGAACCAGGTGAGGAAGTTCATATCAATGATATGATTCGTGGTGATGTTTGCATCAAGACAGATATCCTTGATGATAAAGTTCTGTTCAAAAGCGCAGACGAATTGCCAACTTATCACCTTGCAAACATCGTTGATGATCACTTGATGGAAATCTCTCACGTTATTCGTGGTGAAGAATGGTTGCCAAGTGCACCGTTACACGTATTGCTTTACCGTGCCTTTGGTTGGGAAGATAGTATGCCACGCTTTGCCCATCTGCCTTTGTTGTTGAAGCCAGAGGGTAAGGGTAAGCTCAGTAAGCGTGATGGTGACCGCCTTGGTTTCCCTGTGTTCCCATTGGAGTGGCACGACCCTAAGACTGGTGAAGTAAGTTCAGGCTATCGTGAGAGTGGCTATTTCCCAGAGGCAGTAGTCAACTTCTTGGCACTCTTGGGCTGGAACCCTGGTACAGAACAGGAACTCTTCTCGCTTGAGGAACTTGTAAAAGCATTTGATATCACGAAGTGTTCAAAGAGTGGAGCTAAGTTTGACTATCAAAAGGGTATGTGGTTTAACCACGAATACATCCTCCAAAAGTCTGATGATGAGATAGCACAACTCTTTGCACCAATCGTAGCTAATAATGGCATCGAGGCTACTATGGAGCAGGTGACACAGGTTGTACACATGATGAAAGACCGTGTTAGCTTCGTGAAAGAACTTTGGGAGCTTTGCTCTTTCTTCTTCATTGCACCAACAAGCTATGATGAGAAGACCGTTAAGAAACGTTGGAAGGAATATTCTGCACAGCAGATGAGCGAGCTTGCTGATGTCTTGGAGGGAATAGAAGACTTCAGTGTCGAAGGTCAGGAACCTATTGTTTTGAAGTGGGTAGAGGACAAAGGCTATAAGCTTGGTGATATCATGAACGCATTCCGACTCACCCTTGTTGGTATTGGTAAGGGTCCTGGAATGTTCGATATATCTGCTTTCCTTGGCAAAGAGGAAACCTTGAAGCGTATGCACAAGGCTATTGAGGTGTTGGGATAAGCACCTTGAAAGGCTAAATTAATTGAGCCGAGTATGTATAATATAATAATGTATGTCATCCAGTTTGGTATCGCTATGGGTAGTCTTTTCAATGGAAAGCTACGTAAGATGTGGCGAGGAGAACAGGAGGCTATGCGGATTTTACGTGAGAAGGTGGAGCCAGACGCTCAATATGTTTGGTTTCATGCTGCTTCATTGGGCGAGTTCGAACAAGGTCGCCCTTTGATAGAGCAGATACGAAAAGACTATCCGCAATATAAGATTCTGCTTACTTTCTTTTCTCCTTCAGGCTATGAGGTGAGAAAGAATTATGAGGGCGCAGACATCATCACCTACCTTCCTATAGATACGGTGGGCAATGCACGCAGATTCCTACGTGCAGTTCGTCCTGTCATGGCGTTCTTTATCAAGTATGAATTCTGGTATAATTACCTGCATATCCTGCAGTATCGTGAAATACCAGTCTATAGTGTGTCAAGCATTTTCCGTCCAGATCAAATCTTCTTTAAGTGGTATGGTCGTGGTTATGGTCGTGTCTTGAAGTGCTTTAGCCGTTTCTTTGTTCAGAATGAGGAGAGCAAGGAACTCTTGAATAAGATAGGTATTTCTGATGCTATGGTGGTGGGTGATACTCGCTTCGACCGTGTTCTGCAAATCAAGGAGGCAAGCAAGAGACTGCCATTGGTGGAGAAGTTCGTCAATAGGGATGCTACTGATAGAAAGAAAGTCTTTGTGGCTGGATCATCATGGCAGCCTGATGAGGAAATCTTCCTTAAGTACTTTAATGAGCATAGGGACTGGAAACTTATTATTGCACCGCACGTTATCGGAGAAGATCATCTAAAGACTATCCTCTCACTGATAAAGGATAAGAAGGTAATACGCTACACACAGGCAACAGAAGAGAATGTTGCTGATGCAGATGTATTGATTATCGACTGTTTTGGTTTGTTGTCTTCGATTTATCATTATGGTGATGTCGCCTACGTCGGTGGTGGTTTCGGTGTAGGAATCCACAATGTTCTTGAGGCTGCTGTGTGGGATATGCCAGTTCTCTTTGGTCCTAATAACAAGCATTTTGCTGAAGCACAAGGACTCTTGCGTGATGGTGGTGGCTTTGAAGTTTTTGACTTTGAAAGTTTTAGTTTGTTGATGAATCACTTTGCTGAAGACGAAGAATATCGCTCCGCTTGTGGTTCTTTGGCAGGTACTTATGTCGAGAGTTTGGCAGGTGCTACAAATAAAGTTCTAAGCAACGTAAAGTTATGAAATATCAGATAACATGTGATAACTGTGGAACACAGTTTATTGTTGAGGCTGAAGAAGGACAAACAATCGAGTGTACTTGTCCTCATTGTCAAGGTGTCATGGAGGTTACATTACCTTTGGTGAGTGCTGGTCAGCAGTATGAACAACCTACAGGCTTTACCCCACAGGCGCAGCAGGTACAAGGAGAAACGCACAAGAAAGACAACAATGCAATCCTTTGGGGCGTTGTTATCGGTCTACTTCTATTGGCTGGTGGTGTAGGTGCTTATTTCACTTTCGGCTCTTCTTCGCCAGAAACACCTGTGACTGATAGTATCCCTAATGATACGATTCCATATGAATCTCCTATTCAAGTAGAGCAAACTCCATCTGTTGATACTGTGGCAACAGCCCCAGCAGAGCCTGAGCAGAAGGAAGAAGAGCAAGTTGAAGAACAGCCAGAAGAAGACGCAGATACCATTGCTGTTTCAGGACACGATGAGTAACTTCAACGATACACATAACGAATAAAACAGAAATATATACATGGGAAAGATTATTTTAACAGGTGACCGCCCTACAGGTAAACTTCACTTGGGTCACTACGTGGGTTCTCTCCGCCGTCGTGTGGAACTTCAGAACCTCGGAGACTACGATAAGATGTTTGTCTTTATGGCAGACGTACAGGCATTGACAGATAATGCTGACAACCCAGAGAAGATTCGACAGAATATTATTGAGGTAGCTTTAGATTATCTCTCTGCTGGCTTGAGTCCAGAGAAATGTACACTCTACATACAGAGTCAGATTCCTGAAATAGCTGAACTGACCACTTTCTTGATGAATCTTGTCAGCGTAAGCCGTGTTCAGCGTAACCCAACGGTGAAGACTGAGATTAAGATGCGCAACTTTGAAGCTAATATCCCAATGGGCTTCTTTGCTTATCCTGTTTCTCAGGCTGCTGATATTGCAGCTTTCAAGGCTACTACTGTCCCTGCAGGTGAGGACCAAGAGCCTATGTTGGAGTTGACACGTGAACTTGTACGTCGCTTCAATCAGATTTATGCACCAGTACTCGTTGAGCCTGCTATTATGTTGCCAGAGAATGCTACGGCACGTCGTCTGCCTGGTACAGATGGTAAGGAGAAGATGAGTAAGAGTCTTGGTAACTGTATCTATCTCTCTGACGACGCTGACACAGTATGGAAGAAGGTGAAGACAATGTACACTGACCCAACTCACTTGAATATTTCTGACCCAGGTCATGTTGAGGGTAATGCTGTGTTTACTTACCTTGATGCCTTCTCAACCGATGAGGACTTCGCTGAGTTCTGGCCAGAGTTCCAGAACCTTGATGAGTTGAAAGCTGCTTATACAGCCGGTGGTATCGGTGATATGAAGTGTAAGAAGTTGCTCAATAGTGTATTGAACAAGATGTTGGACCCAATCCGTGCGCGCCGTCGTGAGTACGAACAGGATATTCCAGAGATCTATAATATCCTCAAAAAGGGTTCATTGGAAGCACGCGAAACTGCAGCCCAGACTATGGATGAGGTGCGTGCAGCTATGCAGATTAACTATTTCGAGGATACCGATTTGATTCAGAGTCAGGCTGAGCGATTCAGACAGAAGTAAGTCTTTAGCTCTGCTTTAAAGTCATATAGCAGTCTTATTCCATCTTTTTATAGAAGGAATAAGACTGTTTTTTGTGTCTAATAGTCTTGCAGTTAGTACTCTTGATTAAGTTTTCTTACCTGTTCTAACGTATGTGCGAACGCCCCGCACGTATGGTGTGGACGCTTAACACCATTGGTGTGGAGGCTTATCACGCTACAATAAGTTCTAATTCTTCGAACGATTTATTGGTCGGAAAGAACCATAATACTAACAGTAAACCATGCTTTAACCCAATTCGGTCATTA
>ERZ1674055.141-NODE-142-length-14117-cov-13.218106_pt1 | contig 14117 bp, 8 predicted proteins | sample MGYA00581121_ERZ1674055 | MGnify/ENA primary metagenome ERZ1674055 (study PRJEB41354, sample SAMEA4873334) | human saliva metagenome | biome: human-associated habitat [ENVO:00009003]; feature: mouth environment [ENVO:08000002]; material: saliva material... | reverse complement strand
TGAGCAGCAGCGTGAGGCGTTTGAGCGTGCGGTGGCGCGTGCTCAGCAGCTGTACCCATCCCCCATTGTTACGCAGATTAAGCCCCTAGGCGTGTTCTATGAGGCTGAGGATTATCACCAGAACTACTACGCATTGAATCCGGCGCAGGGGTATTGCACGTTTGTGGTGAGCCCCAAGGTGGCCAAGGCTCGCCGCGCTTTCTCGCAGCTGCTCCGTTAGAACGGTTTTGTGACGAACGGTTAGTGGGATGAACGGGTAGCCCGGGTATGATGATTACAGTAGCTCACTCAGCTCTGATGAATTCTACCGAGAGGCTATGATGAACAGCCCTTTCCCTGTTTCTTCCATTGTGACCCGTCGCGCCGCCCTGCTGGCCGCCGGTGCTGGTGCCGCCGTGACGCTGAGCGCCTGTGCCCAGTCCGTGCATCCGCTGTCGAAGTCTTCCGAGTCGGCTTCCGAACCCGCCTCGGCAAGTGAGTCCGCGTCTTCCAGCGCCTCGGCCTCCGCTTCTTCTAGCGCCTCGGCCTCTTCCAGCGCTTCTGCGTCTTCGAACAAGTCCTACAAGGGTCCCCTGAAGTTCGATAACTACGAGAAGAACGGCACCTACGTTCCGGCCACCGAAACCGAAAAGGCCAAGAACGTGCCGAAGCCCCTCCCCCCGGAGCACATGAATGATCGGAGCCCCGAGGGAATCTACGAGTTTACGGGCTTCTGGCTGGCTGCTATCAACTACCTGATGCTCACCGGCGATTCTGAGCCTCTCAAGAAGGCTGATCCCGCCGATGTGTACGTTAAGCAGTTTGATGAGTACGTTCGACTATACCAGGACTACGATGGTTGGGCTTACGGTGCCGATACCCTGATGGAGATGAGCCTTTTGGCGGATCTTCCCCGTCAGAGCACCAAGAACCCCAACCAGTACACGTGGAGTGCCAACCTCACCTTCAACCAGGATTTGAAGGCTCACGTAGATGGTTCTGCTCCCCACAAGATTGCCAAGAGCGAGGGCGGCCGCACGTATGTTGGTGTGGAGTATAAGAATGGTGTCTGGGTGATGCTCACCGGTCACGAGGATGAGGCTTCCGCATCGGCTTCTTCGGCATCGGCATAACTTCCTCTCTCCCCTCCCCCGTACGCACTATTGTGGTTGTGTGCGGGGGACTTTGTGTTTTCGGGATTTCGTGTTTAAGCGCCTGTCCGGCGGCGTATTTCATACATGACGCGCGATGACGGGGCCTTCAGCAAGGACAGGTATGATAGGAGCGGTGGCTCACTCAACTTCCGATAATCTACAAACTTCGAAAGGCTACGATGACCGGCCCTTCTTCCGCCCCCGTTACCCGACGCACCGCGCTATTTATCACCGGCGCTACGGCTACCGTCGCGCTGAGCGCCTGCGCTCCGAAGGTACGCCCCCTAGCTGATTCCTCTGCCTCGGGCTCGTCTTCTTCGTCTCCGTCGGCGGCTTCCTCGTCTAGTGCGTCTGCTTCTTCGAAGGCATCCGCTTCGGCTTCTTCGGGTAAGTCCTACAAGGGTCCCCTGAAGTTCGATAACTACGAGAAGAACGGCACCTACGTTCCCGCCACCGAAACCGAAAAGGCCAAGAACGTACCGAAGCCCCTCCCCCCGAGCAACATGCACGACCCGTCGGTCGATGGTATCTACTCTTTCCTCGGCTACTGGATTTCGTCGATTAATTATTTGTTGCTTACCGGCGACTCCGAACCGCTGAGCAAGTCCGATCAGGATTATGTGGAGATTTTCCAGCGTTTCTCCACCATGTACCAGGACAAGTCCGGTTGGATGTACGGTTCTGATGCTCCGATGGGCATCTCGCTTTCCACCGATACTCCTACCCAGAAGTCCTCGGGCTCTAACCCGCGATACCGTTGGAATGGTCGTTTGCTTCTCGATCAGAATCTGAAGATTTATCTGCAGGGTAGGGGCTCCAACACGGCCTTTACCGCGGAGAGCCACGACATCTACATCGATATGACCTACAGGTCTGGCGGCTGGACCGTTATCACCAAAGATACGAGCGACGACGACAGCGGTAGCTCCGGAAGCTCCAGCAGTTCCCCCTCCCCCAGCTCCAAGAGCCCGAAGAGCGGCAGTGGGAAGAGCGGCGGACTCAACGTCTAGTCAGCATCCCGACGGTGCACCTCTATCGGCGGATGCTTTAGCGCCTAGTGCGCGAGCATCCGCCGCATTTTTTGCACTATCGGATCTTCATATTGGGTTGAGAACCAGCCTGCGATATTCTGGTTTTAACTGTTCATGCACGTACATTACTCAGAAAGATTCTTATGTCTACTCTGTACACCCGCCGTACCGCGCTGACTGCGTTGGGTATGGGGGCCGCTACCCTGCTGGCCGCTTGCTCTTCTAACTCTTCCGAGTCGTCTTCCTCGCCGAGTGCGACTACCGCATCTTCGAGCGCAAGCACGACTCCTTCCGCCTCCGTCGCTCCCTCTCCGGAGGCGACGACCACCGTTGAGCCCGGCCCCAGCCTGAAGGGCGAGGTCGTTCTGGCCGATTACTCCTCGACCGGTACCTTTGAGGCCGGTACGAAGGAGCACAAGGCTCAGAACGTTCCGGTTCCCCTGGAGCCCGCGAAGCTGCGTGAGAACAGCGTTGAGGGCCTGCACGCGTTCATTGCGTACTGGCAGGCCACCCTGAACTACCTGTTGCTCACCGGCGACGGTGCCCGCTTCACGAACATTGACCACACGGGTGACTACACCACGGTGGCCGAGCTATTCCAGAGCATGTACGCCTCTGATAGCGGCTGGGTGGTTGGTTCGGAACGCCCTCTGGTCTTCTCGCTGACCGCGGATCGCCCCACGAAGGACACTCGCACCGGTTACTACACCTGGGCTACCGAGATGACGATTGATACCGCCGAGGGTGCTGGCGTGTACAGCAAGACCAACGACCGCACTCAGACCCTGGCTGATGTGTTCAAGTACCAGGGTAAGCCGGTGGCCGGCCAGGTTGTGGCTCATTATCAGGACGGCACCTGGCGTATGGTGCGCCGTACTCCCGGTACCGCTTCGCCTTCGCCGGCTGCTTCGGTGAGCCCGAGCGCTTCTGCGGAGGCTACTACCGCTTCTGCTGAGGCCTCGGCGCAGTAGATTCAACAGGCGCAGTAAAGTTTCTACGCCCTATACCGCTGAGAAGCCACATGTGTTTCGAGAAGCCACCGTGTTTGTTGCTTTTCGAAACACATGTGGCTTCTCGCTTTTAGTCTTTGAGAGGCTCACGGCGGCACCGCAAAGCCAAACGCTTCTAACGAATAAAGACATAAATAAAAAAGCCTTGATTCCGAAGAACCAAGGCTTTTTCCTAATGGTGACCCCAACCGGATTTGTATGGTGATGAGGGCGCATAATGCCGAGCGCGCGAGGAAATCCATCATGCCCCGCAGTGCCGCGACGTAAGGAGCGGCGCCGTGAGAGGCTCACGGCGGCACCGCAAAGCCAGAGAGTTCTAACGAATACAGATATAAACAAAGAAGCCCTTCATCCGAAGATGAAGAGCTTCTTTCCTAGTGGTGACCCCAACCGGATTTGAACCGGTGTTGCCGCCGTGAGAGGGCGGAGTACTAGGCCGCTATACGATGGGGCCGTGAGATTTACATCTCTTTTATCAGGTCTCCCTGACAACACATACTACTATACAGAGATTCTATGAAACGACCAAATCGAAATTAAGTGAAATGGCACACATTATCCAATGTTGGTTTCTGCCGTCACAACAGATATTGCCGACCGCTTCCCCGACCCGCATCAGCGCCCCCATACAGATGCGCCCCGCACACTCGGTACGGGGCGCATCCGGAAGGACCGATAAGAACCGGTCAGATACCGTTACAGGCTAGGACTTACGGCGACGCAGCACCACCAGGGTGGCGCCGGCAATCAGGACGAAAGCGCCCACGGCAGCCAGGCTCAGAACGCTCTGTGCGCCGGTCTTAGCCAGCGAACCGCTCTGGGTCGAGGACTTCGTCGCGGAGGCATTTACCTGAGCGTTAGAGCCCTTTGACTGAGAGGAGGACTGAGACGAGGAAGAAGAGTTCGAGGCCGGCTGCGACGAAGAGCTCTTCTTCGCGGGAGTCTTCACGGTGGAGCCCATCTGCTCCTGTGCGGCAGGGGCGTTCGAGTCAGCAGTCTTGGACTGAGCGTTATCCTGCTGCTGGGCGGCAGGCGACTCTGCGGGCTGGCTCGGCTTGCTCGAGTCATCCGAGGTGGCGCGGTTATCAGCCTTATCCGCGTCTTCCTGAACATCGTTAACAATCAGCGCACGAGCCGAATCGTAGTCGCGGTTCACGGCAACGTCGGAACCGGCAGTCACGGTGCCGAGCAGGTAGCCCTGGCCGTACTTCAAGGTGTTTGCCGGTACGCGCAGGGTGCCGCTGAAGGAGTACTTACCGGTCTTCTCGTTGTACACGAAGTCGCTGGCCGGAATAACCGTGGAGATCTTCTGGATGTTCTGCAGCTCGCTGTCGGTCAGCTTGTCGTTGCCGGGAAGCCACTCGCCGTCCTTAACCAGGAAGAGGCGAATACCCTCGGCCGGGGGCTTATCAAAATCAGCGCCGGTGACATGGAAGGTGTAGGGGCGAGTGATGTCAATCGTGCCCTCCGCGAAGTTCAGGGTGGGGCCGATAATCACGGGCAGCGCTTCCTTCGGGTAACCCTGGAAGGCCAGCTTGGAAGGAACAATCGTTGCGGGCGAGGTGAATTCGCCGTCGGCAAGCTCGATGTGGAACTTCATGATGGAGTTCGGCTTGAGGACCTCGCGGGTGGAGGGGATGGTCTTACCATCGCGGCCAACCCGAGCCTTCGACATGTAGTTGTCGGTGGTCGAACCGTCGCCGGTCTTCGGGTCGAGAACGTAAGGCACGGAGGCGGTTGCACCCTCAATGTCCTGCTTGTCCACGGCCACGACGGAGCCGTCGTCGGCGAGGGTCAGGTCGTTAGCCTTGCCGCCGTTCATCTCGACCTCGCCAATCACGCGGTCGGTCTTGGCATCAAAGATAGCAATCTTACCGGTGCCGAAATCGGAGACGTACACGAGATCGCGCTCTTCATCGTTGACCATGGCCAGAGCCTGGGTGCCGAACTTGACGAACTTCTTGAACGCACCGGTCTTCAGGTCGTACACCGAGATGCCGGAGTTAACGCCCTTCACACCCTGAGAGGATACGTAAATTTCATTCTGGGAGTGATCGATGGACACATCGGAGGGGCGAACCTCAACCGAAGAGTCCTCGCCCCGGGTCTGGATGACCTGCTCGGTCTTCAGGGTCTTGGTGTTAATCACGAAGAGCTTGCCGCTGGTGCGCTCGGGCACATACAGCTTGTCGCCGTCGATGGCCACGTTCATGCCGATGTAGCGGGTGCCGCCGTCGGGTGCACCCTGCAGCTGAATCTTGGTGACCTCGAAGGTTTTCATGTCGATAGCCGAGACGTAGTAGCGGCCGGTCACGAACACCTTGCCCGATGCGTTATCCACGCGAACCTCGCGGGGGTGCTCAATCCAGTTCGGATCGGCCTGGGACATGCCGTGACTGGTCCAAATCTGCTCCATAGTCTCCTGGTCGAACACGGAGAGGGAGTTGTCGGTCGTGTTGGTGACCCACACGGTACCGTTGGCATCATCGACGGTGATGCCGTACGCAGAAACGTAGCCGAACTGGCCGTTTGCGTCATATTCGAAGGGAAGGACCGCTACTTCTTCAATCTTCATGGTGTCTGCATCGACACGCGCGATGGTGGAGGCCAGGTTGCTACTGCCACCCACGCCAACCATCCAAATCTTGTGGTGCGCCTGCGAGTAGGCCACCTGGTACTGACCGGGCAGACCCTGAGTAATCTGGGCGGTGGATGCGGAGACATCTACGACGCGGCTTTCAGTGCTTTCTGCGTCGGAGGAGGAAGCGGACTGGGTCGTGGTCGGTTGCGCGGTGTTCTGCGCTGCGAAGGAGGCAGGAATCATGGACGCGCCGGAAATGGCGAGCGCGAGGGAGCCAGCAACGATACCCTTCAGCGCCTTACCCGAAGGAGGAGTGAGGTTCAATGTGTGTCCTTGTAGAGATGTAACGGAAGTACTCCACTGCCGCGTCGAGGTGCTAACGAGACACCTCGTGAGCGTGCGGTGACACGCTCAACGACAGCGGGAGCAGAAGCGCAAGTAATGCATAAATTTACCTACCCTCTTATCCTCAGTGTTTTCCCAGGAAAATACAAGCTATGTCGAGGGTGTGTTCAATATTTTTGGGCGCATCCCGCGAATTTACCTTGAGCATCACGTGAACGTTGAACCCTTAGAGGGAGATTCACCTTCCCCGGGAGGCAAAAACCCTGGTCAGCCTGATATTCATTAGCTCTTATATTTACACATTAATGTAAAAATTTGCTTCACCCGGTACATTATTCCGATGCACTATTCTTCCCTCAACGACATCACTTTTCCGTTCGTGCGAACGCACCCAATAGCACGCAAAAGGCGGGCCCCTCCCCCGCCGCAATCTCGACGATTGCGGCGGGGCCGGGAGCCCGCCTCACGCAGCGGCTCAGAGTGGCCGCTGAACGTTGCTACTCACCGCCTCCTTATGGCAAGTCGGCAGTTACAGCTTAGGCTTTGCGACGGCGAACCAGAATGGCCGCGCCACCCAGCAGGGCAACCGAACCCACGGCCAGCAGGCCGGCCACGCCGTTCGCACCGGTGTTCGCCAAAGCGCCACGCGAAGAGCCAGCCTGCGAGGAGCCTGCGTCGCTCTTAGCTACCGAGGAGCCACCGCCCAAATTATCGGAGCCACCTGCAGAGGAGCCACCGTTCTTCACAGCCGAACCGGACTTATCAGCCTTCACAGCATCCGGAGCGGGCTTGGAATCAGACTTGGAGTCAGACTGAGATGCCTGGTCCTTGGAGGTCTGGTCCTTAGCCTCTGCGGTGTTCTCAGACTTAGCGTCAGACTTCTTATCCTCGGACTTAGCGTCCTCAGACTTCTTATCTTCTGCCTTCTTGTCCTCAGGCTTCTTGTCCTCAGCCTTCGGGTCAGTCGGCTTCGACTCCTCGGCCTTCACGCCGGTCACCGTCGGGTAGCCCGCGAACTGCAGGGCGGTCGGGGTGAGGGTCACGGGAGCTGCGCTCGCGTCGGTGTCCTTCAGACCAACCTTGAACTTCAGAATCGAGTTAGCCTTCAGCTGCTGAACCGATGCGGGCACGTCGTTACCCTGACGGTCCTTACCGGGCAGGGTAGTGTACTCGCTGGCGGTGCTAATCTCTCCGGTGGTACCGTTGAGCACGTAGGGCAGGGTGACCTTCTCGTCGCGGTCCTTCTTGTCGAGGACCAGCACGGAGCCGTCCTTGAGCAGGGTCACGTCGTTTGCGGCGGCGCCGTTCATCTCGACCTCGCCAATCACCTCGTCGGCGCGGCCGTCGAAGACAGCCACCTTGCCGGTACCGAAGTCGGTTACGTACACCAGGTCGCGGTCCTCATCGTGCTCCAGAGCGAGCGCCTGGGTGCCGAACTTGACGAACTTCTTGAACTCGCCGGTGGTCAGGTCGTACACGGAGATACCGGAGTTGACGCCCTTCACGCCCTGGGAGGAGACGTAGATTTCGCCCAGGGAACGGTCCACTGCAACGTCGGAGGGGCGAACCTCAACGGTGGAGTCCTCACCCTGAGTCTGGATGGTCTTCTCAACCTTGAAGGTCTTGGTGTCCACGACGAAGAGCTTGCCGCCCGTGCGCTCGGGCACGTACAGCTTGCCGCCGTCGAGGAACAGGTTCATGCTGATGTAGCGGGTGCCGCCGTCGGGTGCGCCCTCGAGCTGAATCTTCTCAACCTGCTTGGTCTTCAGGTCGATAGCGGAGACGAAGAAGCGACCGGTCACGAACGCCTTGCCGGACTCGTGGTCGACGAGCACGGAACGGGGGTGCTCAATCCAGTTCGGGTCGTCTTTCTTCACACCCTCGTTGGTCCAGATGAGCTTGAGGGTCTGCTGATCGTACACCGCAACGGAGTTGTCGGTGGTGTTGGTGACCCAGACGGTGCCGTCCACGTCATCGACGGTCACGCCGTACGCGGAGGTGTAGCCGTACTGGCCCTTGTCGTTCTGCTTGACGGGCAGCTCGGCGAAGGCCTCGGTCTGCAGGGTGTCTGCATCCACGCGCGCTAGGGAGGAAGCAAGATTGCCTCGCGCACCCACGGTGGGCACGAACAGCTTGTGGTTCTTCTTGGAGTAGCCAACCTGGAACTGGCCGGGCAGGCCCTGAATGATGTTTGCGACGCTACCGTTTGCATCCACGGTGCGGTGTGCCTCGGTGGAGGGGGTGGTGGTGTCGGTTGCCTTGGTGGTCTTGGTGGCGGTTGCCGGGTAGCCCTGGAACTCGCGGGTTTCGGGGGTGACCTGCTTGACCTCGGAGTTGTCGCCCGCGGTTGCGGTGACCTTGAACTTCAGGATGGAGTTCGCCTGAATCTCGGAGGTCTTGGCGGGAACCTCGTTGCCCTGCTTGTCCTTAGAAGGCTTGCTGGTGACCTTGTCCGAGGTGCTGACGGTGCCGGTGGTGCCATCGAGCACGTAGGGCACGGTTGCGGTTGCGCCAGCCTGCTTGTCCACAGCGACCACGGAACCGTTGGGCAGCACAACCAGGTCGTTTGCCTTGCCGCCGTTCATGGCGACCTCGGCAATCAGCTTGTCCGCCGCGCCGCCGTCAATCACGCCGACCTTGCCGGTGCCGAAGTCAGAGACGTACACCAGGTCATTCGCCTCGTCATTGTCCAGGGCGAGTGCCTGGGTGCCGACCGGGATGAACTTCTTGAACTCGTGGGTGGTCGCATCGTAGATGGACACGCCGGAGTTCGCGCCCTTCACACCCTGGGAGGAGACGTAGATTTCGTTCTGGGAGTGGTCAATCGCGATGTCGGAGGGGCGAACCTCACCCTCCGCGTTGCCCTTGGTGTCGAAGGTGCTCTCTACCTTGAAGGTCTTGGTGTCGACGACGAAAATCTTACCGCCGGTGCGCTCGGGCACGTACAGCTTGCCGCCGTCGACCAGGATGTTCATGCTGATGTAGCGGGTGCCGCCGTCGGGTGCGCCCTCGAGCTGGATCTTCTCAACCTGCTTGGTCTTCAGGTCGATTGCGGAGACGAAGAAGCGACCGGTCACGAACGCCTTGCCGGACTCGTGGTCAACCAGAACGGAGCGGGGGTGCTCAATCCAGTTCGGGTCGGTCTCCGCGATACCGGCGGTGGTCCAGGTCTGCTGCAGGGTTTCCTGGTCGTACACGGAAATGGAGTTGTCGGTGGTGTTGGTGACCCATACGGTGCCGTCCACGTCGTCAACGGTGATGCCATAGGCCGCATCGTACTGGTAGCCCTTGTCGTTCTTGATGATAGGCAGCTCGGCGACGGCCTCAATCTTCAGGGAGTTCGCGTCAATGCGAGCGATGGTGGAGACGTGCTTGTCGCGGTCCGCGGTGCCCGCAACCCAAATCTTGTTGGTCTTCTTGGAGTAAGCGACCTGGAACTGACCGGGCAGGCCCTGGGTAATCTTCGCCATGGCCTTGTCTGCAATGGTGCGAGCGTCGCTGCTCTGGCTTGCCGCCGGGGCGGGGTCCGCAGCGAACGATGCGGGGATGGTGGCAACGCCCGAGATTGCCAGTGCCAGCGAGCCAACGGCGAGGCCCTTGAATACCTTGCTCGATGCGAGGTTCATATGTATGTCCTTTATCGTGTGGGTGGTGTGTGAAGGGGTGCCTCTCCCCTGTTTGAGGGGCGGTGAGGCGCCGTGTTTTTCTGCCTTATGCGGCGGGTGTTTCGTGCACCCACAAGGAGTGAACTAGCCTTCACACAGTATTAAGTAAGGCAATCATTAATTTACCTTCTAGGTAATACTTACTTAGCTCCTAGGTTTTTGCAAGATTTCAGGTATATATGACGCAAAAATTTCACATGCCAGGCACAGCCTGTCGCTAAACCCGCACAACAAAACCCCCGCCTCCAGCAAAAGCCAGAAGACGGGGGTTTCACGCTACCCAGCGCGCAACGCCAGGGATAGCTAAAAATTAGGAGACATACGAGAAATCGGGGAACAGCAGGTTCTGCAGCTTGTAGCGGCGAATGAAGCGAGCCAGCTCCGCGCGGGTCGTCGGGGCGGTCGGCTTGAACTCACCCGAAGAGTCCAGCACAATATCGTTCGCGCCAGCCCACGCAACGTAACGGTGCAGCGGACCCGCACCCAGCACATCGCGGAAACGGGAGCCCAAGGCATCCTCCAGCTCGGAGAGCTGCACCTCGGTGTTGTACTGGTACAGCACCGCCGCCAGCTCCTCGTGCGAGATCGGGGTAGTCGGGTCGATGCGCTCGCCGCTAGCAATCGGTTCAACAATCTTGCGGTCGCGCGCCCAGTGCAGGGCGTTCGCGGCGGGGCGGTCTACCGCATCCGCGTAGGGTGCGACTTCCGAGTTCTCGCTCACACCGGGACGACCCGCCGCACGGTTGAGCAGGGCGATGACCTCTTCGCGGGTGACGGCGCGGTCCGGCTCGAAGGCGCCGGTCTGCGGGTTGGGCAGCAGCCACTTCTTCTGGTTGGCCACGCGAATGTCGTCGGCGTAGGGGTGGTTGCCGGGCACGTCTTCAAAGGAGGTCTTCAGGATCTTGGTTTCGGCCACGGGGATGCGTGCGGCGACCTGGTGGGCGATTTCCTGACCCCAGGGGTCGGTGCAGATATCCAGCTGCAGGGCGTGGTCCACACCCTCGGGCTGAATGAGTTCGATGGGGAACAGATCGGTTCCGCTGAAGGTGTCTTCGTCACCGTTGAATTCGGGGGTGAGCGGCCAGGAGCGCAGGGTTTCGAAGGAGTTATCGCGCACGTAGCCATGGCGCACGGTCAGGGTGGTGCCTTCGGCGAGGAGTTCACGCAGGCCGTGCGCGGTGTAGCTGACGGTCATTCCGTCTTCGGTGATGGTGGCGCGCTGGATGGTGAGGCGCGGACCCTTGGTCTCCTCGGCGGCGGCCGGGGACTCGGCGGTCTTGGGGGCTTCATCTGCGTTTGCAGCCTGGGCCTGCAGTGCGAGGGCGCCTGCTGCGGTGGCAGCGGAGGCACCCTTCAGGAAGAATCGTCGTGAGAGTCGATTGTTGAGGAAGGGCATGATTGTCCTATTCACTTGTCGTTTGAGTTGAGTGAGTTACGGGTGGCAGGAGGCGCGGCAATAGCGTGTGCGGTGAGTGAGGCCGATACGCGATTCCCTGTTGAGCGTGAGTGAGACGCGGAGGGTGAGTGCCGGGCGGATGCGCAGTGAGTGAGACCGGCATGGTTCCTGACCCAGCTATCAAGAATACCTTAAGGTTCGAGTCTATTCGAGGGTTTGGCGAATTATGTGACGCTAGGGGGCGTGAGAATCATCAACCCGCAAGCCCCGATTCAACCCGCAAGCCCCGATTCAACCCGCCTCCCCGATTCAACCCGCAGGCCCCGAATCAATCTACAGCCCCTCAAAAGTGAGTCGCGCTACAAATAGCACCGGTTTGGTGTGTTTTTAGCGTGTCTCCAGATTCGGGAGTTATAGTTATTACAACCTTATCACCGTTGCGATACCACTCAACGGCGAGCTAACACACCCATCCCAAAGGAGCTTTCGTGGATAAGGCACTTATCTTCTTCGCCAAGTCGCGTTACGCCGACCTCTTCGGCGTGGCACTGGTTATTGCCATCGCTATCGGGTCTGGATACCTGAACACCAACCTCGCCAAGTACGTTGACTGGGGCCCGATGACGAGCCTCATCCCCCTCGGCGTTATTTCAGTGATTAACGTGGGTATTTCAATGATGTCCACCCGCCTGACCGGCCGCCTCTCGAACATCGGTAACGTGCTCGGCATTATTAACACGGCGCTGTCTGGAACGATTGATTACATTCTGGGTAACAAGGCAGCGATCATCACCTACCCGGTGACCTTTATCGTGTACACCTTCGCGATTCGCAGGTGGCAGAACTCCGAGCGCGGCAAGGCCATGGAACCGCCGACCGGCGCGAAGGGCCGACTGGTTATCGCCGGCATTGTGGCGGGCTCGTTCGCGTTCTCCCTGGTCACGAACTACATTGGCTACGACGGCAAGACCTCGTTCCTGTTCTGGCTCACGACCGTAGTGTTTGGCCTCTCCCTGTCGGCCAACATTCTGAACGCCTTGAAGCTGACGATGCAGTGGCAGTTCTGGGCTCTGTACAACACCGTGCAGTGCGTGAAGGCGCTGACTCAGGGTAACTTTGCGAACGTCGGCAAGTATATTTTCTACATCATCAACAGCGTGGCGGCGTTCCTGCTGTGGACCCGCAACGGCACCGCGGCCAAGGAGGCGGTGGTGGCGTAAGGGGGCGGTTCCCTAGTTTTCGGGCGCTGACCTTTCTACCAGCTAACGCTAATGCATGAGGAGGCCCCTCGACCTGCAGTTTACTGCTGCGGATCGAGGGGCTTTACCTGTGCCCCGCGAGTGCGGGGAATACGTTGAGCCTCTTTCATTATTGCCCTTAATATAGGGCTCATCCCCGCTCACGCGGGGAACATCTGGACGCAGCCCAAGACTTTGAGGCCGCCCAAGGCTCATCCCCGCTCGCGCGGGGAACATTCCGAAGCCGCCGTACCAGTCATGCCAAACATCGGCTCATCCCCGCTCTCACAGGGAACATTCGTTCATATCCTTCATCTTATCGTCCCACTTCGGCTCATCCCCGCTACTGCGGAGAACACAAAACGACACCGCACGCACGCTTCGTCCCTCAGACTCATCCCCGCTCGCACGGGGAGCATCAGGGTCACAAGGCAGACGGAAGCCCCGACGCCGGCTCATCCCCGCTCGCGCGGGGACTATACGCGGTTTGAAATCACCAGGTGGTCGTGCAAGGGCTCATCCCCGCTCGCGCGGGGAACAACATCAAAAGGCCGACGTTTTGCGGGTCTGCCTGAGGCTCATCCCCACTCGCGTGGGGAACATGACCCGGCATATCCGAATCCGTCACCTTCATGAGGTTCATCCCCGCTCGCGCGGGGAACACACGGTGCGTGCGTGTAAGAGCGCTCCGACGAAGGGCTCATCCCCACTCGCGCAGGGAATATCTCGGCTCCTCGGGATTGGGCTTTGGGTGGTCCGGCTCACTCCCGCTCGTGCGGGGAACATGCCCGCCGGCGTATTTTTGGTTCTGCGTCCGTCGGCTCATCCCCGCTCGCGCGGGGAACATGACATGGTTTTCACGCCGCCCAAAAGTGTGTCCGGCTCATCCCCGCTCGCGCGGGGAACATTCAGCAGCAGGCGCCTCGCTCTTGATGAGGTCCGGCTCATCCCCGCTCGCGCGGGGAACATCCGCCGAGGGTGAAGAACCGAGCATTGCCTCGCGGCTCATCCCCGCTCGCGCGGGGAACATCGTCAGCGGCTTATTCACTACGGGGAACGACTCGGCTCATCCCCGCTCGCGCGGGGAACATCGCTCTTGCGCCAGCTGCAGGATCTGCTGGAACGGCTCATCCCCGCTCGCGCGGGGAACATGAGACAGGCAATTACTTTCCCAGTTCGCCGCTAGGCTCATCCCCGCTCGCGCGGGGAACATCGCCCCGGTCTCCATTTCGTAGTTGGTTACCCAGGCTCATCCCCGCTCGCGCGGGGAACATGCGGTAGATTACATCATCCGATAGCATTACGGCGGCTCATCCCCGCTCGCGCGGGGAACATCGGAAAACAGAACCGATAATATCCGTAACCGTCGGCTCATCCCCGCTCGCGCGGGGAACATGCACGCTTCCGGTCACGATACGCCGCCGCGTTCGGCTCATCCCCGCTCGCGCGGGGAACATCCATCTTTTGTTTAGCGGCTATCAATTATGCTCGGCTCATCCCCGCTCGCGCGGGGAACATTCCGTGAGCTTGCTCATAGAACACCCTTCCTACGGCTCATCCCCGCTCGCGCGGGGAACATGTGTTGCTGGTTTCTCGACAGAACGGCAAGTCAGGCTCATCCCCGCTCGCGCGGGGAACATGATTTGTTTTCACCACCGCAAAGGGTAGCGCTAGGCTCATCCCCGCTCGCGCGGGGAACATTCCTCCAAGCTTGCGAG
>ERZ1674055.139-NODE-140-length-14358-cov-5.350276_pt1 | contig 14358 bp, 10 predicted proteins | sample MGYA00581121_ERZ1674055 | MGnify/ENA primary metagenome ERZ1674055 (study PRJEB41354, sample SAMEA4873334) | human saliva metagenome | biome: human-associated habitat [ENVO:00009003]; feature: mouth environment [ENVO:08000002]; material: saliva material... | reverse complement strand
TCCCAGGTTTACGCCATTCTCCTGCCTCAGCCTCCTGAGTAGCTGGGACTATATCTTCTTGCCATTGCTATTGTCGCTGTATGGGGCACTACCTTTGTAAACACAAAGGTTCTTTATAACAGTGGGTTAACACCATTGGAAATCTTTTTCCTACGCTTTGTTATTGCCTATATTTGTATATGGTTTATCTCGCCACGTCAGCTTTTTTCTCGTACATGGCGTGATGAATTAATTATGGTTTTATTAGGTATAACGGGAGGTTCGGTATTCTTCCTTGCAGAAAACTATGCAGTAGGACTTACTTATGTCAATAACGTTAGTTTCATTGTTTGTACTGCACCACTGCTTACAGTACTACTTGGTATTACCTTTGTGAAGAGTATTAAAGCAAGTTGGTCATTGATTCTCGGTTCGTTGATAGCCTTGATGGGTGTTGCTATCGTTATCTTCAATGGTAGTTTTGTCCTACATCTGAATCCTTGGGGCGACCTCCTCACGTTATTGGCATCACTATGTTGGGCTGTTTATTCCTTACTAATGAAGAATATATCAAACAGTTATTCGGCTGTTTTTATAACACGTAAGATTTTCTTCTATGGACTTGTAACGGTATTGCCAGCCTTTCTTTTTGACCCATGGACGGCAACTACCTCCATGCTCCTCACACCGAAAGTTATCTTAAACCTATTGTTCCTTGGTCTTGTAGCGTCTTTCCTTTGCTTCGTTCTGTGGACATTAGTCATTGCGAAGATTGGTGCCATGACATCATCGAACTATCTATATCTAAACCCTATCACCACAGTAGCAACCAGTGCTATCTTCCTCAACGAGCCAATGACAGCCATAGCCTATGTCGGAAGTGCGTTGATATTAATAGGTGTGGCGGTGTCGAATAAATAATAGTAGTGCTTTATAGATACTAACTATTAGATAAGAAACTGGTAGGGGAGCAAATACCTCCTTTCTATAAGTCCGTCTTAAACAATATGTCTTTAAATAATAACTTAGTCATAATATGAGAAAAATAGTATTGATTACTGGTGCTACCAGTGGAATTGGCGAAGCCTGTGCACGTAAGTTTGCACAAGGAGGGTATGATGTTATCATTACTGGGCGTAGAGCACAACTTCTTGCTAACCTAAAGAAAGAACTCGAAGCAGAAGGAGTAAGAGTGTTAGCACTTGCTTTTGACGTACGAAATCGTAATGCAGCAACTGCAGCTATCAACAGCCTACCACTTGAATGGCAGCAGATAGATGTCTTAATTAACAATGCTGGTTTGGCTCTTGGCTTAGAACCTGAATACGAAGGTAGCTTTGAAGATTGGGAAACGATGATTGATACCAATATCAAAGGACTCTTAACCATGACACGCCTTGTTGTTCCAAGAATGGTAAAACGTGATAGTGGACATGTTATTAATATCGGTTCTGTAGCTGGCGATGCAGCTTATGCAGGCGGTAATGTCTATTGTGGAACGAAAGCTGCTGTAAAGACGATTACCGACGGACTCCGTATTGACCTTGCACATACCTCTGTACGTGTGACGAATGTAAAGCCTGGATTGGTAGAGACCCACTTCTCTAATGTACGTTTCCATGGCAATGATGCTCGTGCAGAAAAGGTATATGAGGGTGTTAAGCCACTTACAGGTGCTGATATAGCTGAGGTTGTGTTCTATGCTGCTTCTGCTCCTGCGCATGTTCAGATTGCCGAAGTGCTTGTTCTTGCTACGCATCAGGCAAACGGAAGTGTGCTACATAGAGACGCATCAAAGTAAGTTTTTCTTTTCCACCTTGCATAAGGGTAACATTTAACACAAAGAAGAGAGGACACTTCCGTTTTTAAGAGTGATATAAGAGAATATATTAGTTATGGGAATACAAGTTTATAATCTAATGTAGATATATCTAATAGACGTATAAACTTATATTCCCATTTGTCTTATTCAATTCAAATAGGGGCTATAAACACTTACTTTTTAGAATAGACAGTGCTTGAATTTATTTTACATTAATCCTTAATCTCTTTATGGAAATCAGGTAAAAAAGTACTATTTTATTTGCCTTTGTAACTGTCTTGCTATTAAGATGTTACAAGATTGCATGAGAAAAGGTGCTTAATTGGCTTTCAAAAGGGCGTTAGTAAGACCTCAAAAGGGCACCTTTTGCAAGCCAAAAGGGCGTCTTTTCAAAGCCAATTAAGCCTTGACAAGAATAGTACTGGTGAAAAATATTTACAAAGCAGATTGTTCTTTCTGCTGTAAAGGGTTCTACTTCTCTATTATATCAATTAAGAGCATTGTATGCTAAAACCTTTTCTTAGAATGTTTATTGTTCCTTAGACTTCTTCTCACGAGCAGTCTTAATCCTATCTTGAATCATCTGATAGTGTGAGATAGCATGTTTACGAGCATTGATAATCTGGAACCTATAGACAAAGCAGGTTGTCACAAAATATACGGCTGCTTGTATCCATAACGCACGAACTTCTGGCAATACATCATCAATGGTAGCACCCATAGAGGCTATTCGTAAATATCCACGAACGCCAAAGGTGGAAGGAACAAGCCAACTGACACCCTGCCAACCACCAGGAATACTACTCTGTGGCCATGATGCACCCGTAAGGAAAAGGAAAGGGATAGAGGTAAAGACCACTAAAAGCATCACATTCTCACGATAACGCACAAGACACGAGATAGTCATACCGAAGAAGATAACCGCTAACAGATATGGCAAAAGAAGCCAAAAGAGGTCAGCAGGATGGGCAAGCATCGTGAAGTTAAACAAATGGGGTACAACCATTGTTACGTATGCTGCCATAACACAATAAATCATGAAATAGCAAGAGGATTTACCCAGTACTATCTTCATAATTCCATTGTAGTGTTTACCGATAGGGACAAGGTCTTGGAAACGGTTGTTTTCACGTGCTGTACCTGCTGATAAGCCAATTCCAAGAAGTAATGTTTGCTGTAGAATAAGAATCAATACACCAGGAAGAATAGCATTACCATAACCTCCCGTTGTGTTAAAGATAGGTTCTGCATCTACTATCATTGGTTCGGTGCTAACCTCTTCATCTCTTTCTGTAAACGATAGAGAATGTTCTTTCTTTATGTCAGTACCCATCTCCATTGATACTGCCAATGCAGTCTGATAGATAGCCTTATAGGTAAGCATCAGACTCATGTCACAATACACACCCACATGCGCCTTTTCACCACGGTGCAAAGTGCGTTCAAAGTCACTTGGAAAGTAGAGTACACCATGTACAGCCTGTTTCCCTACCAGTGCTTCAGCCTCCTGCAGGTTATTACAATAGTAGGCAGCACGTACATCAGGTGACGCATCAAAGTCTTGAATAAACTCACGTGAAGATGAAGAGTGAGATAAATCGACAATAGCGACAGGAACTTCACGCACCACCTCATTATTATATATCCATGAGTAAAGCAGCGGGTAAGCCAAAGGTACAACAAGAAAGAATATTAATACTCCTTCGTCTTTAATCGTACTCTTCGTTTCCAACCACCATATATAACAAAGAGAAGATAGAAAACTCAGCGGTCCTGAGCTTGCTTTCTTTTTGTTAGTAGACTTTGTTGTATTCTTTGTTTCTGACATAATTGACCGTTTGTTAAATCCTCTTCTTTGAGAGATTATTTAATCAGTGATGAGTAATACACAGAAATATAACTCTTTATAGGACTTTTCCTTTGGTAATATTCTGTACGTAAACTCATCCTTTATGACCATTAATGGATGATATTTGTATATCTTTATGGTATATACACATATTCAACCATTGCTCGCTTAATATTTCTAATCACAAGGATTGGCAGTGAGGCAAAAGCCACCAGTGCTACGACATTCACCCACGCATTTATCAGCGGATACCCATTAAAGATACAGATTTGATAAATCATATAGTAATGTCGCAGTGGTATAATCTGTGCTAAGGCTTCAATCATACCGTCCATAGCAAAAAGTGGGAAGGTAGCACCACAAGCAGAGAAACCTACCACAGCCCAAAGAGAACATATACTCATTGACATTCGCAGAGAAGGCATTAATCCAAAGACAAAAACACCGAAGCCCTGAGATGACAATACAGTAAGTATGGCAAGGAAGACAATCATACCCAAGCCACCGGGGTGTGGAAAGTTTAGATAACCATAGACATACCATTCATAACCTAAGAATATGGTTAAGAAAATGAGTGTCTGTGGTAATAGTTTACCTGTAAGGGCCAAAAAAATATTATTTCCAGCCATAGACATCCACTCATTAGCTCTACCAAACTTTAACTCGGTACCGATAGAGTAGGCGGTAATAAGAAACATGAATAGCACCAGAATACCAGGAATCATAATACTACTTAAATAAACATTATAGTTCATCCAAGGATTACCAACCATGTGTACGTCGAGACCTATTGGCTGAATGATTGTTTTAATCTCATCAGGCGTCTTTCCAAGCATCTGCAACTTAGCTGCACCAACAGCTGCAGAACTAAGAGTAGTTACAGTCTTGAGGTCTTTGAAAATCATACCTCCCGCAACGAGTGTCACATTACTATAATAGAAAGATACCTCTGGCTGCCGCTGAGAAACAAGCTTAGCCGTTGTTCCTTCTGGGATATATAGGAAACCATATATCTCATTGCGCTGTATGGCTTTACGTGCTTCAGATACATTGTTGTAATGCCCTGCGACACGAGTACTTTGAAAACCATCCAACTGACGAATCATAGCACGTGTAACAGAAGTGTTATCGTAGTCGACAACACCACAAGGGAGTTTCTCTGGCTGCCCAGTACTCATCAGAGATGTAAAGAAAAAGATGATAACAAGAGGAAAAACCACCATACAACAGATGTAGATGGGGTTATGTATCATCAATCCAACTTCACGAGCAGAGAGATTAACAATCCTTCTTATGTATAAGAGTAACTTCTTCATTATGATTAAAAAGCCTCCTCAACTACCTCTATAAAAGGATATTATGTGAAGAAAACTGCCTTTAAATGTCTTTGTTAGATGGTCTTTAAATAATGATTTTTTAATAGCTTATTAGTAAAGCAAGCCCCTCTGTCTTTAGTGTTAAGCCTTAGCACCATTGGTGTTAGCCATCAGCACTACATGCGTTTACCATCAGCACATCTATGGAAGGTGCTAAGAGAGTTTTGCTTTTGCCATTATTAGAGAACTAACATCCCGTTAGGCAACTCCCCTCCTTTGGAGGGGCTGGGGGAGGTCCTACTTCTTTAGTATCAACGACATACCAGGCTTTAAACCTTCAACCTTCTTTGTTGGTTTTGCCTTAACTTGGAATGTCTTTAGATCATACTGTCCATTGGTCTTAGTAGCCTTCCACACAGCGTAAGAACCTTTATCCTTTAAGGAGGTTACACGCAGTTCGATATTCTTATCAAGAGCAGGAACATAGGCTTTTAGAACTGTGCCAACCTTCATGTCCTTGAGTTGATCCTCACGAACATTAAATGTTCCCCAAATATCATCAACCATTGAGATACTCATAATCGGACTACCTAAGCCGACAAGTTCGCCTACCTTTGGATAGATTGTTTCAACCTCTCCGTCTGCTGTTGCACGCTGTACGGTTTCTTTCAAGACTGAACGAACAACATCAACTGCAGAACGAGCAGCCTGCGCTTGCTTTCTTGCAGCCTCTTTAGTCTCACGCTGGGCACCATTCTTAGCAAGTTCCCACTGCGATTTAGCAACTTGTACACCAGCCTTTGTTGCTTCGTATGCTGCCATAGCCTCATCACGTTTCTGTGCACTCATCACTCCTTCGTCATACAATCGTTGCATACGACCGTAGGTCTTTTCGGCAATATCATTTGCTGCAATAGCCTGCTGATAAATTTGATAAGCACTTTCTACAGTCTCACGACGTGTAGGACCTTCTGCCAAAGCACTCAAAGCATCTGTTGCACCAGCCGCAGCTTCAGCCACTTTCTCTTGTGTACTTGCTTCAGGGATAGCCAATGTAGCAAGGACGTCTCCCTTGTGAACAAAGTCGCCTTCTTTCACTTTAATATCTGTGATACGGCCTGGGAACTTACAAGCTACACGATATTCACTTACTTCTACTTCTCCTTGTATGGTTTCTTCTGTGCGGTCAATGGTGAAATAACCAATAACGGCCACGATAACTACTACAGAAACGAAGCCTATTACGGCTAAAAGTATGTTATTATGTTGTGATTTTGCTGACATATTTTTGAGGTTTGATTTTTATGTATTAAGTATTTTATTCTTGCAATATGAACCTTTAAGATATGAGTTGGTGACTTTCTAATACTCCATGAAACGCAAGTCTCAAAGTTCAAACTTGTATTATAAACCGCCAAGAGCCTTTTGCAATCCTGTTTGTGCTAACTTTACGCTGATTTCTGCATCAATGATTGCCATGCGTGAAGTCTGCCAAGCAGTCTGAGCAGCCATAACTTCTGTAACCGTCATAACACCCTCTTTGAAGCCTACGTTGGCACAACGAAGGTTCTCTTCTGCAGCAGCCATATTCTTCTGAGAGGTAGCAAGTTGCTTGTTTGCATCTTTAAGACGGAGTCTGTTCTGCTCTATCTCCAAGTCAATCTTCTTACGTACGTCATCCATTTCTAACTGTGCTATAGTCGTAGCGGTCTTACTTGCACGTACCTTATATTTGTTTTCTCCCCAATTCCATACTGGTACTTGAACTGTTATTCCAATGTTCCATAAGTCTGTAAAACGTTTCTGAAAACCATTAAAGAGATTCGGATTCGATACGGAATAGCCAGCAGTAAGAAGTACATGAGGCATATAAAGTGAACGAATAAGTTTGGTATTCTGTATGCTCAAATCAACTGCATTCTGTAAGAGACGTAGCTCTGGACGAGCTTCGTTAAGCCCTGTTGTATCTGAAGAAGAGACAGTATAGTTGTCAAACTGCGTTGATGGAGTAGGAGGTAGGTCGGCATCACCTTCATCAGACAGAGGTATATCACCATTCAAATCAAGACCACAAAGTTCGCACAATGCCATCTTTGCCAATGAAACACCACTTTGAATACGAGCAATTTGCATATCAGCTGTATTAACAGCTACCTCAACCTTCAATCCATCAGCTCGAGTAGCTACACCCTCGCGTATCATCTTCTTAACATCCTCATTGAGCTTTTGAGCTAAATCACGATAGCGAGTTGCTAACGCTTCTTTCTTCTTTAAGGAGATAGCAAGCCAATATGCATTATCAACTCCATAGAGGACTAACTGTCGTTTAAGGCTGATATTGTTTTGTGCAATCTGCTCACCAATAGCTGCCATATCGTTAGCTGCTTTAATAGCACCTCCCATATAAATAGGTTGATTGACAACAATACCACCGGCATAGACGTTCTTTGTGTTTGAACGAAATGCGTCATTGATACTTTGTCCAATATTGTTTCCTACCTGAGTGAGTGGTGTCGCAACATTGCTAAAGAGCTGACCAAGTTGCTGAGCCATCTGTGGACTGAGGATACCTTGTTGTGCTAACGAGGTCAAGTTCTGTCCGATCTGACCACCTAACTGCCCAAAAGTATTTGTTCCAAGATTGCTAAATGCATTCTTCTGATCATCGCTGAGAAGTGAAATTTCTCGTGAAAAGTGTTGATAACCAGCGAGTGCATCAACACGTGGCAGATACTTTGTCTTAGCTGCCTTACGTGTGTTTTCTGCCACATCTACTGTCATACGCGAAACCTTTAGCTGACGATTGTTTTGTAAAGCCAGCTCACGACACTTCTGCAGAGAGTACACCTCCTGTGCATGAATGCCCAAGGTAACACCCAATAACATTGCTATGGTGAATAACTTTTTCATTGTTAAATGCCTCTAAAATATCTTTATGCAAAAATAGTCTTTTTCTATTGATTAACAAGGAAAAGGAAAGAGATAATCATTAAAATACAAAAATATGCCTATTTTTAGGGAAATATAGAACAACTTTGGAAATAAATGTTTAACTTTGCAGGATAGGTTTGTATAAAATACAAGTACGAAAACATTTCATACAGTGAACAAAAACAATTTCTTTTATCGTGCGTTTGACCTCTATTATGACGGGTTTCGGCACATGACATTGGGTAAAACACTTTGGACAGTGATAATAGTTAAGTTGGCTATTATGTTCCTTGTGTTAAAGATTTTCTTCTTTCCAAACTTTCTAAAAGCGAATGCGGAAAAAGGAAAAGAAGGTGATTTCATTGAGCAGCAACTGATGAAAAGATAACGAACTTCAGTTATTATCATCAATTATTACCGATTGCAATATATTCAATTCATAACATTTTAATAAATAACAACAAACAATGGAAAACCTACTTTTAGCCATTGATCCCGGAACTGTTGACTGGTCACGTGCACAGTTTGCACTGACAGCCATCTATCACTGGCTTTTCGTTCCCTTGACACTGGGCTTAGCTGTCGTAATGGGAATCATGGAGACTTGTTATTATCGCACCCGAAAGGAGTTTTGGCGTACTGCAGCTCGCTTCTGGCAGCGATTGTTTGGTATTAACTTTGCCATGGGTGTTGCTACTGGTATCATCCTTGAGTTCGAGTTTGGAACTAACTGGAGTAACTATTCTTGGTTCGTTGGTGACATCTTTGGTGCACCACTTGCCATCGAAGGAATCTTGGCTTTCTTTATGGAGTCAACATTCGTTGCAGTGATGTTCTTCGGTTGGAACAAGGTTTCAGCGGGCTTCCACCTTGCATCAACATGGCTCACTGGATTGGGAGCAACGCTCTCAGCATGGTGGATTCTCGTGGCTAATGCGTGGATGCAGTATCCTATCGGTTGTACATTCAATCCTGATACGATGCGTAATGAGATGACCTCATTCCTCGATGTTGCACTGAGTCCATTTGCAATTGACAAGTTCACACATACCATTACTTCTTCTTGGATATTGGGCGCAGCATTCACAGTTGGTGTAAGCTGCTGGTATCTGCTTCGTAAGCGTCACATAGAGCTTGCAAAGGAGAGTATTAAGGTGGGTGCTGCTGTTGGTCTTGTAGCTTCTCTTTTAGCAGGTTCTACAGGTCACAGCTCTGCTTATATGGTAGCACAATCACAGCCAATGAAGCTTGCAGCCATGGAAGCTCTCTATGAAGGAGGTACTGATCAGAGTTTGACAGCAGTTGCTTGGGTGAACCCATTTGAGCAGCCTGATTACATGAACCAGTCTGAACCTCCTATGCGAATAGCTGTACCTAACATGCTTTCTATTCTTGCAACAAAGGATGCTCATGGTTATGTTCCTGGTGTAAAGGATATTATCCGTGGTTATAAGAAGGCTGACGGCACAATGGAACCATCGTTGAAGGAGAAGCAGGAACGTGGTCGTAATGCCATCCAAGCACTTAAAGACTATCGTGCAGGAAAGAACAAAGAGTCTAATCTCAAAGTTCTTGAAAAGGATATGAAGTACTTTGGCTATGGATATATTAAGGATGCTAAGCAGGTTGTACCATTCATTCCTGTTAACTTCTGGTCATTCCGCATTATGGTAGGCCTTGGATGTTTCTTCATCTTTATCTTTGCAGTGATATTGTTTATTGTTTACAAGAAAGATATTACTCGTCCACGCTGGTTACAGAGAGTAGGTATTGCACTCATCCCATTAGCTTTTATTGCAAGTGAGTGTGGATGGCTTGTTGCCGAATTTGGCCGCCAGCCATGGACAATCCAGGATATGCTTCCAACATGGGCAGCAGTGAGCGACCTCTCAAGTGGTGGTATCGCATTCACCTTCTTCCTCTTCCTTGTTCTCTTTACTGCAATGTTGACAGCTGAAGTTAGTATTATGTGTAAGCAAATTAAGAAAGGACCAGAACTATGACATACGATTTTCTGCAACACTACTGGTGGTTCATCATCTCACTTTTAGGTGCGCTACTTGTCTTCCTGCTGTTCGTGCAGGGTGCAAACTCAATGATTTTCCAATTGGGTAAGACAGAAGAAGAGCGCCGTATGCTCATTAATTCAACAGGTCGTAAGTGGGAGTTCACCTTTACAACACTCGTTACATTCGGTGGAGCATTCTTTGCTTCTTTCCCATTGTTCTATAGTACCAGTTTTGGTGGTGCTTACTGGGTTTGGGTATTGATTCTCTTCACATTTATCATTCAGGCTATTAGCTATGAATTCCAGAATAAGGCAGGTAACCTCTTTGGTGTTCGTACCTTCCAGACTGGATTGATTATTAATGGTATTCTTGGTCCATTGCTCTTAGGTGGAGCTGTTGCAACCTTCTTTACAGGTTCTAACTTCATCGTAGAGAAAGGTAACATTACTGACTTCATGCAGCCTGTTATCTCTCATTGGGCAAATGGTTCACGTGGACTTGACGTACTGCTCAATCCTTGGGTAGTTATCTTTGGTATTTCTGTAGTATTCCTTGCACGTATCCTCGGTACACTCTATATTAATAATAATGTGAACGATGACATTATCCGTGGACGTGTTCGCAAGCAGTTGCTTGTTAACACTGTTCTTTTCTTACTGTTCTTCTTGCCTTTCCTTATTGTAACATTGGTAGGCGAGGGCTACGCAGTAAATGAAGCTGGCGTTATCGTTATGGAACCAATGAAGTATCTGAACAACTTATTAGCAATGTGGCCATTAGCTATCATTTTGCTTGTAGGTGTTGTTCTCTTGCTTTTCGGAATCGTTAAGACAGTTCTTAAGCCAGAGTATGTACGTGGTATTTGGCCTGCAGGTATTGGTGTTGTATTGGTTGTTTTGGTTCTCTTCCTCATTGCAGGATGGAACAACACAGCTTACTATCCATCAACAGCCGAACTACAGAGCTCATTGACACTTCAGAACAGTTCTTCAAGTGAGTTCACATTGAAAGCTATGTTCTATGTTAGCTTCCTTGTTCCATTCGTTTTGGCATACATTGTTTATGCTTGGCGTGCAATCGACAAGAAGGCTATTGATCGTAAGGAAATTGCTGAGGACGACCATGCTTACTAAGTTTTAGTCTTCCTTTTCTATACAGATAAAAGCCTATGGGGGTGAGAGAAGTTTCTATTTATGAGCTTCTCTTACCCCTTTCTTCTTATAGAAAGAAGTACTAAACTTGGTTTTAAATCAGTTTGTTTATTAGACAACAACACTCACTTATTTATAAAAAAAAGATATTTTTTGATTGAAATATATTTACAAATATCTCTATAAAAAGCACTTTTGAACTCAATAAATGACCATCAAAAACCATAGTTGCAACTATCAGTTAATCAATAGATTACAAAGTCAGAAAACAAAAGGTGCTTAATTAGCTTCTAACTAACGCCCTTTAAGGGTTCAATTAAGCCTTTGTTAGAGGTCAATTAAGCATCAATTGAACCCTTATTGGGCGTCTTTTATTTTGCGTGTTTAGAATTATTTTTACAAAATAACGGTTTTATATCGTATTAATCAAAATGGAATTCAAAAAGTAAAGTTCAAATTCCGATTTATAGAATATGTTTTATATCTTTGCAGAAAATATGCTGCACTCGGCAAAGTGGAAGCAAGCTTCCTTTGCTCTCGTTTGCGTTATTTTTGCAGAAAATAGTTGTATGAATTTGAAGATAAAGATATTAGTTTTATTGATTACTCTATTTCTCTTTGGTGGTTGTTCTTCAGAAGTAAACTATAGTAGTCAAATAATAAACTACGATTTTAATCAATTAGATGGTGTCTTAATCTATAATAGAGATATTGACGTGACCATTTTTGAGCTATTTAGGGAAAAGGGGAGTGGTCTTGTGTTTGTAGATAACCAGTTGAGAATAACTAAAAAGCCAAAGAACTATCCCTTACAGGATGACGAGATAATTAAGTTTCTCAAGGCTTATAAGAAATTAAACCTATCGTATTGTTGCATAGATAATGGGAAGATAATAAGAGTGATTTCTAATGGTATTGACTATATAAAAATAAATAAAGACTATAATGACAAAAGATACCTTTTCGACTCGCATAAGCAAGAGTATGAATATATAGGAAATGATTGGTATGTAAAGAAGATGTAAATACCATAGACAAAAGAAAAATGAAAAAGAGATTATTATTTTATACGGTATGGATTGCCATTTTCCTATGCATATCGATTTTGATTCTTTTCATAACTGCCATAACACAAGGCTATTTTCCATATCTAAATTTGCTGATATACGTACCAATGATTATACTTTCATCTGCCTCTTTTGCAGTCATCTTTGAAGACAAATGGTGGGTAAGTCTAATTGAAGGTATGGTCATAAGTCTGCCAGCTCTTTACCTATTCTCTTTTATTTAAATACCTTTAATTGTAGAAAAGTGAAAGAACATTCTTTCTACTTCTCTTTATTACCCTCTACTTCACCAATTTTTCGTGAAGAATTGTCAGCTAACACGTCGTTGACTATGTTCGTAAGCTGCTCTTTCAATTCGTTAATAAATTGAGAAGCATCATACTTTTTAGCTTCAATATCACGAAGTTTCTTCTCCCAGATACCCGTCAATTCGGCTGATGTAAGAAGTTTCTCGTGAATAGTATCAATCAGTGCAATACCAGTCTCAGTTGCTTCTATATTCTTTCTTTTACGACGAATATAATGGCGTTTAAAGAGCGTTTCAATAATTCCTGCACGTGATGAAGGGCGTCCGATACCATTCTCCTTCATAGCAGCACGTAGGGTTTCGTCCTCAACAAACTTACCAGCTGTTTCCATTGCACGAAGCAAAGAGGCCTCGGTGTAATGCTTCGGAGGAGTTGTCTGCTTTTCGGTAAGGGTAGGGGTGTGCGGTCCTGATTCCCCTTTCTTAAAGGTCGGAAGTAGAGGAGAGGTTGTATTGGTTCCTTCTTGGCTATCATCCGATGGAGTAGAGGAGGAGCCTGCAGGGGTATCAGTGCAAACTCTCCAACCCAAATCCAATATTTCTTTGCCAGAAACCTTAAACTCTATCTCGTCAACATTACCTAATACTGTTGTCGTAGAGAACTTGCAATCGGGATAGAAAGCAGCGATAAAACGACGCGCAATGAGGTCGTACACCTTTTGTTCAGCATCTGTCAGTCCTTGTGGTAGTACGCCAGTTGGAATAATGGCATGGTGATCTGTCACCTTTGAGGAATCAAAGACACGTTTTGTCTTAGGCAATGGCTTGCCACCCAACGTCTTCACAATATCGGCATAAGGTTTTTTACCCGCAAATGTAGTCTGAAAGAGTCCGTTCATTATCTGCGGACACTTCGGATAGATATCATCAGAGAGGAACTGTGTGTCAACACGTGGATAAGTTGTAAGCTTACGTTCGTAGAGAGTTTGAATCGTATTGAGTGTCATCTCAGCAGAGAATCCAAACTTACGATTACAATCTACCTGCAGAGAGGTGAGATCATAAAGCTGTTTTGGCTGTTCTGCCCCTTTCTTTTTTGCTACACTTGTAATTGTAAAAGGCTTTCCTTCAATCGTTGAGAAGGCTTTTTCACCTTCTTCTTTAGAGGTGAATTTACCCTTTGTTGCCGTAAACTGCGTTTCACGATAAACTGTAGCTAATACCCAATAAGGCTCTGGCTTAAAGTTATCTATCTCTTTTTGTCGCTGTACAATGAGTGCCAAGGTTGGTGTCTGTACTCGACCAATTGACAGAACCTGACCTCTGCCATAACTATTGTTACCATACTTTAATGTATAAAGGCGTGTAGCATTCATTCCTAACAGCCAGTCACCAATCGCGCGAGACAATCCTGCGAGGTAAAGTGGCTGATACTGCTCTTGTTCTTTTAAGTTGGCAAACCCCTCGCGAATAGCTTCATCCGTCATCGAAGATATCCAAAGGCGCTTCACAGGACACTTTACACCTGCTTTTTGCATTACCCACCGCTGGATTAATTCACCTTCCTGACCAGCGTCACCACAGTTGATAATCATCTCTGCCGATTGGTAAAGCTGCTCAATAACAGCAAACTGCTTCTTGATACCTTCGTCCTCTATGAGCTTAATACCAAAGCGTGGAGGTATCATTGGCAATGCAGCAAGACTCCAATATTTCCAGTTCGTAAAATAATCATTAGGTTCCTTCAACTCACAAAGGTGGCCGAAGGTCCATGTTACCTGGTAATTATTGCCCTCCATATAGCCGTTACAAGCCTTGTTGGCACCAAGGATTCGAGCTATATCTTTAGCAACACTGGGTTTCTCTGCAATGCAAACTATCATACAATTTCTTCTTAGTTTTAAGCCATTTTACCTTTGCAAAGGTAAGAAAAATATTCTTTGTTAAGGATTAAACTTATTTTATTCCCTGTCTTTTTTGTGATTTT
>ERZ1674055.124-NODE-125-length-16097-cov-6.425944_pt1 | contig 16097 bp, 15 predicted proteins | sample MGYA00581121_ERZ1674055 | MGnify/ENA primary metagenome ERZ1674055 (study PRJEB41354, sample SAMEA4873334) | human saliva metagenome | biome: human-associated habitat [ENVO:00009003]; feature: mouth environment [ENVO:08000002]; material: saliva material... | reverse complement strand
TGTTTACTTCGATGAGGAGTTTAGGGTCTTTCTTGGGGGTTTTCTTTTTCTTGGCGGGCTTGGGGTTGTTTTTTCTGCGGAGGGTACTGTCGATGGTTTTGTAGTATTTTTCGAGTCCTTCGGTGGGTTTGATTTTGCCGTCGTGGGGTACGTGGGGTACTTCCAGTCCTCGGGGGACGACCCATTCTGCGGCGATGGTGTCGAGTTCGGGTTTAGGTTCAGGGGTAGTGATGTAGTCGTCGGGGTTTGCTTCGGTGACGGTGATGTGGAATCGGCGTGCGTTGAGGGTGGTTTCGGTGCCGGGTGAGTGGTAGTAGCCGCCGAAGGTGCAGGTGTATTCGAGGAGGTAGTTTGCGTTGTCGTCTTCCCAGAGTCTGCCGCTGAATCCGTCGATGATGGGTTTGAGGGTTTCGGAGTAGTTGATGGGGTCGATGTTGAGGTTTCGGATGGTGTTGAAGATTCGGCAGTGGATTTTGTAGTGGGTGAAGGGGACGAATTCGGGGTGGTTTTGGATGTAGTGGTGTGCGGCGGCGGCACCGTATGCACGGAGCTGTTTCACGCGTTCACCTTTAACGATGTAGTTAAGTCGGTGGTTGGCGTTGAAGATGATGTCAGTGGGCAGGTCGAGGACGATTTCGAGGGTGCGGGGTGTGGTAGTCATGGTCGTTGGTGCCTTTCTGGTTATGGTTTAGATGAGGTTGGGGTCGATGTTGGGGGTGGGCGTGTATTCGTTGCTGTTGGGGGTGGTGTTGATTTGGTGGTACATGGCGGCGTCTGCACCCACGTGAGTGTTGGCAGGGGGTTTAGGTAGGTAGGTGAGGGTGTCTTTGACGATGCCTGCTACGTCGATGAGTCCTTGATTGGTGGTGGTTCGGATGTTGTGGAGCCACTTTTGGATGGGCTCAGTCTCGTTCTGGGTGAGGTAGGGCAGGATAATTTCTTCGGTGAGGGGGTGGTGGTGTCGGATGACTTCTTTGAGTTCTGCTTGTACGCGCATGCTCGATGCGGATACTTTGAGACCTCGGAGTTGTTCTTCGGTGAGGGGTAGTGTGGTGGTGGAGTTGAGGTAGAAGTAGTAGGCGAGCTGGAGGTCTGCAACCATTTTGACGATGCTGTGTGTTAGCCGTGCGAGGAGTTCGTGGGGGTAGGTTTCGTTGGTTTTGTATTCGGCGGGGAGTGCGCTCGCGAGGTAGTTTCTGATTTCTTGGCGGAAGTAGAGGACGGTTGAGGGGTACCCGGAGGCGGGTCCGAGGGTGATGATGTTGTTTTTGTGGTTGAAGGTGACGTAGACGGGTGCTTCGTATTCTGCGAACTGGTGGGTGTAGTTGGGGTCTAGCATGGTGGGTTCTTCCTGTTTGGGGTGGGCGTTTTTATCGTAGCATAGTGAAGCCGCCCTTTAGTGGGGCGGCTTCACTTGTTTGTGCCGGTTGCGGGGTCGGTGGTTACTGCCCGCCGGTGATGTGCCAGTTGCTGAGGTATTCGCTGGTTGCGGTACCGACGGGTGAAAGTGCAATCATGACGACGATAGCTGCTGCTACGAGGGTGTAGATGAAGTATTTGATGTTGTCGAAGAGGTTGTTCATTTGCGCATTCCTTTGGTTGCTTCGGTGAAGAGCTTGTCAGCACGGTCGGCTTTGGTTCGCTCTTGTTCAAGTCTGACTTTGATTGAGTCGTCGTTGAGTAGTGCGTACCAGTTTTTGAGGTCTTCTTCTTCTCGTTCTTTGCGTTTTTCCTCGGAAATGAGTTTTTCTGCGGCTCGTTCGGCGGCGGCTTCTTTCTTCGCTTGGTTGATTTCTGCGATGGTGAGAGGCGAGCGCATGGAGGAGAGGAATACTTGGGCTCCGGCGTCGAGTCCGGTTGTGCTGGCGAGGTCTGCGTTGATGCTGATTTTGGAGAAGCCGTCTGCGTCTGGTTTTTGTTCGGGGATGGGCATGATGACTTGTTGGGTGGCTTCGTTGTAGAAGAAGGGTACGCCTGCTTTGAGGTTGGTTTCGAAGATTTGGACTGCGAGGGGGTCGGTGAGGGTGTCTCTGTATTTTTGGAGGAGGCGTTTTTGTTTGAAGGTGGGGAGGTCGGTGAGGAGGATGTAGTTTGGTTTGTTGAGGTATCGTTGGATGGTTTGTTCGTCGATGTCGTTGGGGCGTGGGGGTCGTGCTTTGGGTTTGGTGGTTTTTTTGCGGGTTTTGACGAGGCGGCGGCGGGTTGCCATGTTGGGGTTCTCCTTTGGTTGGTTAGATGGAGGTCATTCCGAGGGTTTTGGGGCGGTTTTTGAGGATGAGTTTGTTGATGCGGTTGAGGTTGATTTCTTGTACTGCGGCGTCGTGGGCGAGGGTGTTTTCGCGGAGGGTGGGGATGATGGGTTCGATGTTATCAGTGTACCAGCGTGCGTAGGTTCTGCTGATGTTTTGCTGGTTGAGTTTGGTGTGCTGGTCGGGGAGCCCGTGGATTGCCGCCCAGATGACGTCGCGGAGGTCTTCGTGTTCGGTCGGGGGGTAGCTGATGTTGCTGATTCGGGTGTATAGGCGGATGGTTTGGAAGTGCTCGGTGTTGAGTCGCTGGTATTCGGGGGTTTCTTTGTCGAGGGTTTTTTCGAATTCGGCGGCGGCGTAGGCGATGGTGCAGATGTTTTTGATGATTGCGTTGTGGTGTTCTGCGAGGTCGATGGTTTTTTGGGTGGTGCTGTTGAGGTGCTTGATAGAGAGGTAAAGGAGGAAGGAAAGGGTCGCTGTGGTGAGGATGAGGAGGGTGAAGGTGAAGATGTTCATTGCGGGTTGGTTTCCTGTCTGTGGTGGCTGGTGGTGGGTTGTGGGGGTTAGTGGAGGGTTGTGAGGAGGGTAAAGGTGGAGAGCACGATGATTGCGATACTTCCCCAGGTTACGGTTGCGTTGAGGCTGTCGCTGTTCGCGTCAAACGTTGCGAATCGCCAAGTGTACCAGCGCTTACCTTTCCACTTGAGGATAGGCGCGAAAAGCGGCACGCCTGCCTTAGTGAATGCATCTCCGATGATGTGAACGACTGCTCCAGCTCCGAGCGTGTACCCAATCCACTGGTATTGCCCTGCGGGGGATGCAGAGAAGAGGGTGAGGGTAACGATGATGGAGAGGACGAGAGTAAGGGTTGAACCGATTTTTTTGGTCTTTTTCAGCGCCTTGAGCGCGTTCGCGTTGAGACCGGTGAGGGCGATGTGGAAGGCGGCAAGGCAGAGCGCGGCGGCGATAAGCGCAGAAAGATTAGGGATACCCACGAACCCCAAAGGCAAAGCAATATTGTTCGTGAGCGGGTTATTGGTCGCTAGGTTGGCGAGAAGGGCGAGCGCGGCGGCTCCAGCGAGAGAGTGCCAGAATCCTCGGTGCACAGCGTCGTGCGCCTTCGCTCTAGACCTTGCATCCGCCTTAGTGTGGATAGTCTGCACGAGACGGGAGCTTTCTCGGAATGCGAAGGTGATGGGTTCGCCGAGGATGCCCATGCTGGATTTTGCGCTGGAGGAGGTGTTGTCGAAGTCGGGGATGAGGGCGCCTGCGATGAATGTTAGTGCGGGTAGGATGCCGAGTGCTCCGCCGCCGTTGCCGAGGATGAGTGTTGCTAGACCTCCGGCGCCTGCGCCGAATGCTAGTAGTGCCATGTATGCGGCAAGACCGGATACGGCGTGTGCTTGACCCATTAGTGCGTTGTCGGTGTTGTCGGTGGGGTGGGTGATGTGGTGTGTCCAGCAGGTGTGTTGCTGGGGGCTTTCTGCGGTCATGGTTGTTTTCCTCTAAATTTGGTTGATGGGTTGGTTGATTCTCCTATGTTTATAGCGTTTTTGGGTATAAAAAGGGTGGGCAGGCACATGTTGGTGTGTCTGCCCACCTCATAGGCAGTTACTTCTTCGTGGAGGGGTTCTCCCCGCCCAGGAATCTCTGCCGCATCTTAGCTGAACGTTCAGCGCGTTTCTTCCGGGTCTGGGCTTTGCGTTCTTGGACGGAGGCTTTGACTTCTGCCTTCTTGTCGATAAGGATTTGGGTGCGTTCGTCAGGGACTCCGAATTCGGCGGCGTCCAGCTCGTCTTTCGTTCTATGCAGGAACGGCAGGAGGGCGAGGATGATTCCTACACTGATGTAAAGTTGCGCAGTGAGTAGGGGTGTGCCGGGTTTGAGGAAGAAGATGCACCGGCATACTAGAATCGTTGCGATAACGGCGACTATCCAGACCCGCACCGTGTACCCAGTCCAGGAGCGTTCTTTCAGCGGAACCCAGTCGAAAGATTCTCTGGAGCCCAGCCACTCCCCCACAGCGTAGGAGAGCATGTACACGAGGTTACCTGAGCCGAAGACAATCAACGGCGCGGCAGTCAGAACCTTCACATATCCAAGCACGTAGGCGTTACCCGGCAACTGGTCAAGGGCAGAACCAAGAATCACACCTACAAGCAGGCAGACCGCCCAGATGCTGACACGTTTCCAGTTGCGAGTGTTGTATGTGCCGATAATGCGGTTAGTGTGGGTGCGCCCACGGTCTTTATAATTCTCGACCATGTACTCACTGAAACGCTGGAGGACAGCATTAGCCTTACCGTCTCTACTCATGCCTATACGCCTACTTTCCTTTTCAATTCTCGTGGGCAGGGTGCTCTTTATTCGCTGTGGAATTTCTTTGCATCTGCGAGCGCCTGCTTCAGGTGCTCGGGGTTGTTTTGGATGCGGTCGGCGGCTTCTTGTGCGCTCGCGATGAGGTGGCGGTGTTTGTTGAGGCGTAGGAAGCGGTTTTTGGTGTTGCCGTGTTGGTTGAGGGTGAGGACGTCGCCTTCGCCTCGGGTTTCGGTGTCTGCTTCTGCGATTGCGAATCCGTCGTGGTGTTCGCAGAGTGCGTTCATGCGTGCTTGTGCGCTTTTGGTTTCGCCGGGGCTGATGAGCCAGCATTTTGCGTGTAGGTTGTTGCGTCCGACTCGTCCGCGTAGCTGGTGGAGGCTGGAGGCTCCCATGCGTTCTGCACCCATGATGATGATGCGTGTTGCGTTGGGGATGTCTACGCCTACTTCTACGATGGTGGAGGCGATGAGGACGTTGGTTTCGCCGTTTCGGAAGGCGGTCATGTTGGTTTCTTGGGTGGCGGGTTTCATCTTGCCGTGCAGGATTCCCACCCGAGCACCAGGGAGTGTGTTGTGGATTTGGTTGGCGAGGTTTTCGACGGAGGGTGCGTCGAGGTCGGTGTTTTCGTCTACGAGGGGTGCGACGATGAAGGTTTGGTGTCCTGCTTCTAGTTCTTGGTTGATGTCGTCCCAGAGGTGGTGGTTGGGGTTTTGGAGGATTTCGTCGGCGGTGGTTTTGACCCATTCGGTTTCGACGGGTTTGCGACCGGCAGGCTTTTCTTTGATTTGGATGAAGTTGATGTCGCCGTAGGCTACTTGGGCGATTGTTCTGGGGATGGGTGTGGCGGTGGCGAGGAGGTAGTCGGGGGTGGTGCCGTCTTTGCGGGTTCCGAGGAGTCGTTCGCGTTGTTCGACGCCGAATTTTTGTTGTTCGTCGAGGCATACGAATCCGAGGTTGGCGAATTTGGTGGTGTTGAGGATGGTGTGGGTGCCGATGATGAGTTTGGCGGTGCCGTCTTCAATTTGTCGGGTGGCGTCTTTGCGTTCTTTGCTTTTGAGGGCGCCGGAGAGGAAGAGGGGGGTTACCTCGGGTACGTTTTCGAGCGCGGTGGTGGCGGCTCTGTAGATTTGTTGTGCGAGGATTTCGGTGGGTGCGACGATGACGGCTTGGCGTCCTGAATCGACGGCGGTGAGGGCGGCAAGGATTTGTACGATGGTTTTACCTGCACCGACGTCAGCTGACAGTAGCGCGTTCATGGGTTTGTCAGAACGCATTAGGTCACGGATGGTGTCTACAGCCTCCTGCTGGTCACCAGTCAAGGAGTACGGCAGGCTTTTCACTGCACGGCGGAAGGACTTCCCCTTACGCCCCGTGTTCTTAATACCGAGCGCAGTCTCAGACTCAAGAGCCGCCTCACGCAGAAGCAACTGCATCCACACCAGCTCATACCAAGCCAGCGAATCAGTCGCACCCAGAATATCTTCCTTAGACTCCGGAAAATGCAACTTCTTCAACGCCTCATCCACCGTCAGAATACCCTCCGGCAAAGAACCAGCAGACCAGTATTCACCCTGCACAATATGCTGATTACCAGGAGCAGACAAACGAGTCAAAGCTTCACGAATAAGGTTCGACACCAAAACCGTCAAAACACCCCTACTCGGAGACTGAGAATAAATCGGCACAAACGGATTATCCGTACTAGAAACATCCAAGGTATCAATAAAATCCCCGGTCAGCTTCTTCCCGTGGTAGAAACTAATCTTCCCCCCAACAATAACCTCAGACCCCACCGGAAACTTCAACTCACGCCACTTACCCTTACCCCAAAAAGTAACCTCAATATCCGTCTCAGCAGTACGCACCACACACGTCATACCACGACCAGAATACATCTGCTCCCACCGCACAACACGACCCACAACATGCGCAGTCTCACCAGAATCCAACCCCACCAGGCTCGACGCAGGATTCGACAAATCCAAATACCGGCGAGGCACCCCATACAACAAATCAAAAACAGACCCATACCCCACACCCACAAGACTATCCACCAAAGCCTTACCCTTCTCACGCTTCACATTCTGCGGACGAGTATCATACCGAGCAAAATGCAACGCACCCACCGGCACATCCTTCAACGACAACACAGAACCATCAAACTCAGCCCCAAAACCCTTCACCACAAGCTCAGCCAAAGACCGCGTCACAGCCACACCACGCTCACCCGGAACATTACTCTGCAAGAACTTAAACAGCTTGCTCATCGGAACCTGCCACACATTCTTATTCTCAGGCTTCTTCCACGCACCCAAATTACGCAAATACTTAAACGTCGCATCATTAAACCCATAAGGGCTCACCGACACAATCTGAAAATACGAACCAGAATAACGCTCACGAGAATCAACCGAATAAACCGCCACACCCTTCCACGGCAACACAGCATAAAAACGACGCACATCCCCCGTCAGACGCACATACTTAACCGCCACAGCCATAATCTCCACCAAAGCATGCATCGACGGCACATGAGACGACGGCACCTTCAACGTCACAGAACGCCCCGATGCGCTCTTAACCATCTCCATCACACCAGCAACGTGCGCTCGCTGGTAGAACAGGCGTAGGAAGTCTCCGCCGACGGCACCCGGAGCGGTTAGAGCAGACAGAGAGACGTGCTCTCCGATAACCTGCACGTAGATGTCCCAGGGGGACAGGGAACGCTCATCTACGGTCTCTACCGGTCGAAAAGAAATGGTGCCCATCTAGGAATAAACCTCGCAAAATATAGGGAATGTCGGCAACGGGGATAGTAAACCGACACCCAGAAATTATAGCAGATGCAACAAATGGCGGCTGGGGCTTTTTGTGACCCCAACCGCCATTTGAACAGTGCTAAAACCCGTTACTCAGCGAGTGCATCAGTAATCAGCGAGATTGCTTCAAAGACATTTGAGGGGGTCTCACTGATGTTTCTGATGACGCTCAGGATGAGGTCAGTTTTGGTGCGTGCGGTTTCAGCGATGGTGGTGTCACCGAAAGTCACGGCGAGGTTCTTGAGGGAGTTCTCGGAGTGTTCGTTGAGGATTTCATAGTACTTTGCTCCGGCGTAGATTGCGTCGGAGGTGTCTACGTTGGCGAGGTCCTTGACGGTTTCGAGGGCGGATTGGGTACCTTCGAGGTTGGTGATGATGCTAAGGATTGCTCCTGCGGCACCGGTGTCGGTGTGGTTTCCGAGCATGATGTTGAGTGATTCAACGGCAGAGCTGGGGAGGTTTTCGATTGCTTTGCCGATTTTGAGGATGAGGGTGATGGTGCGGGTGTTGAGGGGTGCAGTGGTGCCGGGCGCCTCGGTGGGTGCAGACTCGGGGGTGAGGGGTTCTTCCTCGACGGTTTCTTCCTCTACTTCTACAGGCTCGTCGTATCCGTAGGTGGGTGCAGGGGTTTCCTGGCGTACAGCTTCCGGTGCGGGCTCAGGTTCAGATACCAGGGCTTCCTCATAGGCAGGTTCTTCTGCGGTGAGTGTGGGCTCTTCAGGCTCCTGCTCGACAGGTTCCGGTGCGGGGGTGGCAGGGGGTCGGAGGTTTGCGCGTAGTGCTTCGAGTTTGGCGCGTTGCTGTTCTTCTTGAGTATCTTCCGGGGTGGGTTCCGGCTCGGGGGTCTGAAGTTCTTCCTCTACAGGTTCGTCGTATCCGTAGGTGGGTGCAGTTGCGGGGGTTTCTTCGTAATGTACGGGTTCAGGTTCGGGAGCCGGGGCGGGGGTGGTGTCTTCTTCGACTTCGGAGTAGTTTCCGACGTTGTCCATCATGTCGAGGAATTTGTTGGCGCTGGGTTTGTTTCCGCCGAGTTTCATTGGTGGGGTTTCCTTCTGATTGTGGTGTTTATGGGCTGGGGTCTAGTTGGTCATGTTGTCGCGGGTGAGAGCGGCTGAGTAGCGCTCTTCGATTGCTTGGAGGATTTCATGGATTTTTTGTGCCATGTCGGAAAGCTCCGTGTGGGTCTTGACAGCTCGTTCCGGGGGGATAATTTCAAGCGCTTCCTTCGGTTCGGGGAGGCTACTTGCTTTTCCGATGGTTTCGTACAGGTTCCGCTGGGCAATTGCCTTGCGGTTAATTTCGTACTGAGGTTCCTGCTCGACGGGTTCTTCAGCGTAGTAGATGTCGTCGTCGTAGTCGGTGTTTTCGTCCTCTTCAAGACCCGATACGGTGTAGCCGCCATTCTCTTCAACATACTGCTCGATGAGCTGGGTGGCGGCTTCCTCATACATATTCTGCTTAGCTTCGAGGTTCTTCTGCTCCTCTTCGACGCGCTGAGCTTGGAGAGCCTTCTTGTCCTCTTTGATTTGCTCTAGCTGTTCATCAATTGCTTCCTGAATCTCCTGCTCAGCTTCCTCGGGGCTCTTGCCTTCGACACGCTTTTTAAGCGTGGGGATGAAGTCGTCCAAAGCCTTCTTCAGCATCTTCGCTTTTGCCTGGCTAATAAACACTTCAGTGCCTTCAGGGGCAACCTCAGTAATCGCGTTGATGACAGTACCCTGTGCGAGCAGGGAATATGCGGCTGAACGGGAACCACTGAAATACTTGTCCAAGTACTCGCCCCACGTCGCCAACCCAAGTGCCCGGTGCGCTTCACGTTTCCACGCCAGGTAGAGTAGCCCCCATAGGGTCTCTGTCGTCTCAGAGATAGCAATGGTCAGCTTCGTAGCGTCCTCAGCAGAGAGCAAAGGCTCTTCCACCACACCGGCGCTCGCGACCTCGACTTCTCCCCCATTAGAGACGATTTCAACCTCAGAATCTGCAACATCAATCACAGTAAACAACTCCTAGAAAGGGTCATAGAAAATACTTACTGTAATCCATATAGCGACAGTAGAGGAAGAATGGCAGGAACCAATACAAAAGGTGCTAAAGCAATCGGCACTAGCGGCACAGCAATCGGTCGTTTGCGGCTCTTTGCAACAGCAGTAATTATCCCGCAAACCAGGACAAATCCCATCCCCGCGTAGTTCACTATCGCCGCCATAGGATGAGCTAAGACCACCGGCAAAACACACGATAGAGCTACGCAAAGAGCGGTTGCATCCCCCGCCCACCAGCGGCGAGTTAGAGCCGCCAAGAAAAGCACAGCCACACTTCCCGAAACGACCCGAGAATCGCCACCCACCGCCGCCGCAATCATGAACAACGACCACCCGAACATCATGTGAACCTCAGAAGCCTTACGGAACAGCAAATCTGTCTGAGACCCCTGCACGAAGACGTACGAGACCACACCTGCACCCACCCGAGCAACCATATCCTGCTCATACCACGGGTGCCATTGCATCCCAACACCCACCAGCACACCTACGACCAGGGCAGACAGATGCGTTAGAACCCAAACCCTCCGAGCCGACACCCGAGGCTTCACCCAATCTGGTGGCGCAGTCATCACCGACAAAACGAACAGAGCCGCCGGAACAGCCGCAGGCAACCACGGCGCCACCACATCAACCATCATTACCCCATCTGGACATCGCACAAAGCGATAACCGTCAAGCGTCCTTCACCGTCTTCGTCAAACCGGCACACATAATCCTTGTATTCCGAGTCCTCAGTCACCGGCAAGAAGTTAATCACGCTAGTACGCGAGCCTACAGAGGGCAACAAGAACGCCGTCGAAGTGTAGCAGTTAAGAGCCGCCTTCAACGGATAATAATTATCCACACCACTCGGAATATTCAGAGAAGTAACCCAATCACCCATACTCACCAGCAGACGAGAATCCTCACTAGTCCCAAGAAGCACCGGCAGATTCTTAGCATTAGCAGACGAAATACGCTGAATCACATCCTTCAGCTTACTGACCTGCACCGGAACCTGACGACCCCACTCCAAACCATCCACCACCTCCAAACGCTTACGAACCGCCTGCACCAACGCAGGGTTAGTATCAGTACGCTCAGCATACAAAGCCACCGCACCCGACACCGTATCCGCAAACCCAAAACAGTCATCCCCCATCAAAATATCCACCGAACCACCACCCATCGACCGAGGCACAGGAATCACCGCCACAAACTCCTGCAACCGACGCAAATCATCCACACCAACACCATCCACCACCGCAAACGGCATACTATACCGCAAAAACACCGACCCGGCAGGCGCAGACGACATCGTCACCACCTCCAAACGCTCCCCACCACACACCTGAAAAACAACATGGAACTGCGCATCATCAACCACATAGTTAATCGACCGAGCCGCCTTCACCGCATGAACCAAATTCACCGCAGGCACCGACCCCACCTTACGCCACGGACGCTTCTTACGGCGCACACGACCCTCAATACTCAAAGAGAACTTATTCGACGCACCCGCAGTCAAAACCACCGAATCAATACCCCCACCACGACCAACAGACACCTCAAACGTACACTCCCCCTCCGTATTCCGAGCCAACATCAACGACTGCTTCAACTCAGACGGAAAAGCCAACTCCACCACCACCGGCTTCTCACCCCCAACCCCAAAACCAGTACCCACCGGGCACTCCCGATACCACTCAGGCGAATCAACCCACAACCCAGCCGAACCACCCACAGGGTCAATACTCAAATTCACCTTCGGAGCCTTCACCTCCATCACCCAATCCAAAGCACCCAAAACATCATCAATCACAGCAGAAAAACTAACAACACCAGCCACAACTAACCTCCCAAATTAGAATCAAAAACATCAAAAATACTAGCCGCCCCACCCGACGAACCACCCACAGAACTACCACGCGACACACCACGAGCACCACCCCGACCACCCCGAACAGACCCCTGCCCCTGCGAACCAAACTCCACACAACACCCATCAAACAACGTCTTCAAAACCTCCTGCAAATCACGAGGAAAACGACGCAACCAATCACCCCACGGACGAGGAGACACCACCACCACCGCCGTAGCATCCTCAGCCCAACGACCAAGAACCATCGACAGCGTCACCCCAGCAGACTCACTAAACGAATCCGCATCCGACGAAACATACAACACCGCATCAAAAGAAGAATCAGCCAAATCAACATTCGTCTGCGTCCCCAAAAAACCAGAACGACTCTTCGTCAGCAAACCATTCTCATCAACCTTCAAAAACCGATGAGGAGCCAAAAACCCAGACGCAACCCACCGCATCACAACAGCCCAAGCATGAATACTCGTATTCACCCCCGGAGCATAAATAAACAAAGGACACGGCGCATTACCAGCCGCCTCAACACGACCCACAAGCTCCCGAGCCAACCCAGACACAGCCGCATCAGAACTGCCTAGCAAGGTAGGGAAATGAGCCTTACCACGGTAAAGCTTCGGCACAATTTTCTGTTGGAACTCTTCAACGTTCTTCCGGCGGCGCTCCTCTGTTTCCCAGGCGCTCGCTCGTACTCGCGAAGCGCTCATCTCAGCAAGAGCTGTATCCAAGCGATTCTGGTCAATCTCGTTATGCTTGACCAGCGAAAGATTGCCCACTCCGCCCGATTGGGTAGATTGGTCTTTAGATGCGATGTCTTCATTCGCCGCCTGCAAACGAAGCAGAGCCTCAGCGCGTTCAGATTGCTTACTCACTTAGACGTCACCCCTTTCGCTCGACGGTACTCTTCAAGCATCAGTTCAAAAGTTACGATGTTTACCCCCATTGTGCCCTTGTCATAAATCATCGCCAGCACCTCGGTGAACTCCGTCGAAGTTAGCGACTTGTTCTCCAACACAAACTTGCGGTAGAGCTGGCGTACAGCGGCAAATGTTTCACCATGCCCAAAGCGCTTGAAATAATTGATGTACTTTCCTTGCGGGGAGACCGTTGAAACATACAAGCTCATGAATTGCTTGAGCTTCTGTTCATCACTGAGATGAAGGTCTTCTATCTTCATCAGAGGTTTGTAATGAATTCCAGGGATTAGCATGTCTCATTCCTCCTAGTAAGTATCGTATGCATGAGGTGCACCCGCCTGGGCAGTCATATTGAAAGACTGCTCAGCATAATAAGCGTCAGGGTTTTGGAGCTGATTATCTTCACGACGGTTCTCTGCAAGAGTCTCCCCCATGTCTTCTGCGAACATGCAGATACTCAGTGCTGTGTCGAGATTAATCATCAAGTCTGTGGGACCGGAACGGTTCTTCAGGATGTGAGCTTCAGTGTACTCGGCAGTGTTGTCGCGAGGTCGGTGGAGAGCAACGAGATGGTTTGCCGCCTGGAAAATCACGTCTGAACCTCGGATGCCTGATGCTGTAGGGGTTCGCTCTTCTTCACCATTTGAATTACGATTCAGCTGACAGGTGGCGATAACCGGAACACCAAGCTCCATTGCCAAGAACTTTAGCTGGTAGGTTACGTGACCAATCTTTTCTTGCATACCGCCGCTATGCTCTTTGTCTGATTCAACAATTTGCACATAGTCCACGACAATGACGTCAAGCCCCTCATCAGACTCAGCCAGCTTCTTAGCCTGTTGCCGGAGCTCTGCAATATTGATGCCAGGCTTCTCGACTGTTGTGAATTTCCAGTGAGAAACACGTCCCTTGTGCAGGTCGTAAGTGGCTTGTTGCTCAGGCGACATTCCCTTCTCGTCACCAAATGAAGAGCGGGGGATACCGAAACGGCAGGATAGGACGTTCTTCATGATTTCGGTGTGTTTCATTTCAATTGAAAACATGAGTACGCTCAGCCCGGCTTCACATAGAGGAGCAAAAAGGTTACAGCAGAACGTTGTTTTACCGATAGCTGGTCGAGCCGCTACGATAGTCAAGTTTCCAGGTTGGAGACCACCCAAATACTTGCTCAACTTCGGGAAGTTTCTCAACGGAATACCTTGCGGTTTGCCTCCATTCCGAATCTCTGCCAGCTCACGGTCGATAGCCTCAATGCTATCCGCCGCCGAAAAGGTAAACTCATCAATGTCACTGCCTGAGTACTTCGCCCTGGTGACCTCCAGGTCACGCATCATTCGAACCGTAAATGCTTCAATCTGGTCGTCTGCCAACTCGGGTGCTTCTCGGAAATACCTATCCGTCAGCTCCTGCAATGCCAGGTGACCAGCCGCTTTATTCAAAGCTTCATTCAGAAGGAAGACGTTATTGAACGTCGCAATAGCGTCTTCACCAACCTGTGACAAATATTCGATACGGTCGAGCTCGCCTGCACGCCGGTAACCAGCAGAATCGTTGGTCTGCAACCACAAAGCAACGTCTTGAGCAGTAGGCGGCTTGCCGCCACCATCCATAATGGCTTTTATTGCACGGTGCACCGGCACCAAAGAAGGCTCGATAAAGGCGCTTTCCTCAACTGTGTTCAGCATCGGTTGTGCCAAAGCTTCAGGGCTTGCTAAAGCGGCACCCAGAACCCAATGTTGAAGGTCTACGTACCGCTGTTTACGCTGTTCAAGTTGGCTTTGCGACATACCCGCAAAATACCCTTCCGATAAGTCAAAGGTTGCAAAGACAAGTTTAGCACACAGGCAAAAAACGCCTATGTGCCAGACCTGTAGGAAATATCGTTAATCGGGGAGTTCAACCTCTAGAGTTGGGTTCATCTCAAAACGCTCAGCCAGCCTCTCCAAAGACTCAACACGACCAATCTCAATACCCCCGTAATTGTAGTGACCAGGATTTGCCCACCACCACCACGGCAACGACTTGCCGGTGAATTCCTTTGCATATTTGCGGGTATCCAGCAAGAGCAACAGCTGTCGAGCAAGTAGCTTGGCTCTGCATCGAAACACCAGCTCTTGCAACCCATCAGACCCAGTCTCTTCCTCTGCCTCGGCAAGCTCCGGGAAATAGAATTTAATCAAATCCTCGTATTCTTCGTTGTCCTCAGTCATATGCCCCACAGCTAGTGTTGTGCGAGCAAAGACGACACGCAGAGCCATAATCCCGTCGTGGTCTCCAGAACCATCCACCGGCAGGTTATGCCAGGTATGGCAGGCAATCACTTGGAAGAAGTCGTTCGCCGCCACAAAATAAGGCTTCTTAGGGTCTTCCTCCAATCGCGCAACGTACTCAAGCTCATCAATCGACCTGCGCGAAAGCTGTTTCAAAGCCCGGCGTGAAAAACGGAGCCGTTGGTGGAACATCAAGGTGTCATGGGCAAGCCTGTAACTCACCAAGTGGGTGCCACCAAAATTGCCCTGCGCGCCGTCAATCATCTCAATGGCAAGCATGGACTTCGGGTAATGGATGGGGAGAAGACCCCACAAAGGTTGCCAGTTATTATCGGCATCTAGAATCCAGTCCCCAACCCGCAAAGCACGAACCTGCACCGTTTCCTCGACAGCTTCGAGCTCAACGTCAAGGTTCAGCTTTTTCAGCTCGTGGAAGCTGATGACGGGGGTGCCGTCGTCTTCCTCTAGGAAAGACAAGTCGCCACTATCTACAGGTTCTTTTTCCGGCGAGGTGGGTTCATCAGAATCAGGTGCCGAGGTCTCAGGCTCAATCCTGTCTGAGGATACGCTGGGGCGAGCATCTTCTTCACTATTGGGTTTAGTGAAGACTCTGTCGGTAGACCTAAATTTTAGGTTCATTCCAATATCTGACATAAAGACTCCAAAATATAGGGGGTTACAAGCCGGGGTTGATGCTCGCTAGAAAATCATCCCACACCTGGCGGTTATGCTCAACAGCGTCTTTTTCAAACTCGGCTCGCAGGGAAGCGCCATGATGCCGGTATGTGAAGAGGGAGGACATGACAAAGCGCTGACGCTCTTCAATCCAAACAGGTTCGAATCCGACCGGGTAACGGTGAGAACTGGTGTCCACTACACGGAGTTGAGAGCCGTCTAGGTCTTGTTGTACTTGGGTCATCATCTCCAAAATGTACGCCTTGTTTTCATCACCCAAAAACATTGCACGGTTTAGGGAGCGGACGAAGGAATCCGCATGTGTAGCTTCTCCCTCGACCAGGAAAATAATGGGTACATGCATAAGCCCTGCTGAACTTATCACTCGTTCCAGTAGCTCTCCGTGCTCCACAGCCAGGCGTTCAGCCTGGGTGGGCTCTAGCCACAGCATCATGAGGTCGTATCCCCGGTTAGGCGGCGCTACAGCCCCCAACTGGCGGCATCTACGCCGCATCTCACTGATTGCTTTATCCAGGTGCTGTAATACTTTCTGCTCAGCACCAGGGAGGTGCGCGTGGTAGGAATTTGATACCACTCGCTCACGGAATTTATGCTGGGAAAATTTTCCATCCGGGGTACAGTCCACAATCCTTGCAGGTGCTTGCCAGATACGGGCACCACCTCGGGCATCTTCATCACACACAAAATTTTCGATGAGCTCTTCCAAAACCTCCGGCTCAGAATCATCACAGAAAATACCTAAATGGTTATCCAATGAGGGGGTAAAGATGGAGTAGCCAGAGTAGGAAGACGGCAACACTTTGATACTGAAACCATAAGGTGCAGTGGTCGTCGAAGATGATACTTTCAGTGAAATATCCAGCGGGTGCCCAGGGATATGTCCACGCTTCTTCACAGGGCGAGTTTTACGGCGTGTACCGA
>ERZ1674055.120-NODE-121-length-16243-cov-17.290894_pt1 | contig 16243 bp, 9 predicted proteins | sample MGYA00581121_ERZ1674055 | MGnify/ENA primary metagenome ERZ1674055 (study PRJEB41354, sample SAMEA4873334) | human saliva metagenome | biome: human-associated habitat [ENVO:00009003]; feature: mouth environment [ENVO:08000002]; material: saliva material... | reverse complement strand
CCGAGGGCTACGTAGTCGAAGCCCTCGAAGAGGGAGGCGGGTACCCAGTCGATGCCGCCGACGCTGATGTCGCGTTCGGAGTCGCTGCGGGGCGTGGTGTCGGCGTTGCCTGCGGTGTTGCTGACAGTTGCGTGGCTCATGACGATGACGCGGTCGGCACCTTCGCCGCGGGCTCGACGGTCGGCGATGTCCGCGCGAATGGCATCGGTGACGGCGCCGAGGACGGCGCGGTGAGTGGGCTCAACCCCGAGTGCGGTGGCGTGCAGGCGCGGCGCAAGGTAGGGAATGGCGTAGACGTGCACGCGTTGGGCCCCCTCGACGAGTTCGACGGGGCGGGTGGCGTCCTCGAAAGTGGTTCGGATGTGCACGCCCGAGGTTTCGAAGAGTGCTGATCCGTAGCTGAGGCGGCGGAAGGAATCATGGTTGCCGGAGCTGAGGATAACCTGCACGCCGGCCTGGACGAGGCGGGTGAGAGCCCGGTCGAGCAGGGTGGTGCTTTCGGCGTTGGGGATGCTGCTGTCGTAGACGTCCCCGCTAATGAGGAGGGTGTCAACGCCTTCGGCCCGAACGTAGTCGAGCAGTTCGTCGATGAACTGCCGGTGCTTGTCGGTGAGAGGGCTGCGGTGAAAGGTGCGGCCGAGGTGCCAGTCGGAGGTGTGCAGAATCTTCATGGTTTCAGTATGGCACCGTTGAGAAAAGTGCGCCCCGCGGTTCGTCATTCACGGCGTAGGCGCTCACGCGGAGCGGGGCTCTATCTCCGATATCTCCCCATCCGCGGAGCAGGCGCCCATCCGCGGCGAAAGTGCTCATGCGGAGCGGGGGCTCCGTCCTCAAGGCCTCCCACGCACGGAGTAGGCACCCCATAGCGGCGAGGCGCTCACGCGGAGCGGGGCTCCATCCCCGATATCTCCCCATCCGCGGAGCAGGCGCCCATCCGCGGCGAAAGTGCTCATGCGGAGCGGGGGCTCCGTCCTCAAGGCGCCCCAGCGCCGCAGAGGGGGCACTCCCCCGCGAGCGTGAGCGCGGAGCCGCCTGGTTACGGGCCTCCCGCGAGCGTGAGCACGAAGCCGCTTGATATACCCCAACCCCGCGCATCCTGAGCACAAAGCCGCTTGGTACTTCCCCCGCGCATCCTAACCACCCGTGGGATAATCGCCCTATGAGTTTTTCTGAGTTCACGCGCGCACCCGAGGTTTCTGCGGAGTTTGCGGGCCGGGTGCGCGGCCTGTTGTATGCGTCTGCGCTGGGTGACGCGCTGGGCTATCCCCTTGAGCTGCTGTCGGCGGAGCAGATCGCGGAGCGCAACCCGAAGCCCTGGGAGGCCGCGTACGGCGAGCTGCTAATCAGCGATGATACGCAGCTGACCTGCTACACCCTAGACGGCCTGACGGAGGTTCTGGAGTGGAATAACGAGGGCGCGGCGGCGGATGAGTTGGCGTGCCTGTGGCTGGCGTATTTGCGGTGGTTCCGCGGTATTGGCGAGGCTCTGCCGGAGACCGCCCCGTTTTCTTTGGATCGTGAAATTGACGGGTCGAACGAGTTGACGGCTCGTCGCGGTCCGGGTGCTGCGACGTTGCGGGCGTTGGGTACCGGTGAGATGCAGCTGGTGTCGAAGTCGGTGAACCCTGATGCTCTGGGTAGCGGCGCGCTGGTGCGTTCGGCGGCTCTGGGGCTGTTGCCGGTGGCTCAGGAGCGCACGGTGGTCATGTTGGCGGTGCGCGGTGCGGCATTGACGCACGGCCACCCGGAGGCTTTAGTGTCAGCGGCGGCGTACGCGCTGCTCATCCGCGATTTGTTGGCATCCCCGTCCGGCTCGTTTGACGCGTTGCTGGAGGCGGCGCGTCGTGTGGTGTCGTGGTGCGGTTCGGTTTCCGGGGATGATGCGATTCCGGGTGATGGTTCCCGCACCGTGGAGACGCTGAACCGTGCCTTCGAGCTTTTGGAGCGCGGTGTGGTGCCGGTGCCGCAGGCGGTGGCTGAGCATTTTGGTACGGGGTGGACCGCCCCGGAGCTGCTGGGCACGGCGCTGTGGTGCGCGGCGGATGCGCTGAGGAATCTGCCCGCCGATGCTGATGATGCGACGGTGCGTGGCACCCTGTTTGAGGGGCTGTGCCGCGCGGTGTCAGTGGATTCTGATTCGGATTCGGTGGGCGCGATGGTCGGTATGCTGTGGGCGGCGGCCGGTCTGCCGGTGGGTTCGGAACCTGCGGGTGATGCCTGGGCACAGGCGCTGGGTCGTGTGCGGGGCTTGGATCAGGTGGAGGCGGTTGCGGAACGCTATCTGCGCCAGCTGGGCCTGTAGTAGCGCTGAACCTAGACGGCATAGCGGCGATGCGGAGCGGGGGCTCCGTCCTCAAGGCGCTCAGCGCCGCAGAGGGGGCACTCCCCCGCGAGCATCGTCCGCGTGCCGGTCGTGCGGAACTGTGCCGCAAGCATTGTCCGCAAGCCGGCTGTGCAGAACTTACGCGAGCGTCGTCCGCGTGCCGGTCGTGCGGAACTGTACCGCGAGCATTGTCCGCAAGCCGGCTGTGCAGAACTTACGCGAGCATCCTCTGCGTGCCGGACAGCAGACCAGCTGCACGAGCATCCGCCAGCACGTTAGAACCGCTAGATATGAACTTTTAGTCCAGGTAATCGCGCAGTACCTGCGAACGCGACGGGTGACGGAGCTTAGACATGGTCTTCGACTCGATCTGGCGGATTCGTTCGCGGGTCACGCCGTAAACCTTGCCGATTTCGTCTAGGGTCTTGGGCTGACCGTCGGTCATGCCGAAGCGCATTGCGACGACACCGGCTTCACGCTCGGAGAGGGTGTCGAGGACGGAGTGGAGCTGCTCCTGCAGAAGGGTGAAGGACACCGCGTCTGCAGGGACGACTGCCTCGGAGTCCTCTATGAGGTCACCGAATTCGGAGTCGCCGTCTTCGCCGAGGGGGGTGTGCAGGGAGATGGGCTCGCGGCCGTACTTCTGAACCTCGATGACCTTTTCGGGGGTCATGTCGAGTTCCTTACCGAGCTCCTCGGGGGTGGGTTCGCGACCGAGGTCCTGAAGCATCTGGCGCTGCACGCGGGCGAGCTTGTTGATGACCTCGACCATGTGCACGGGGATGCGGATGGTGCGGGCCTGGTCTGCCATGGCGCGGGTGATGGCCTGGCGGATCCACCAGGTTGCGTAGGTGGAGAACTTGAAGCCCTTCGAGTAGTCGAACTTCTCGACGGCGCGGATGAGGCCAAGGTTACCTTCCTGGATGAGGTCGAGGAAGAGCATGCCGCGGCCGGTGTAGCGCTTGGCGAGGGAGACGACGAGTCGCAGGTTGGCTTCGAGCAGGTGGTTCTTGGCTCGCTTGCCGTCGTGGACGACCCAGCGCATGGCCTTCTTGAGGTCCTTGTCCATGTCGGGGTTTTCGGCGAGCTTGTGTTCTGCGTAGAGGCCGGCCTCGATGCGCATGGCGAGGTCGACTTCCTGCTGTGCGTTGAGCAGGGAGACCTTACCAATCTGCTTGAGGTAGTCCTTGACGGGGTCGGCGGTTGCGCCGGGGGTGACGACGCGCTGAGCGGGGGCATCGTCGTCGTCGCTGGCGGTGAGAACAAAGCCGGAGCCCTTGGCTGCTACAGCCTCGGCGGCCTTCTTTTCTTCCTTCTTGGCGACGGTGGCTTCGTCTTCTTCAGGCTCTTCGTCGGCGTCGGTGGTTTCGAGATCGTCGTCGAGTTCGAGGTCGAAGTCGTCGTCGGTCTTCTTGCGTCGTCCGCCGGTTTTGCGCTTGGTGGTTGCCTTAGCGGTGGTCTTGCGGGTGCGCTTGGGCTTTTCCGCGGTGGTTGCGGTGGCAGTATCTTCTGCGGTGGTTTCCTTGGCTGCCTCGGAGGTGGTCTTGGCTGCCTTAGTAGCCTTAGTAGCCTTAGTAGTCTTGGTTGCCTTGGTGGCGCGGGTGGTCTTGGCGGCGGTTTCTTCGGTTGCGTCGCCGGTTGCAGTCTTCTTGCTGGGTGCAGGTGCCACTAGTACCCTTTCTGGCTTGTGTTGGGGTGCTTTGTCTGCAAAACACCTAAGACCCTGTCAAGTCTGTGCTGGCGTCCTCTTTGGTGTGTTTGCGACTCTGAACCGATTAACGCTGCGGGACGGGTTTTTATTCCGCTCGCGTTGGTCGTTTACGTGGTGCCGCGGCTCGTTGTACTGAGCTGTTTGAGGGCGCGCTATAGCGCATCGACTGTACGGGGTCAATACATAAGTATTGCAGATTTTCGGGGGCTTTCAACTTGACTGGCCGTAGGTCGGGGTGTTTTTGCGGGGCTTGAGGGTGCTGATGGTGGTCCCTTCGGTAAGCGCGTCGGTATTTGCACGCCGAGCGGTGAGCCAGGCGGGGCAGGTTCCGGTGGCGAGTCGCGCATCGATGATGTTGGGGCTGAGGCGGAGGTCGTGGAGCTGTGCTTCGTGGCGCAACAGGTTGGCGTAGGTGCTGTGTCCCTTGAGCCAGTTGCTCCAGGATTGAAGGGTGCGTAGGGCGCTGTACTCCGCGGTGTTGGAGCCCGGAACGAGAAGGCTGGAGAGAAGCTCGAGGGCGTTGAGACGGCGGTAGTCGGGTGCCTCGACGTCGGCAGACCCGGCGAGCGCGGCGCGGTAGTGGTTGAGGGCCGCGAGGCGGCGGGGTTCGCTCATATAGGTGCTGTTGTTGAGCTGTTGGATGATGTGTTGGTCGCGGTTTTCTTCATCGGTTGCGGGTGCTTCCCCGTCCGTTTCTGCGGCGTAGGGAGAAATCCGACCGCCTCTGTACTCGTGGAGGGTTTCTTCGTGAAGCAGGGAGCTTTCGGCGAGGTCGATTCCGTCGAGCTCGGTGAAGGCCCAGCGCTCGAGATCGGCGGCTTGGATGGTGCGATGGGTTCGGCGAATCCAGTCTTGCCACTGATTGCACTTGGCGGGGACGGTGCGCACGGCGGGCCCCTCACCTGCCAAGGCGGCGGTGAAACTGCGAGGCATCCGGGCCTTTCGGGTGATGCGCGTGCCGTAATGGGGCGGTTCGATGGGCTCTTCGCGAGGCTCACCGAGGGGTGCGGCGCCGCCGAGGGCATAGTAAATGTAATCGGTGGTGTACCGCTGGATGGCGAGTACCTGCTGGGTTCGGTCGAGGCCGTACCCGGCGAGGTACGCCAGGGTCTCCGGGCTGAGAATTTCGAGGGTACTGTGCTCCTCGAAGGCGTTGGTGAGGGTGCTGGGCTGCAGGGATGCACGCAGGTGCCCAGCGACCTCGGCGGGGATGAGCTCGCGGAGGGTGTCGCCGATGGTGCGTTTGCTGAGCTCGGGCGGGGTGTTCAGGTAGGGTTCGACAGCGCTGATGGCGGTCTCCCAGTAGCAGAGGTCGAGCTGGGCCTGGCGGTAGGCTCGGTCGGTGGTGGTGACCGGGACGCGTTGAGCGCGGGTTGCGCTCCAGAGCTCGGTGGCGGATTCCCAGTCATCGCGGGCAGAGGGGTTGTTGGTCGTGTCGGTATCCCAGGGGCTCCGGGCGAAGTTGCCGGTTGCGTCGGGCGCGATGCTGTCGCCGAGACTGGTTCGCCATGCCTGGTAGCGGCTGGCGTGAAGGTCTTCGATGGGTCCGAGAAGGGTGAGCGCTTCCATGCGGTCGTTGAGAGCCCACACGGTGGCGGCGCCGGCGTAGATGATGTCTTCGCAGCGTCGTTCGCCGACGATGCGCGGGTCGAAGAGCATGTGTGCCCAGGAGCTGATGCGGCTCTGCGCGGTGATGTCTGCGCCGACTTCGTGCAGGGTCGCGGCGGTTCGGGTGGCTGGGTCGAGTTGGCGTTGGCGTACGGCGTTATCGCCATCGACGATGATGGCGTAGAAGCGGTTGAGGGGCGCCCCGTCGTATTCGGCGGGAATCATGGTGAAGAGGCCGGTGAGGTACACGGCGCGGTGGCTTTCGGGGAGCGGTTCTTCAGGCAGGTTGACGCGCAGGCTGGGGCCGAGGACGGAGTTGTGGGCGGTGAGGATGATGAGGGAGCGTTCGGGCCAGTAGCCGTTGTGGTGGAGGGCGTGGCTGAGAACGTCGTACTCGGTGGAGATTGAGGGAGGCGCGGGGCTCGGGGTGCCGTTCGGAAGACTATCCGTCCGGACGGCTGCGCTCTGGAGGCCATCTCGGGTGTTAGGGTTCTGGGGGCTGGGCTTCTGGGTCTTGCGGTGCTTGTTCATGGTTCCACAATGTCAGGTGCGCCGCCTTGGCATCCGGTAAAGAAAAAATCTGTGGATATCTCCCCTGTGAAGAGAAGAAAATCCACAGATTTATTCGTTTTGTTCGGTTTTTCGGGTACCGCACCGCGGCGGTTCCGTCACATTCGGTCACGAACGCCCCGCTGTACGGTCGGCAGGAGAGCCGCAGATGAAGGCGCCTCTCCCCTCCGCTCGGCCATGCACCTCGACGAATCGGTTAGCGTCTGCCTAGCGTTCCCCTAGTGCTCGTCCAGGAAGCGTTCGAAGAGGGCACCAATCTCGTCGCGGCTCGGAATGTTGTTGGCGTCCCGTCGCGAAAGCGGAATGGCGATATCCGAGGTGCGGTAGTTCTCGTCGTAGTTCTCTTCCATGGTCGTGATCATGCGCCCAATTTCGGGGTTCTGCTTGACCTGGTCGTTAATCTGCCCGTGCACGTGGCGGGCGGCCTCGCGCAAATCGTCGGTGGGTAGCGAGAGATGCGCGGCCATGCCCACGTGCTCGAGGGCGGTGAGGGTGCCCTGCGGCAGGTCGGCCTCGGAGATGTACTGCGGAATATTCACGCCGAATCCCACGGTGTCGTAGCCGTTGTCGGTAAAGAGCACCTCGAGCAGGTTGGTGATGGTCGCGTGCATATCCGCGGTAGGCTTCCACGGCGAGATGCCGCGAATCAGGTCCTTGCGGGAACCATGCGCGGTGACGGGGAAGGGCCGGGTGTGCGGCACGGGCATGGGGTAGGCCGAAACCAGCACGATGAGCGAAGGCTGCAGGCGTCGCACAATGCTGAGCAGGGCCTTCTGAAAACGCTGCCACTGCAGGTCCGGTTCGGCGCCGGTGAGCAGCAGGAAGGGCTGATCGAGGCTATCCTCGACGGCGTAGAGCTTGAGCTGCGGGTACTGCGGGTTCTCGAAGTGGTCCTTCTCGTAGTGCACGAAGGGGCGGCGGGCGCGGTAGTTGTGCAGCTGGTCGCTGTCGAACTCGACGATTTCAATGTTCTTCAGCTCGCTGAGGAGCACCTGCCCGAGCTGTCCGGCGGTGGATCCGGCGTCCTGCGGGCTGGAGAGTGCGATGACGAGGGTCAGCCCGTGCATCCGCGGATCGTCGAGGATTTTGGTGTTAGCTAAGTAGAGGTCTTCGGGATTGAGCATGACAGCCTCCTCACTATGAATCCGTTCGGCCCGCCACACCGTGTTTCGTCGCGGGGCTGGCCGACGCGCCTTTCTGTCATCAGACGCTTTCCGTAGTCTTTCATTCTAGGCCAAGAAGATTGTGTTGGCTTCTATCTCGGCGTTTTCTCGCGGCGGGTGAACGGTCTGCCCCGCATGAGCCAAAATGCTGGGGACCCCCGCGGACGGCTTGCGAGCGTACGCGCCGCACACCCCCGCCCCATCCGGTAGAGTAGAAACGGGTAGTCCGCGTACTTTTGCGCGGCGCATCCCGCCTCTACGGGCACCGTTTCGCACGGTTCGCCAGCTTCGGGTGGGATGGTTTCAAGAAGACATACGCAAAGGAGTAACGATGTCTCTTTCCCTGTCGATTCACAGCACCGACCTTGAGGCACTGGAGGCCGACGTTCTGGTCCTGGGTGTTCTGAAGGGTTCCGAGGGCCCGTACCTGGCCCCGAACTCGCTGTCTGAGGATTCCGCCGAGGGTATCAACGAGCTGCTGGAGGCGCTGGGTGCCTCGGGTGCCCCCGATCAGCTGCTACGCCTGCCGGGCCTTGAGGATTCGGGTGCCGGCATCGTGGCCCTGGCTGGTCTGGGTTCCGATCAGGCTACCGGTCAGGAGCGTCTGGATGCCCTGCGCTACGCCGCCGGTTCGGCAAGCCGCCAGCTGGCCGGTTCCGCCGAGGAGATTGCCTTCGATTTCGGCCTGTCCTCCGTGGATGAGATTGAGGCCGTCGCGCACGGCGCCGTGCTGGGTAACTTCATCGAGGAGGGTATGCGCGGCAAGACCCAGGATTCGATCAAGGAAGAGATTGAGTCCGTCCTGATTATTTCCTCGATTGATCCCGATAAGGCGGAGCCCGCACTGGTGCAGGCCCTGGTCCTGGGCGAGACCACCAAGGACGCACGCCGTCTGGTGAACCTGCCCCCGTCGCACCTGTACCCCGAGACCTTCGGTGAGTTTGCGGCTGAGCTGGCCGAGGATTACGCAAACGTTGAGATTGAGCTCTTCCACTACGACCGCCTGGTCGAGGAGGGCTTCGGCGGTATTGCCGGCGTTGGCCAGGGTTCTCCCCGCAAGCCTGTTCTTGCCGTGGTGAAGTACGTCCCCGAGAACCCGAAGGCTCACGTGGCTCTGGTGGGTAAGGGTATCACCTTTGACTCCGGCGGTAACTCGCTGAAGCCCGCCGCTTCGATGATGACCATGAAGTGCGATATGGCCGGTGCCGCAGCCGTGCTGAACGCCGTGGTGGCCTCCGCTGAGCTGGAGGTTCCGGTGGCCGTGACCGGTTACCTGTGCCTGGCCGAGAACATGCCCGGCGGCCACGCCCTGCGCCCCGAGGATGTCATCACCATGCGCGACGGTCGTACCGTTGAGGTGCTGAACACCGATGCCGAGGGTCGCCTGGTTATGGCTGACGGTATCGCGCTGGCTTCCGAGGCTAAGCCGGACGTCATCCTGGATATCGCCACCCTGACCGGTGCCGCTATGGCCGCCCTGGGCCTGCGCACCGCCGCTCTGCTGGGTGACGAGGAGATTCGCGAGCGCGTGCAGGCTGCCGGTGCATCCGCCGGTGAGGCTTACTGGCCGATGCCGCTGGAGTCTTACCTGCGCAAGAGCCTGGACTCGCAGGTTGCCGATATTAAGAACATCGGTTCGCGTTTCGGCGGTGCCCTGACCGCGGGCCTGTTCCTGAAGGAGTTCGTGGGCGAAGGTATTCCGTGGGCTCACCTGGACATCGCGGGTCCCGCGTTCAACGAGGAGGCACCCTACGGTTACACCCCGAAGGAGGGTACCGGCTTCGGTACCGCAACCCTGGTGAACTTCATCCAGTCCTACGCCAAGTAGAGGGTTCGGCTGCGCCGGGACTCTTGCAGAGGGCTTCCTCTCTGCAGTGTTTCCGCTGATTGCTGAACGGTTATATAGGGATGCGCGAGGCGCTTTGGCCGAACAGGCTGGGGCGCCTCGCGCGTTGCGTTGAGGTCATTGCCGCCTTTTCTCGATTCGTCGCTGAGGGAGCTTTTCTTCTCCCGCCCGGGCCTTTCGGCATCCCCGTGCGAGAACGGCCCGGGCGGGGTGTCCAGTATGCTATATGCCTCGAATTTTTTGGCCTCTTTGCGGGATTATTTGGCTAAAAACCACCCTGAGTGAACTTAAAGGGGCGGTATCGGGGGTATTCTTGTATTAAGTGTTTTTCTGCGTACGCGGATGGGCGCGCGTCTTTTTGATGCGGGCCTGCTGTGTGTGCCGGGGAACCTACCAATAAGGTAAGAACTCATTGCACGGGGTCGTACCCCACCAACTATGCAAGGGAGCAATATCGTGGCTCAAGAATTCGATATCCTCATCCTCGGCGGCGGTTCCGCTGGTTACTCTGCAGCTATTCGCGCACGCCAGCTGGGCTTCACCGTCGGTCTGATTGAGAAGGAAAAGGTCGGCGGCACCTGCCTGCACACCGGCTGTATCCCCACCAAGGCCTACCTGCACGCTGCTGAGCTGGCCGAGGACGCACGCGAGGCATCCAAGGTCGGTGTCAACGCTGTTCTGCAGTCCATCGAGATGGGCAAGGTGCGCGACTACAAGGACGGCATCGTTTCCGGTAAGTTCAAGGGTCTCGCTGGCCTGCTGAAGATGAAGGGCATCGAGATCATTGCCGGCGAGGGCAAGCTCACCGCTCAGGACACCATCACCGTTAACGGTGTGGAGTACAAGGGTAAGAACATCATCCTGGCTTCCGGTTCGGTCTCCAAGACCTTCGGTCTGCCCATTGAGGGCCGCATCCTGACCTCCACCGAGGCTCTGGAGATGGACTACCTGCCCAAGAGCGCTATCGTGCTCGGCGGCGGCGTGATTGGTTGCGAGTTCGCATCCATGTGGAACGCTATGGGCGTGGACGTCACCATCATTGAGGGTCTGCCCCACCTGGTCCCGAACGAGGATCCCGCAATCATCAAGGTCCTGGAGCGTGCCTTCAAGAAGCGCGGCATCAAGTTCAACACCGGCACCTTCTTCGAGAAGGTCGAGCAGGACGCTAACGGCGCTAAGGTCACCCTGGCAGACGGCAAGGTCTTCGAGGCTGACATCGTTCTGGTCGCTGTTGGTCGTGGCCCGAACACCGCAAACATGGGCTACGAGGAGCAGGGCATCCCCATGGATCGCGGCTTCGTCCTGGCTAACGAGCGCCTGCACACCGGCGTGGGCAACATCTACGCAGTGGGCGACATCGTCCCCGGCGTTCAGCTGGCTCACCGCGGTTACCAGCAGGGCATCTTCGTTGCCGAGGAAATCGCTGGCCTGAACCCCACCGTTGTTGAAGACATCAACATCCCCAAGGTCACCTTCTGCGATCCCGAGATTGCATCCGTCGGTTACTCCGAGCCCAAGGCTAAGGAGAAGTTCGGCGCTGACAACGTTGAGACCGCTGAGTACAACCTGGCCGGTAACGGTAAGTCCGCTATCCTGGGCGCCACCGGTATCGTCAAGGTTGTTCGCCAGAAGGACGGCCCCATCGTTGGTGTTCACGCCATCGGTAAGCGTATGGGTGAGCAGATTGGTGAGGCTCAGATGTGGGTTGCTTGGGAAGCATTCCCCGAGGACGTCGCCAAGTTCATCCACGCACACCCGACTCAGAACGAGTCCCTGGGTGAGGCAGCAATGCTCCTGAACGGCACCCCGCTGCACAGCGCATAATCCAGGCGCACATATTTTTACTGGCTGATGTTTTTCGCGTCGGCTTAGTTACGACCTTTCAGGTCAAGGCGGTGACGGGCGTATCCGCTGAACAACGCCCCTATCCGGATGCGCGTCGACGTGCTTCGACGCATGCGGCGCGCATCCGGGTCGCCGCTCACATTTTTCTAGTTCAAGCATTCACCAAGGAGAACGGGAAAGATTATGTCCCACACCGTAGTACTGCCCGCACTGGGCGAGTCCGTGACCGAGGGTACCGTCACCCGCTGGCTCGTAGAGGTCGGCGACACCATTGAGGTTGACGCACCCCTGGTTGAGGTTTCCACCGACAAGGTTGACACCGAGGTTCCCTCCCCCGTAGCAGGCGTTGTCGAGCAGATTCTCGTCCCCGAGGACGAGGACGTCGAGGTCGGCGCTGCTCTGGCTATCATTGGCGACGGTTCCGGCGCTGCTGCTCCGGCTGCTCCCGCCGCTGCCGCTGCACCCGCAGCTCCCGCTCCGGCTGCTGAGGCTCCCGCAGCTCCCGCTCCGGCTGCTCCCGCCGCTGGCTCCGCTTCCGGCACCGAGGTCCTGCTGCCCGCACTGGGCGAGTCCGTGACCGAGGGCACCGTGACCCGCTGGCTGAAGGAAGTTGGCGAGCAGGTTGAGGTTGACGAGCCCCTGGTTGAGGTTTCCACCGACAAGGTTGACACCGAGGTTCCCTCCCCCGTAGCAGGTACCCTGCTCGAGATCCGCATCCCCGAGGATGAGGACGCAGAGGTTGGCCAGGTTCTGGCTATCATCGGTGACGCTTCCGCTGCTGCTGCTCCCGCCGCTCCGGCTCCCGCAGCTGCTCCGGCCGCTCCCGCCGCACCTGCCGCACCGGTTGCTGCTCCCGCAGCTCCCGCCGCACCTGCCGCTCCGGCAGCTGCTGAGGGTGAGGCATACGTGACCCCGCTGGTCCGTAAGCTCGCTAAGGACAACGGCATCGACCTGTCCACCGTGAAGGGCACCGGTGTTGGTGGCCGCATCCGCAAGCAGGATGTTCAGGCTGCTATCGCTGCTAAGGGTTCCGCTGCTCCCGCCGCTGCTGCTCCCGCCGCAGCTGCTGCTCCGGCTGCTGGTTCCGCAAAGGCACCGCACACCTTCGAGGTTTCCCCCAAGCGTGGCACCGTCGAGAAGACCGCACGCATCCGCCAGGTCATCGCAAAGCGTATGCGCGAGTCTCTGGACATCTCCACCCAGCTGACCCAGGTCACCGAGGTTGACGTGACCCGCGTTGTCCAGCTGCGTGCAAAGGCTAAGGACGGCTTCGTTGCTCGCGAGGGCGCAAAGCTGACCTTCCTGCCCTTCTTCGTCCAGGCAACCGCTGAGGCTCTGCAGCAGCACCCCGCTCTGAACGCTTCCATGACCGAGGACTACAAGCAGATTACCTACCACGGCTCCGAGAACATCGCTATTGCTGTGGACACCCCCAAGGGTCTGCTGGTTCCCGTCATCAAGAACGCTTCCGACCTGGGCATTGCTGGCCTGGCAAAGGCTATCGCCGACCTGGGTGGCCGCGCACGTACCGGCGACATCTCCCCCGAGGAGCTGTCGGGTTCGACCTTCACCATCACCAACATTGGTTCCTTCGGTGCACTGTTCGACACCCCGATCATCAACCAGCCGAACGTTGCAATCCTCGGTACCGGTTCGATTGTGAAGCGCCCCATGGTTATCCAGGATGCAGACGGTAACGACGTTATCGCTATCCGCTCCATGTGCTACCTGTCCCTCACCTACGACCACCGCGTGGTCGACGGTGCAGACGCAGGTCGCTTCCTGCGCACCGTCAAGACCCGCCTGGAGGAGGCAAACTTCGAGTCCGAGCTGGGTCTCTAAGACCTGCACAGACTCAAGGAAGTTTCCTTGTGGCGGTACCCTGACGGGTAACCGAGCGTAGCTCCGCCGGTTTTTCCGGTGGGCGTGTAAAAGCGGCGGTCCCATCCACTTCGGTGGGTGGGACCGCCGCTTTTGTGTTCCCGCAAAGCCGCGGTTATACGGGTTCGGCGCGGACGATTTCCCAGCCTTGCTCTCCACGGTGCAGCTCGAAAATAACTTTTTGGCGGGTGATCCCATTTTCTTCGCTGAGTTTGCGGGCCTGCTTCTCCTCAGCGCTGGGCCGGTATCCCGATGCCGAAACCACCGCGACGATGCGCAGGTCTTCCCCGCCTCCGGCGGAATCTTCGATGCTTTCGAGAATGAGCTCGGCGCCGCCTCGGGCGCGGCGTTCACGGTTGCGCTGGTCGAGAAGGGCCCTCAGCACCGCCTCTGGGTTTTCGCGTTCCCCCGCCGCCGATACGTCGGGAGCATCGCGTGCCGTGGGGGATTCACCGGAGGCGGCGTGCACCTGAGCCGAGGCTTCTACCTCTCCCCCGTTGAGAGTCAGCATGCCGGCAGAGGTCGCGAGCGCGGCCAGGGTCAGCGCGGTGGCCCCGAGCCGCATCGGGGTGTTAAGCCGCAAGCCTTTGGCGATTTTCTTGTCAGCTCCTGTGTCGGCGTTTACGAGCCGTCGGGCGAGGTGGGTAGCGGGTGGGCGGGCTCTCCCGGGGGTGTGCCTCCCCGACTTTCCGCGTTGTGTCACCATCCCGCGGGTTTCTAAGAATTTGCGGACCTTTTCTCGGGTCTTCTCGAGCGGGGTGTCCCGCGCGCTATCCTCTCGTTCCGGAGCGGCGGGAATCAGCATCCGGGCCCGTTCGGAGCAGCTGAGGTACACGTTAATGGGCCTGGAGTCGAGGTCAAGATCAAGCACGGGGTTCAGACCGATGCGGGCCAGCCGGGCGGCCGGGGCATCCAGCAGGTACTCGAGGGCACGGCCGAGGTTTCGAGCCCGGTCGGTGCTCCAATCGGCGCCCCGGTCGGCTTCGGTTTTTGTTCCGGGGCCGAGGCGCAGGCTGAGGGGCACGCGGGCCTCGGCCGGTTCGGGGTCGTGCCCGCAGGCGGCGCGCCATAGCAGGGCTGCGGCGGAGCGCACGTACTCGCCCGCCCACGCGTAGCTTGTGGGTTCTGCGTTCTTTTGGGGAGCGGGTTCCGCGGCAATATAGGAGCTCTCCGGGAGCAGCAGTCGGGGCTTGCCTCCGGCCGTGAGTCCCACGTACTCGGCGGAGATTACTCCGTACCGCTCCCCCGCTTCGCGCAGGGTCTCGATGGCCTCGTGCAGAGAGCGGGCCAGGGTCACGAGCTCTTCGATTTCTAGCGGGCGCAGGGCCAGCAGCCGGTCCAGGGTTCCCGCATCAAGCGGTTCGTAGTAGAGGCTCACCGTGTTGTTCTCGCCCGAGGGGCCGCTCATCCCGCAGAGCCGCGCGAGTCCTGGACCGTTTGCGGGCCTCGGGGTTATCGATTTCCCCGGGATCTTGAAGATGCGCCGGGTGTAGCGCCCCGGGCGCAGAGCCGGTTCGACGCGCATCTCTAAGGGGCAATCGACAATGTTCAGGGTGCCCACGGCGGGGTTTCCGATGGTTTCGAGCAGGAATACTTCATCGTTATTCATGGCTTAATACTATCAAATTACATTAAATAATTTCATTAAATACCCAAAGATAAAATTAAACCTCTAAGCCCTAGTCTTCAGCACCGCTCACCTACCAGTACACAAGGTATTGTGTCGCCCCGTGTTCGCTCATCATATAATTCAGGGCGACCTAATTTTCATCAGCTCATCCGCGGGTCTAAGGTAGAGGTATGTCTGTGACTATTGAACGAGTGGGCTTCGCCCCGAACTATGTGAACTATGTCGAGTGCCTCGAGGACCAGTACCGCATCCATGATGAGGTGGCCAACCGCACCCGCCAGAACACCATTCTTCTACTGGAGCACGAGCCCGTCATCACGGCCGGAAAGCGCACCGAAGACCACGAGTACCCCGCAGACAAATCCACCCCGGTCGTCAAGATTGACCGCGGCGGCAAGCTCACCTGGCACGGTCCGGGCCAGCTGACCGCCTACCCCATCCTTCGCCTACCCGAACCCATCGACGTGGTGGCCTACGTGCGCATTGTCGAGGAGATTATCATCAACGTCCTGGCGGGCCTGGGTATCAAGGGTGAGCGCGTCGAGGGCCGCAGCGGTGTATGGATTCTGGGCGATGGCAAGACCCAGGATAAGAAGATCGCCGCCCTGGGCATGCGCGTTTCGCGTAACACCACCATGCACGGCTTCGCCATCAACTGCTGCAACGATCTTGAGCCCTTCGCTCAGTTCATCCCCTGCGGCATTAGCGATGCGGGCGTCACCTCGATTTCTGAGCAGCTGGGTCGCACCGTTACCCCCGCCGAAATCCTGGAGCCGCTGGAGGCCGAGCTGGTGAAGTACCAGGACCGCCTGGCCGAATCCTTCGAGCCGGTCAGCACCTAAGCGGCCGGTTCGTCACCTATACGTCATATATTAAACTCACTTACACTTACGCCGCACCGGGCGTAGAATAGGACGTGGCCCGATTGAGCAGAGGGCACGTCGAACCCAAGGAGAAGACCTTTGAGCACCAAGCCTGACGGACGCAAGCTGCTGCGCGTGGAGGCTCGCAACGCCGAGACTCCCATCGAGAAGAAGCCTCACTGGATTAAGACCAAGGCCATTGTCGGCCCCGAGTACAACGAGATGCGCGAGCTGGCTCGTGGCCAGGGTCTGCACACCGTGTGTGAAGAGGCCGGTTGCCCCAACATCTACGAGTGCTGGGAGGACCGTGAGGCAACCTACCTGATTGGCGGCTCCGAGTGCACCCGTCGTTGCGACTTCTGCAACATTGCGACGGGTAAGCCCGTCGCTGTGGACTACGCTGAGCCTTTCAAGGTGGCAAAGAACGTGAAGGTCATGGGTCTGCGCTACGCTACCGTGACCGGCGTGGCCCGTGACGATCTGGAAGACGGCGGTGCGTGGCTGTACGCAGAGACCACCCGCCAGATTCACAAGATGTGCCCGAACACCGGCGTCGAGATGCTCGTCCCCGACTTCAAGGGTGTTCCCGAGCACGTCCAGAAGGTGATTGACGCGAAGCCCGAGGTGTTCGCCCACAACCTGGAGACCGTTCCCCGTATCTTCCGCCAGATTCGCCCGGCGTTCCGTTACGAGCGTTCCCTGGATGTCATCACCCAAGCTAAGGAAGGCGGCATGGTCACCAAGTCCAACCTGATTCTGGGCATGGGCGAGACCGACGACGAGATTTACGAGGCGCTGTGCGA
>ERZ1674055.117-NODE-118-length-16410-cov-8.096240_pt1 | contig 16410 bp, 10 predicted proteins | sample MGYA00581121_ERZ1674055 | MGnify/ENA primary metagenome ERZ1674055 (study PRJEB41354, sample SAMEA4873334) | human saliva metagenome | biome: human-associated habitat [ENVO:00009003]; feature: mouth environment [ENVO:08000002]; material: saliva material... | reverse complement strand
AATATTCTTTTAAAAGGGGCGTTTTTCTCTGATTTTATTTGTATTTTTGTCATGATAATCGTATCGTTTCGGACGCTTTTATCCAATAATAGATAAGGTGACTTTTACGATGTGGCAAAGTCCTCATGATAGAAGCCTGTGCTATTCATGTCTGTTGAGGCGCTACTGAGGCTCTATAAAGTCGATTCATTCATGGCTTTATATGAGGAAAAATCAAATGAAAAAGAACAAGTATGGCAATAATTTATCTACTTCTCGGTATCATCATCGGTGCAAGCATCATGCTCCTCTGGATGAAGAACAAATCAACACAGGAACAGAAGAATGTTAGTGAGCAATTAGCTGTCCTCCGTAGTCAACTTGAAACAGAACGAAAGAATGTTGATGAACGTATTGCGGTGGTGAAAGAGAATGCTTTGCAGCAGCTTGAGGCAGAGCGAAAGCATGGCGAACAGCTACGCAACGAACTCCAGAAGCAGGCTGAAGCGAAGAACCGACTCCTACAAGAAGAGGTGCGCAATATGGCTGCGCGGATGTTGGATGAGAGTCGGGAGAAGATGAATACGGCTGATAAAGAACGTTTGGATGCTCTCCTCGCGCCACTTAAGGAACGTTTAGAAGCTTTTAATCAGACTGTTACAAACAACAGTAAGGAGAATACTGCCAACAAAACAGAGATTAAAACGACCTTCGAGGAGGCGATGAAACGTCTTCATGCGGAGCAGGAACTGACCATCAAGGCGATGCGTGAGGATCAAGAACGGGCAGTAAAGGAACTGCGTGAACAGACGGAACGTATTGGTAATGATGCTGCTTCGCTCACACAAGCCCTTAAAGGTGACTCTAAGATGCAAGGCGATTGGGGTGAGATGATTCTCGATAAGACGTTGGAAGACTGCGGTCTTGTTCAGGGGCAACAGTATTTTCTGCAAGAGAACTACAAGGACAAGGACGGTAATAACTTCCGACCAGATGCCGTGATAGTCTTTCCGAATGAAGAACGTGCCGTGATAGATGCTAAGGTTTCACTGACAGCTTATCAGGCAGCAATCAGAGAAGAGAATGCCACGGAGCGTGAACGCTATTTGAAGGAACATGTTTCCTCAATCAAGAAGCATGTCGACGAACTGTCGGCTAAGAACTACGAGAAACTTGTACCGGGCTGTATCGGCTTTGTACTGATGTTCGTTCCTTACGAAAGTGGCTATTCTGCTGCATTGAAGACCGACCCATCTATCTTGCAATACGCTTATCGTAAGCATATTATCATTCTGAGTCCAAGCAATCTTCTCATGGCTTTACAGTTGACACACACGATGTGGCAGAACTTCCGTATGACAAAGAATGTAGAGGAAATCCTCCACCAATCAAACGAACTCTTCGATAAGTTCGTCACCTTTGCAGAGAATTTCGTGAAGATTGGTACAAATATCGAACGCCTACAGCAAGATTTCAACAAAGCAAAGGGTCAGCTCAACGAGGGTAAGGGCAACATCGTCCGCCGCTTGGAAGGCTTAAAAACATTAGGTATCAGTCCGAAAAAACAGATTCCGGAGAGCCTGTAATAAGAGCCTTCGATAATTTGGAATGATAAGGTTTATCTCATAAGCTTAGAGTATTGACGTAATGTCACACAGAGAAAAGGAGAAAACGGAGGATTATTAAAAAACGATAGAAACCACAGAGGCACCGTCGGTGCATGGAGCTAAGGAGGTTATTTGCCATTTTTATTATAGATTTTATTCACAACTCATTAGCCCCAAAAGCAATCAAGATTCTGTACGCTACACCTCCGTTGCTCTTTGTGCCATCGGCACCTCCATGATATTGTGTTTAACTCCGTCCGCTCTTTAGCTCTGTGTGCCTTATTATGTAAGGGCTTTAGTTTATCACTCCATATTTGGGATGAATCTGTAATAAGTGGAAATCGAGCTATAAATAGCTTTCTAAAATTATATAAAACATCCTCAACAATCTGCTTTCAGATGGCTGAGGACGTTTTGTCGTTTCTGAATTTCCTTTACATTTCCTTGTGCTTTTATACCGAAAAAAGGCTAAAGAAAGGTACTCTTTTCTACCTTTGTAACCCTCTTGTTATAAAGAAGTTACGAAACATTGTTTCAAAAGGTGCTTAATAGGATATCAAAAGGGCGTTAGTAAGGGTCTTAAAGGGCACCTTTTGCAAGCCAAAAGGGCGTCTTTACGAACCTAAAAGAGCATGTGTTGATTTTCATGTGTTGAGTTTTTTATTACAAAATAGATAGTTGTTTGGTTCTTCCGAAATATGGAGTGCTAAACTAAACGTCTTATATAATAGGCACACAGAGTTACGGAGGGGACGGAGGTAATGCAATGTAACGGAGGTGCCGACAGCACAAAGAGCGACAGAGGTGTAGCGTACAGATTCTTGATAACTTTTGAGATAAATGCTTTGGTCATAAAGTTACTAAGAAAGTGTGCAAACAAGCTCCTTAGCTCTATGCACCGACGGTGCCTCTGTGGCTTCTATCGCTTTTTAATAACCCTCCGTTTTCTCCTTTTCTCCGTGTGACATTTCGTTAGAAACCTAACTTTAAGTGTCAAACCTTATCACTCCAAAATCCTGAGAACCTATAAATAAACCTTAGCACAAGTATAGGTTATGAGAGATAATGATTCATGATAAAAAAGCGTAAAAAGTCAGAGGTTATAAAGTTTGTTTTATAGAAAAGGTCCAATTTTGTAAACCAAACTTTATAAAAAAGTATGATTCTTATTAAGTGTGATTTATAAGAGTATTAGTAAAGTTGTTGTCTCTTACAAATTTTATCAATAATTCCAGATAAAGTCTGCTTTGTTTAATACTTTCTTTATATCTTTGTAGGGTAGAAAATCGTTCACATAAAAGGAGGTAGCACGGTGTTGTGTGGGTGAAGATAATCACTTGAACATAAGCGTGTTTAGCAAAAAGAATCAGATAGTAATGCTTCGTTATATCAATACAGATATTGTCTTTCAGGAGTTTCCCGATGAGGTAACACTTGCCATTAATATTTCGGGATGTCCGTGTCGTTGTCCGGGCTGCCATAGTCAGTTCTTGTGGGCAAACAGGGGAGATGAATTGACGGCTGAAGCACTGTCTGCACTGATTCATGGTGCGAAAGATACCATTACCTGTGTGGGGTTTATGGGGGGCGATGGCGACCCAGCGGCAGTCGACCTGCTTGCAAAATATGTCCAAGAATGTCACCACGGTTTGAAGGTTGGTTGGTATACTGGGCGCACAGCAATCTCTCCGCTCATTGATCAACAGCATTTCGACTATATCAAAGTGGGACCCTACCTCCGCCATCTTGGTGGACTCGATTCCCCACGTACTAATCAACGAATGTACCGCCGCTGCACAGATGGAAGCTTTGAGGATATCACTTCTCGCTTTTGGAAACATCAGTCAGAAGGCAGCTTATAAGAAAAAGTCTGCTCCGCTTGACATTCTACTTTAGAATCATTACCTTTGCAATCGATTTACGGCTACTCCTAAGTAACGGAAAAATATGTTTTTAGAGTCCTTGTAAGTCAAAGAATAACAGAATAATAATGAAAAAGTTTAAGACAATAATCATGTTGCTATTGGTTGCTATTGCATTATATGCGCAGCGAACTCCAAGAGTGACGAATGATTTTAAGGAGGGAGACTTAATCTTTCAAGTATCGCAAAGTCGTCAGTCGCCTTTTATTCAATTAGCAACTAATTCTCCGTGGTCACATTGTGGTGTGATTGTAGAGAAGGAAGGAAAACCCTATGTGCTTGAAGCTTCTAATGTTGTCAAGCTCACTCCACTAAAAGCGTGGATTGATAGGGGTAAGATGGGAAGGTATAAGAGAAGACGAGTACTGAACAAACCTGTCAAAATTAAGTATGCTAAATACCTTGGTAAGCGTTATGACTTAGCCTTTAAGTTTAATAATGATAAGTACTATTGTTCAGAACTTATATACGATATCTATAAGGATCAGTTTGGTATTCAACTTGCTACGCCCAAGCCTATCAAGTCTTATCATATCTTCGGACTTGGTAAACTAATGAAAAGACGTGGTATGGACCCAAATCAGAAAGTCGTTGCTCCTTGTGACTTGTTATAGATTTAGCTGCATAACGGAAACCGAGTTCTCATGTTGTCTTGTACTCTCCACAAGCAACCTGTTAACTTGTCAACTCGTTCACTCGTTTAGCGTGCCACCCCCTCATGTCGCTTTGTTTTCTTAATACATTTCTATAAAATAAACTTTGCTGTCACTCCTATCACTCGAAAAACTCGTCTAACTTGTTAGTTTACAGTGTGATTACTTGAAGTGTTAAAAGTGACAGCAAATAAAAACCAAACTCTTCTTGTAAGAAGTGTATTAGTCTCTTGCTTTTTTCAAGCCCTTCTCTCCCCATATATCGTAAGTACTTACCCCTGTTCCCCTGTTACTTTGTCTTCCTCCACAATCAACTCGTTCACTCGTCAACTCGTCCCCTTGTTACTTTGTCTTCCTCCACAATTAACTTGTTCACCTGTCCACTCGTTCACTTGTCCACTTGTCCCCTTGTTACTCTGTCTTTCTTCACAATTAACTTGTTTACTCGTCTACCCGTTCACTTGTCAACTTTCCCACAAGAGTGTATTATTTACGTAATATCCTCCCTTTCCTATTGCTTATTTGTTTTTTTTTATTAACTTTGCCTACATTGATAAAAGAAGTGAGGTCTGCATGCTGAGTAACAACCTCATAGCGTCTTTGGAGAAACCTTGAAGAAGGCAGTCAGAGACAGATAAGACAGAATATAACACCTAACTATTATGCATAAACAATTTTTAATCGGTTTATTATTATCGTCATTAACAGCTGCGCCTATACAGGCTGATGACTATCCTACTGGAGGCTATCTCTTCGGTCAGGCAACAGCACCAACTGGCAATGAATGGCAGTCACCTGGTGCATTGGGTTATAACAAACTGCCAGCTCGTGCGCTATTCTCTTCTTTCTCTTCGGTTGACGAGGCAAGAAAAGTATTACCAGAGTTTGCTAAGGATTACCTTTCTCTCAACGGAGAATGGAGTTTCCACTTCTCAAAGAACCCCGATGAACGTCCAAAAGACTTCTTCACAAAGGGGTATGATGACAGCAAGTGGGACCGTCTGCAGGTGCCAGTAAGTTGGAATATGGCAGGTATTCAGAAAGATGGAACACTGAAGTATGGTGTGCCAATCTATGTGAATCAGTGGGTTATTTTCAAATATAACATCGAACCGGGCGACTGGAAGAAGGGCGTTATGCGTGAACCGCCAAAGAACTACACCACTTACGAATATCGTAATGAGGTAGGTTCGTTTAGAAGAAGCTTTGATATTCCAACTACTTGGGACGGTAAGGAGGTCTATCTCAACTTTGATGGTGTAGACTCATTCTTCTATTTGTGGATCAACGGTCGTTACGTAGGCTTCTCAAAGAACTCACGCAATACGGCACAATTCGATATTACCCCTTATATCACTAAGGGAAAGAACGAGGTAGCAGTAGAGGTTTATCGTTCGTCAGACGGTAGTTTCCTCGAGGCACAGGATATGTTCCGCTTGCCAGGTATCTTTCGTAATGTCAGCGTAACAGCTACTCCGAAGGTACATATTGCTGATGTGAAGGCTATCCCTTCCTATACAGACGGCAAGGGTACTGTAAACCTTAACACAACACTGCAGAACCTCACTACAAAGAATTCGAAAGATCTCCACCTTCGTTGGAGCATCTATAAGAATAGACTCTTTGCTGATGATAACGAGTTGGTGGCAACCTTCGAGGATGCAAAGGCAAAGACCGTTTGTAACAGTAAGGGACAGGCTGACGTTCGTCAGACACTCACTGTGAACAATGCGGCAGCATGGACAGCAGAAGAGCCTAATGTCTATGTTCTCGTTGGTGAGTTGATGCAGGGAAAGAAGGTAGTTGAAACGATAAGTTTCCAAACTGGTTTCCGTACTGTTGAGATTAAGGATACACCAGCAAGTCAGGACGAGTTCGGTTTGGCTGGAAGATATTACTATATCAATGGTAAGCCTGTGAAACTCAAGGGTGTGAACCGCCACGATACCAACCCATTGACAGGTAAGGTTATCTCTCGTGAGCAGATGGAACATGAGATTATGCTGATGAAGCGTGCGAATATCAACCACATACGTACCTCTCATTATCCTAACGACCCTTACTTCTATTATCTCTGCAATAAATATGGTATCTACTTGGAGAGCGAGGCAAACATTGAGAGCCATGAGTACTTCTATGGCAAGGCATCGCTTTCACACGTGCCAGAGTTCCAAGCAGCACACGTTGATCGTGTAATGGCAATGACTCACCAGCTTGTTAATCAGCCTTCAATCGTTATCTGGAGCTTGGGCAATGAGGCAGGACCGGGTCATAACTTCGTTGTAGCCTACGACTCTCTGAAGGCTTACGATGCTTCAAGACCAGTACAGTATGAGCGCAACAACGACATCGTGGACATGGGTTCTAACCAGTATCCAAGTATTGCTTGGACCCGCGATGCAGTGAAGGGTAAGATGGGTATCAAGTATCCTTTCCATATCTCAGAGTATGCCCATTCAATGGGTAACGCTGTTGGTAACCTCGTTGACTATTGGGAGGCAATGGAGTCTACGAACTTCTTTATGGGTGGTGCTATCTGGGACTGGATTGACCAGAGTATGTACAACTACACAAAGGACGGCAAGCGTTACCTTGCTTACGGTGGTGACTTCGGTGATACGCCTAACGATGGACAGTTTGTTATGAACGGTGTTATCTTCGGTGATGAGACGCCAAAGCCACAGTATTATGAGGTGAAGAAGGTGTATCAGTATATTGGAACAAGCTGGAAGGACGCTAAGACAGCTACTTTGGATGTATTCAATAAGAACTACTACTCTGATGATCTCAGTGGTTATGCAATGTCTTATAGCTTGACCGCTGATGGTGTAACCGTTAAGAAGGGAGAGCTTGAGCTTGGTAGTGTACCAGCAAGAAGCCATAAGAGCATTACAATCGCAGGACTCAACGAGGGTCTTGACCCAAATAAGGAGTACCTCCTCCACGTAACTTATCGCCTTAAACATGATATGCCATGGGCAAAGGCAGGTTATGTTCAGGCTGAAGAGCAGTTGCCTGTACAGGTAGCAGCGGCTCGTCCAGCTATCGCAGCAGCAGGTAAGGTGAATATGTCTGCTGTAAAGGACAATAAGATCGTCTTCTCTGGCAAGACCTTTACAACGACATTCGACCTCACAAAGGGTACGATTTATAACCTTCAGTACGATGGTAAGACTATCATTGCAGATGGTTGTGGACCAGAGTTGAACGCCTTCCGGGCATGGGTTAACAATGACAACTGGGCTTACGAAGCATGGTATGCAAATGGTTTGAACAACCTGCAGCACAAGTGTACTAACTATACAACTCACGCAAATGCTGACGGTTCTGTTTCTGTTGTGTTCAATGTTGAGTCACAGGCACCTTATGGTTATCGCCTTGAGGGTGGTAATGCCAACTGGAAGAAGCTCATCGAATACAAGGAAAAGCCATTCGGTAAGGACGACTTCCGCTTTAATACACAGGTGGTTTACACCATTTTCCCTGACGGTAGCATTGAGAGCGAGAGCGCAATTACAAGCAATAAGCCTAATTTGACACTCGCAAAGTTGGGTTATACAGTACGTGTTCCAAAGGCACTCAGCTTGTTGAATTACTATGGTCGTGGTACAGTTGACAACTATCCAGACCGTAAGACGGGTCAGATGATTGGTATCTATGAGCAGCAGGACGTTGAGGATGAGTTCGTTGCCTTCCCTAAGCCACAGGATACGGGTAACCATCAGGATACTCGTTGGCTCTCACTTACAGGCAATGATGGCGGCGATGCCCTCTATGGTGCTGTCTTCGTGGCTAAGGATAAGATGAGTTTCTCTGCGCTTCCTTGGTCGGATAACACCATCGCAATGGCTAACCATCCACACGAATTACCTCAGAGCGAATATACTTATTTACATCTTGACATGGCAATCACTGGTCTTGGTGGTAACAGTTGTGGACAGGGTGGTCCGTTATTACGCGATCGTGTCATGGCAACGCCACACACCTTCGGTTACATGATTCGTCCTATGAACTCTGTTAAGACCAACGACCTCGTTAGCAATGCGAATGTAAGTCTGAATGGTGCCACACCACTTACCATCGTACGTGATGGTGAGGGCAATGTGACAATCAATGCAAATGGTGCGAAGGGCGATATCTACTATCGTGTTAACGACAGCAAGAAGGCAGTGAAGTACACTGGTCCTGTTAGCTTGCGCAATGGTGGTACGATTTCAGCTTGGACAAAGGAGAATGATTGGCTCGTAGCTTCTCAGACCTTCTCACGCATTGAGAGCATCCCATTGTCAGTAGTCTTCGCTTCAAGTCAGGAGAGTGGTGAGGGTGACGCAAGCCACCTTACTGATGGAAATCCAAGTAGCTACTGGCACACAATGTACTCTGTTACTGTGGCTAACCACCCACACTGGGTTGACTTCGACTGTGGTGGCATGAAGACTATCAAGGGTTTCACCTACCTCCCACGTCAGGATAGTAACAATGGTAACATCAAGAAGTACAGTATTCAGGTTAGCAACGACGGCAAGACATGGGGTAAGGCTGTTGCTGAAGGTGAGTTTGAGAACAATAGAAAGGAAAAGACAATCCTCCTCACCACACCAGTTAAGGCTCGCTTCGTCCGTCTGACAGCGCTCAGTGAGCAGTCTGGTCAGGACTTCGCAACAGGTGCTGAGTTTAAAGTGTTGGAGAAGTAAAGGCTTTCTATCAGTTGTAGGGCATCCCAATAATTGCTGCCCTTGCTTCTGATAGAGCTACATTGAAATAAAAAAGGAGTGGAAGAAACAGTGTTTTCTTTCACTCCTTTTTATTTGCCAAAGTAAAGTATGTTAGTAGAATCCACGTCCCATTTCGTTCTATTTATTATTTGTTGTAGATGGAAAAAGATTCTTTTCGCACCAAGTGATGAGGGTTGAGACGAGTGGATAGAGTTCCTTTCCGATGGTTGAAAGGCTGTATAGCTTGTTGTTTTCAACGATAATATTGTCTTCTTTCAAGACCATTAGCGAGGCGGATAGGGGAGAGTCGGGCAGGTCATACCTTAACTCTTCGTAAGTTGCTCTGCCTTTCTTACCGAGTGTTTGGATAAGGCAAAGCGTGTCCGCCACGCATATCCGTGAGAGGATATTACGTATCGGACACGTTGGGAATAGTGGGTCAATTACCATTTTAGTTCGTCATTCAGTATCACACCATCGCCAGCAGGTGCATCATTCTCAGCAAAGCTGTTTGCCTTATACTGAATACAGAGCATCAGCATCTCATCTTTGCCCGTATTCTTCAGCGCACGCTTACCTTCTGGAGCAACGCGAATAATACTACCTTCAGTCACTGGGAAGACCTCGCCATCAACCTGATACTCACCTTCACCTTTGAGGATAAAGTAAAGTTCCTCGTGTGTCTTGTGTGTATGAAGGAAACCACTGTCCTGACCAGGAACAAGAGTCTGGAATGAAAGTTCGCTACCTGTCGTCTGTAATGCCTGACCAACGAATACCTTACCCGGAATCTCTATCTCTCCGAATGGGAGCACATAGTCCTTGATGTCGCTGAGTTTACCTACGTTTATTGCTGTGAAGTTCTTACCATTCTTGATCGTTTCAATTGTTTTCATAATTCTTTTTGTTTTATTGTTTTGTTTGTTTTGATGATGCAAAGGTATTGACTTTCAGTCTGTTCTGCAAGTAGGCACGCAAATGTCAGCCAGTTACCTTGAGGTAAGTAATGCTGATAATAAAGCATTTAAAGGGTACTTATTTTACATAGTTTAACACTAAAAGGTTCGAGCCTTAGCTTATAATAGTTACTTTTGCGCAGTAATATGACTTAAAGAGCTTATAAGTATGAATAGAAACGAAGTCAGAGATGCCCTCTATCCTAACTGTCCTATAAGAAATGTACTATCAAGAGTAGGGGACAAGTGGTCGATGTTGGTGCTTTTCACGTTGGAGAACAACGATTGCCAACGCTTTAAGGAACTGCAACGTAATATCCCCGATATTTCTCAAAAGATGCTGACTGCAACGCTGAAGATGTTGGAGGGTGACGGACTTATTCATCGGGAAGTCTTTCCAGAGATACCTCCCCGGGTTGAATATTCGCTTACGGAGAAAGGGAAAAGTCTACTGCCGCTTATCGACAACCTTCTTTCATGGGCGAGTGAGAACATGGAAGATATTATAGAGTCGAGAAAACAGTATCTTTTAAAGTAGGCTTTTTAGAGATCTTGGAGGTTAATAGTTCAACTGTTAGCAACCCTTTTTGTAAGTATTTTTCGTCTACTCGTTTTTAATTAAGGCTTAATTGCATTCGAATTAACGCCTTTTTGGCTTGCAAAAGGTGCTCTTTAAGACCCTTACTAACGCCCTTTTGAAGTCCAATTAAGCACCTTTTGAAAAGCAGTTTTGTAACTCTTTTATAACGAATGAGTTACAAAGGCTGTAAGAAAAGCGTTTTTTCGGCTGTTTTTGGTAAATAAATCAATGGTAAATGTAAATAAAATTCAGAGCTGAGGGTTTCTTATAGGATATGAATTAATAAAGTTTACCGTAGCTATAGAATTCATGTAGTAACCATTTGTAGTACCTGAAAGCAACTAATAAACCGATAAGAAAGTATAGAATAGAACTCCAAAAGAATAATCAAAAAGGCTTAGTTAGCCTGCTAACTAAGCCTTAAACCCCAATCAATCATTAGACCACAATATGTTTGTATCATATTATGGTATTGTTTCCTAACATCTTTTATTTTCTTATCGGCATCTTGTTTGTCTTTGTAACTTGACGTAGCCCGCTACGCTTGCGTTCCAAAGCCAAACAATCTACTCGATAATAAAACAAAATATGTTTAGGCTCTAATAACCGATTGGGGTTTTAAATATAACGTTACAAGAGTTTTGTTGAAGGCTAACGATATAGCCCTCCCTATTATTAGGCTGATGAAAAGAGAGGACAACAGGATGTGTAAGGGCTGAGAAGATTCTTTTCAGCCACGCTACACATCGGTTGTCATTCTCTAAAGTGTGTTAGTTACTACTTGGATTTTGTTCCAGATTGCCCTTATAAGCATTGATAGCCGACTGTGGAATGAAGTAAATCACACGGTAGTCGGTTGCAGGAATGTCAACCATTGGCTGATGAGGACCAGGGAAACGACGTGTAAGGGTGTCGCCATTGCGGAACACATCGTAGCTGCGCTCTGCCTCAAACGCCAACTCTAACTGACGTTCTTTATCCACCAAAGTCTTTGCTGTGGCAGCAGTAAATTGAGCACTCGTATAGCTTCCACCCACGATAGCACGCTCACGGATTGTGTTCACGTCAGCCATCGCACTGGCGATATTACCCAATTTCACATTTGCTTCAGCACGATTGAGATACATTTCGTCAAGACGAGAGATGATAGGCGAATACAACTGATTCTCCTTGCCACCTTGACGAGAGCATTTCACCACATAGAACATAGGATAAACGCGGTTGAGTTTCATCTGATAATCAAGCACACCACGATAGGTATGTCCCTGATAGTTAATAGAGTAAAGACGCTGTGCAGGGTCGATTGGTGTGAGAACAAGTGGGGTAGTGTGTCCCGTTCCAGTGGTATCGCAAGTCAAACTATTGTCTGGCTGACGAGTATAACGCAACTGTACGTAGTTGAAATTCACCTGATTACCCTTGGCATCATAGACATTCTTGATGAAGCGGAAGACAGGAACATACTTATCTGTCTTGTCTTTTACATACTGTGGCTCAATGAATTGCGCACGAATATCGGTGTACTTCTTATTAAACCAGTCGTTCTGTCCAGTCTCGTTCAGCAAGTCAAGGTATTTACCAGACGCATACATTTCGCCCCAACCCATACCGCCGATATTTGAATACATACCGCCGATGGTGTAATAATAATCCCAACCAGGGAACTCAGAGTCTACTCTTTTCACCACGAAGATGTTTTCAGGGTTGTTTTCTGGCTCAAGCGTGTTGCTAACACCATAGTCCTTACGGTTCAACAGACTAAACTTACCAGAGTCGATTACCTTTGTTGCGTACTCAACACTCTTCTGAGCGTAGGCAGTGTTAGGCGTTTCGTACGTTCCACTCATATAGAGATATATTCTACTCAGCATAGCCCAAGCAGCCTCTTTAGAAGCAAAGATACAACGTTCTTCGCTGTGCAGGTCTTCTGTCATCAGTGAAGCTGCCTTCTCCAAGTCCTTAATTGCCTGTTCGTAGGTCTCTTTTACAGTAGAACGATTAGGCAACATAGCGTGTACTGGGTCGTCAGGTGTACCGTTAACGATAGGCATACCGAGGTTTGTATCAGGGTTTTGCGCGTATGGTCTACCGTATGCACGACAGAGATAGAAGTAAATCATGCCACGCAGATAGTAGCATTCTCCCAACTGTGTATCGGTAATCGTACTCTTACCTTCAGGAATATCCTTGATGATATTAGATGCCTGCGCAACCACTTTATAGCTATAATCCCAGAAGTTCTGCAATCGGTAGTTATTAGGAGTGCGCGAATAAGAGATAAACTCATAGAAAGCATCGGTAGACGTACCACGAATCATGATGTTATCTCCTGCATATTCGCCACAGCGATACATAGGGTCCGACCACGTTTTTAGGAATCCATAGCATCCATTCAGTAGCGATGGAAAACTCTCATCAATGTTTTTAGTCATGGTATCATCATCCATCATGTATTCAGGATGACGCTCTACGCTACACGATACCATTGCAATAGCTGCTAAGAGCAGCACATATACTTTTTTCATAGGGCAGATTCTTTATTTAGAATGTGACGTTAACGCCGAGCATAAACTTACGAACAGAAGGATAAACACCAGCGCCTGTTGAGATTGAAAGGGCTGTTGAGCGTTCGCCAGAAGCATTGCGACCAGCATCAGCAGCAGGCAATTCTGGGTCTACACCAGAATAATTGGTGATGCAGAAGAGGTTTTCACCACTGATATAAACGCGTAATGCCTTTACGATATCACTCTTAAGACTGAAGTTGTAACCCAAAGTAATTGAGCGAAGCTTCAAGAAGTCAGAGCTCTCTAAGTAGCGAGTTGACGCCTTGTTAGAGTTAAACGGGTTGTTATAGGCAGCAACTGGGTGTGTTGCAACGTCTCCCTTCTGTGCCCATCTCTTCCAACCTTTCTGCAAACTGAACTGGTTACGATCGGTATAAGCACCATCTGAGTCATACTCCTGTCGTGAGTAGTTATAGATGTAAGCCCCCATTGAGTAGCCGAAGACAGCGTTGAAGTCGAAGTTCTTATAGGTAAGTGTGGTAGAGAAGCTACCGAATACACTTGGAGTGGCACGCTTGTCAAGGGCTACTTGATCTGCCTTGGCATAGTTGTGGGTAATAACACGATTGCCATTCGCATCCGTTGTGTACCATTGTGGCGCACCATTCTCTGGGTCAACACCTGCCCATTCACGCAAATAATACGTATCTGCGCTCAGACCCGGACGTAACAACGTGTTGGTTGAACCAGCAATACCATCACCTTCGATAATCTGGTCTCTACCACTATACAACTTCTTAATCTTGTTTGAGTTGGTAGAGAGGTTGGCATCAACTGTCCAAGTGAGGTCCTTACTCTTGATGATATCAGCCGAAAGAGTGGTCTCAAAGCCTGTGTTGGTAAGCTCACCAATGTTCTGCCAGATGCTTGTCACACCGATAACACCAGATATAGGCACTGCAAAGAGTAGGTTGCTTGTACGCTTGCTATAGAAGTCGAAGGTCATACGCAGACGTTTAAACATATTCAAGTCGATACCTACGCCAGTGGTATAACTCTTCTCCCAAGTCAGTTTCTTATTGGCAAGCTGAGCGATGACAGCACCAGGAACCTCGTTATAACTTGCTCGTAAGCTGTAAAGTCCGTATTGAGGATAGAGGCTGTTAGGGCGACTTCCCACAGAACCAAACGATGCACGCACCTTCAAATAGTCAATACAAGGTACCTTAAACCACTTCTCAGCTGTAGCAACCCAGCCACCACTGACAGAGAAGAACGTACCATAAGCAGCATCAGAACCAAAGTTACTTGCACCATCAGTTCTCAGTGAGAGTTGAAGTAAGTACTTATTGGCATAATCAGCATTGAGGTTTGCGAAGAAAGACTGCACTGCCCACTCGTATTTATTACCTCCCACAGCCTCAGGAGTTGAGGTGATATCAAGTTGAGCAAAGCCCGGAACTAAGCCAGTTCCGTCACTACTATGATAGCGATATTCACCATCATTAAACTCATAACCAAGCATCAAGAAGCCGTGATAATCACCGAAACTACGTGTCGCTTTCAGCAGTTGGTTGGTATAACGACGTGTGTTCGTGCTCGTGCTTTCACTCACACGACCCTTACCCTCTGCTCCTGATGTACGAGGATCAGAGTAACTCTTATCAAGGTGGGTACTCCAACGATAGCTATTCACAGAAGAGAATGTCAGCCAATCAGTGAGATAGATGTCAAAGTCGAAGTTGCCATTAAACGCATAAGAATCGTACTTGCTCCAGTTATACTGTAATTCGTAAAGGTAATTGGTAGAGTTGCTATTCACCCATGATGATGACCTATTGCCCACAATCTTACCGTTTTCATCGTAAGGGCTATCCCATGGCAGCATAGAATACATAGAATAGGTAGAGCGTTGACGGTCGTCAATCACCCCCTTGCTACCATTAAAGGATGGACGGATAGCAATCCAAGAATAAGGTTTGAAGTTCAGCTTCATCATCGTGTTGTATCGAGTGAAGTCATATCCACGCACAGCACCATCCTCTTTATAGACACCACCTGTGAAGACAGCACTCAACTTCTCACCACCACTGTTAATAGTGAGGTCGTAATTCTGAACGTTTCCAGTGTGTGTAGCCAACTTCCACCAGTCGAAATTACTATCACGTAGCTTATCGTTCCAGCGTGGGAAAGCAATCTCAGCAGCATTAGTAAACGACTTATAATAGTCGTATAGCTCGGCTCCATCCATCATCTTCACTTTACCATTGTTCAGAGTTGAAACGCCCATCTTGGCAGAGAAGGTAATAGAAGTCTTACCAGACTTTGCTCCTTTGGTTGTAACAACAATGACACCATTGGCACCCTGCGAACCATAGATAGCTGTTGAGGCTGCATCTTTGAGTACGGTGAGTGTCTCGATGTCGTTAGGATTGATGTCACCTGGGTCTTTACCGACGATTACTCCATCAATAACCCACAGCGGAGCAGTACTACCGTTGATAGTAGACTTACCACGAACGATGATGGCACCGAAAGAACCTGGCTTACCAGAACCCGGCATAACGTTCATTCCAGGTACCTTACCCGTCAACATATTGGTGACATTAGCTGTCGTAATGTTAGTAAGTTCTTTATTATCAATACTCTGCAACGAACCCGTCAGACTGTTTCGTTTCTGCGTGCTATAGCCCACAACCACTGTTTCGCTAAGCATCGTAGATGAAGAAACCATGCTTACGGTCATGTTGTTTTCAGCTCGCACCGTCGTTTTCTCATAGCCTAAGGACGTAATCACCAGCTCCTCACCAGCCTTTGCGTCGATAGAGAACTCACCATCAATGTTGGTAAGAGCGATTTTCTTCGTACCACTTACGGTGACACTGGCACTTATGACCGGTTCGCCTGTACGTGAATCGATAACTTTTCCTTTGATAACAGAGGCCTGCGCCTGTATGGTTACTGTCGGGGTGGCATAAGCCTTATGTGCAGTATAAGGACAACACACAAGGGGCACTACCAGTAGCAGCGACCTTCCAAGGTTAGATTTTCTCATAGCTTTCATGCTTAAAAGGTTTTTATTTATATTTTGTTTAGGTCTTGTGACATTAGATATGGCACTTAGGTTGTCGATAGCTTAGATATGTGCAAAATTATAGTATTTTTTTTAATTCAAGCATGTTTTATCTTCTTTAACATAATATTACGTGCGTTTTTGTTTCCAACTTGTATCTTGGACACATATTAGTGCATGTTTTGCAGTGTTTACCTTATATAAAAAGCAGTACGGAAAGGGTAGGTTGCTTTCGAAAACACACGCGAAAAAACACATTGATAAGTAGGCAAGAAAGCAAGGGAAAGAATGATAGTATTTGATTAGTTGTAATAAAAAAGTCACTAATCAAAAATCAATAGATGCTTAATTGGCTTTGAAAAGACGCCCTTTTGGCTTGCAAAAGATGCCCTTTAAGACCCTTACTAACGCCCTTTTG
>ERZ1674055.111-NODE-112-length-16736-cov-22.479947_pt1 | contig 16736 bp, 11 predicted proteins | sample MGYA00581121_ERZ1674055 | MGnify/ENA primary metagenome ERZ1674055 (study PRJEB41354, sample SAMEA4873334) | human saliva metagenome | biome: human-associated habitat [ENVO:00009003]; feature: mouth environment [ENVO:08000002]; material: saliva material... | reverse complement strand
ATGTTTTGCAATGCAAAAGGGCACCTTTTACAAGCCTCTTTGTAACTAACTGATTTTCTATAGGTTACAAAGGCGATTTTTAATGATAATGAGCTGATTTGCGAACAATAGTGACGTATAATTTGTAAGGGTATTTCATACAGTCTGAAACACACCCGAAGCAGCCTCTCCCCGACCCTCTCCGAAGGGAGAGGGAGAACAATTAGCGAGATTCCCCGGTGTATTTGAGAGGACATAAAACGGTGTTTGAGAGTTTTGGGGGGGCTGGTTCTGAAGAAGAAAAATAGACAAGTTACATGCTCTAAACTACGAATTTACGAATTAACAGATAGTTATTTGCGTGCTATGACTACGAATTTACGAATTAACAAATAGGAGAATTGCCTGCGATAAACTACGAATTTACGAATTAATAGATAATGAATTGCAAGATATAAACTGCGAATTTACGAATTACAGATAGGTGATTTGCAAGATATAAACTACGAATTTACGAATTAATAAGTAGATGAATTGCGGGCAATAGCATAAGAGATTACGAGTTAACAAGTAGGTGATTTGTGTGTTTTAAGGTATTGGTTTGGACTCTTAACAATGGATTTTAGGATTTAAAAGTCAAGCGGATTGCGCTTTAATATTTAGAGGAGTTAAAGTCCTTTTAGTCATTAAAAAACATTCGTGGGAAACCCTTTCGGATTTCAAACAACGCTTTTGGCGTAACGGTTTTTATTCCTTTTAGAACTCTAACTCCTCCAATAATTCTGACTTTTCATCGGGAATACGTACCCTGCCAGACACATCCCCTCCTCTGGAAGGGCTTAGTGAGGCGGCTAATAGACTAACAACCCCACCCTTTTTCAGTACATCCTCTCCTTCTAAAGGGGCTTGATGAGGTCACTCTCGAGGCTTAGTGAGCCTCCATATCCCACCGTATCCTCTCACATCCCCTCCTTCGGAGGGGCTTGGGGAGGCTCCTTCTTCCCTTACTCTTCACGCTCCCATTCATCCCAATCACCTACCTGATCTTCTTCAAACGGGTTGGGTTTACTTTCCGCATGGTCACCCTGGTCGGACGCTTCGATCATGATTGATTCTATATTTACATGATGAATGGTAGCCAAAGGCTGTATATATATCTTCTTCATTGCTATCTTTTTATTTTACGGTTATCTTCTTTCCATTTACGATGTATATGCCTGTCGGCACGTAGAAGGCACGTGTCTCACCAGCTTTCACTGTGGTTCTTGCCACCATCTGTCCCGTCAGACTGTGTATTCTCACCTCCGTATCCTTCTTACTCTTGGTGATGATGGTGTTATCAGTTGTGGTAACAGCCAGCGTCACATCGTTGTTCAGTTCGTCAATACCCGTTGGTGTCTTGTCATCTGTGGTGTCATCGAAGGCTATTTCCATTGCTGTGAACGCCTTAGCTGCCGCTGCTGGCGACCCGTTAAACTTATAAACGGCACGGAAAGGCCACTGATAGAGCACTTCTTTGCGCAGGTTTCGGAGAGCAACAAACTTATTATATGAGAAGTAGAACACGTCCTGATTCGTTGCTTTGTTCATCCTTACACCCGAATAAGTGTGGTAACTTGTGAGGTTTGCTGCCGCCCCATCGAGTGTGTTCTGCACCGTTTCACCCGCTATGAGTTGGTTTTTCGAGTTCGTTTTCTCAATGAAAGCTCCCTTCTGACGCACTGTGAAGAGCACCTGCGGAGTGGCATTTGTACGAGGAAGGCGCACCATGTAATCCGTGTTTGCAGCTGCATCAGCCGTCAGTTTACTGAACTGTGCCGTGGCATGATAGTCCGTTCCCTGCATGGATGGCGTACTGGTGTAAGTCAGTCCGTTGTCTTTCATCTTCCCAACGGTGAACTCATAGAAGCCGCCGAGGTCGTCTTTATGCTCGCCATTGGCGTCCACTGTCAGTGCGAAAGGTAGTACAATAGATGCATAAGTGTCGGTACCATAGCCCTGATAAGTCACCTGACGTGCGTATGTAGCATACTTATCTGCAGCGAGCTGGATGCTGAATGGCGCAAAGAAAGGATTCTTATCAATGAGCTGGAAGTCGACAGGTGAGGTGAAATCCGTTGTACTTCCTTCCTTCATAACAGCCACATTGTGTGTCGTTGCCTGTGCTGCTGAACGGTAAGGGAGGTATATGATAGCGTTCTTAGCCAGTGGGTTACGGAACGTGTTCATGCTCATTATGCCCGTTGAAGCATCATTCGTGCTACCCACAACACTGAAGAGTTCGGAGTTGTCAACGTACAATATCTGGTCGAACGATGCTGGAGCATTGGTTCCACCGAGTGCTGTTGTCATGGCATCTTTGATCTGTGAGAGTGTCAGATAGCCATAGGAAGCGTTGCCTTCTGTGTCAAATCCGGCATCAGTGGTTGTGATCTTCGCCCCATACATTGCCTCTTCGTTGTCCTGATCAGCAGCCGTCTTGTAGTAGTTGGTCTTGTCATAGATCTTCGTCCACTCCACTTTCGGTGTGTAATTGCCCGTTGTCAGCTCTATATTCGTGGTGTAATAAGCATAGGCATCATGCTGTTCCTTCGTCGTTGGAGCAATGTTGTATCGCGTTTCGTCCTTTGTAAAGAGGTAAAGAGTCTTCGTTTCGCCTATCTGTACCACAGCGTTTGCAGCGTTGAAGTTACCCCCTTGTGCTGTATAAGCAGCTGCACTGAACGGCGTTTCAGTAAGGTAAAGCGTCGTAAGGGTGTTCCTGTTACGATCGAGCTCCGCTGAATTATTGAACAAGAAAGCCTTGTTACCTGCCACCTTCACGTCTATTTTGTCCAGATAAGAATGGTCCGGGTCATATCCACTACCGTAAAGATCGTTGCCATTGACGGGTGTGTACTTCGAACCTACAAAGCTATAACGCACCTTTCCATCACGAGGATCACAGTTAAGGTAGGTCTCATCGGCAAAGAGTGACTTCAGATTGCGGAAGGAGAAGGTACCTTGTGAAGGCGTTGAGAAGCCGAGTGGCACTTTATATACAAAGAGATCGCCACCCATTTTGAAGTCTGTTGCATTCGTAAACGTACGTGTCATCTCCTCACCTTGCGCTCCTGTGCACACGATATCTGCCGTACTGACATACGGATTCAATGGTTCCATCTTCACATCTACGTTCACTAACGCCATACCGGTGGTGTTTTCAATTGCAAACTTCACTGCATCGTTGTTCAAACCACTAATGCTGACAGTGCCATTGCTATTGGTTGCCGACACGTTTTCAGTCCTTTCAACCGTTGTTCCGGTCTTATCGTATATCTTCAAGGTGAAGTTCTGCGGTGTGAAAGACGACCCTGCAGCCTCACGTTTGGGGTATTCGCCACGTGAATAATAGGAAAGTACGGTCTGTGCAGCGGTAGAACCTATTGCAGGAACATACGTTAGATAGTATCTTGAACCATAGTTGAGGTTGTAAAGTCTACCTTCTGTATCGAAGAACCAGTTCATACTGGCATATGAAATGTTTGTTGTCGTCGTGATGGAATAGTCGTATGACGCTGTGCGTGACCCTACTGTGAGATAGGTTTTTGTCCCACCTGTACCCTGCATGTAGATACGTCCCAAGGCATCTTGTTCCCAACTGGAGGCAAAAGAGGTCCATTGCAGGTACCTGTTAAGGTATGCATTCACCCCATTTTTCTTGATTCTGAAGCCCCGTTGACTACCAGATTGACTCGTACCATACGTATATTTAAAGGTTGCACCAGTGATACGATAGCCCACAGGGACGGTGTTTGTTTTCCCGTCAGCGTATGTATTCACAATCTTTGTAGGTGCTTCTATGTAGTAAACACCGCTCTTCAGCGCATTCCAGTTGGTGCTTCCCGACTGTAATGCAGAGATGTATTGATTGCTTCCTGTCGTCTTTTTCCATGTTCCATTCTCAACGGCTGACTCGTGAAAGAGCTTCACCGTGGCTTCCATCTGCTTGATATTGCTTGGCATATAAGCCAGGAACTTCTTGCCATTCTTCTCTATTCGTTTGATTTCTCCTACATCAATCTTACGTGTTTCGAAGCCATTCTCCACGAGATTGGTCAACTCTTCCGACACGTTTGACGGTGAAATAGACACTGGGAACTCCACATCCGGGGCGATATCAACCTCGAATGACTCGTATTCAAAGCCCGCGAGCACGTTGGTATGGTCGTGATCACCAATGAAAGTGAAGTAAATCACGTTGCCAAGGTTATCCGTTGTACCGTTACCACGCGTCAGTTCGTAGGTCTTTGTCTTACCATCACCAGTGTGATAGATTCTGATTGGCGTACCAATCCAGTTCATATCGGAATTGCCTTTACGCGCATTCTTCGTCGCAACGTCCGTTTGTGGAATCTCACCGAAGTACCAATCCGACGCTTGTAGCCATGTTAGCTTCTGTGAACCATCGGTGCGTTGGAAGGATTTGTTCAGGATTTCGTAGTCAGCCTCCCCATAGCTACCTTTCAGATTGTTCTTGATGCGGATGGTGTACTTCGTGATGCGGTATCCTTTTGGCACTGCCAAAGCAGCGAAAGAGTTAAAGATACCCGTGATGTGCACCACCCTGTCATCGTCAATACTGGCGGTGTTGTGGTCGTAGAAACGAATGTTTCCCGTGTGATTACGCATCAATCCGTCGGCAGAAAACACTGGTTGGTCGGTTGTTGTGTACGTAAGTGGGGCTTGATTGTGGATAAAAAGCGATCCATACCCACCTTCCGAACCAGCCTCAAGTGCACTCTCTGAGCGCGTCGAGATGATGTTTCCTGATTTAGGACTAATGGTTACTTTTACAGCCTTACTGCCAGTTTGTGCAAAGGAGTTGATACATCCCATGACCAGCAAGAATGTAAGGGCATACAACTTGCAATGGTGCAAGCCTAAAAATGTCCTTTTTGGTTTCATTTTTTAATCTTCGTTTAAATGTTATTTATAAAAAAAGTAAATGTGTTATTAGTCAAGAAGCAAGTTATTCGGTTGCAAAATTATGAATAAAATTGCGTATTATATGTACCAATACAGTGTTATTAATGTTGTTTAACATATTCGTTTAAACCATGAACATTCCTTTCTCACAGCGTTTTACACCCTCTTTTTGAGTTTCAGAAGTACACTATCACGATTTAATGTTAAATCTTTTTTTATTCATTTATGCATAAATCTGTGTGCCACAGCACTGGCCGCGCTATTGTTAATAAGATTAAATTACTTTTTATCTATGTGATTTTTTGTTTCAATAGGCAAACAATTGCCTCCCCAACCATACGCATTGCCTGCCCCAAACCACGAATTTACGAATTAACAAAAGGGTATTTGCAACCTAAAAACCACGAATTTACGAATTCACAGATAGTCGGTCTGCATGTGATAAAGCATACTTTTGACCTCTAAGCATTTGACCTTTGAGAATTAACCCATGAGCTTTTAGCTTTAAATCTTCCCCCTTTTATCTCCCCAACCCACAGCCTTCCGTATCCCGTCAGGCACATCCCCTCCTTTCTCATCCCACCGTATCCTCTCACATCCCCTCCTTCGGAGGGGCTTGGGGAGGCTGTTTCTCTTTGGTGTTTATTTTTTATTTTTGTCAATTTCTTTCCTTCCTGCTTTCCCAACTACGCCCTTTTGCGTTGTAAAAGATGCCCTTTTGCAGTGTAAAAGGGCATCTTTTGATGTGTAAAAGGGCATGTTTTGCAATGCAAAAGGGCACCTTTTACAAGCCTCTTTGTAACCTATTGATTCCTTGATGGTTACAAAGGCGATTTTTAATGATTATCCTTCGTTTTGTAATCAATAAGCCCTTGCGAATTGTAAGATTATTTTATTAAATCCTGTTATCTACTGTTAACACCCGGAGAGGGCAAAAGGCGGTGGATTCCCGTCCGTGGTTTGTGATGGGGAAGGGTGCAAACCGTCTGTAAGGGCACGCTCCTCTGTAAGAGCAACGGCAACTGTTTCCTCCTTATGCTTAAGTGATTAACGTCTGCAGGGGTCGTCATATTCATGACGAACATGTGTTTTTTAGGTTCAAAACACTTTTTGATTTGCGTCAAGAAGATTGTTGATTGAAATTATTTCAGATTCGATTTTTATTCGTACCTTTGCACCGCTATTTTGATAAATAGTGCTAAATTATCACAGAAAAAGTATATTCTATATACATATTTACTAAGGATTCAGGATTTTAAAAGCGGAAATTAAAAAATAATTGCTCTATGACAACGAAGAAAACTTATCGTAGACCCAACACAACTGTGGTTCTTCTCGCCGCAGAAAGTTCATTGATGACAATCAGTGCTTCAACCCCAGACCCAACAGAGGGTGGTGATCCAACAGGTGGCAACAACCAGAGTGCTAACCCATTCTCGGCTTTTGGTTCAGCCAAAGTGCAGACATGGGGTGAGCAAGAATAAGAGATTAAGAGAAAATTAACAACGAAGAAAAACCTATAACAGATGAACAAGACAAAGATTCTGCTCCTTGCCATCACCGGAATGATGGCAACGGCGTTCACAGCTTGCCAGTCGGACGATATTGACAGTGCGGCAGGTGGCGACGCAAATGCGAATGTTTATAATGTCACAGCTGATGTTGACGCTGCTCAAGACAACCAACCTGGTAGTCGTGTGCTTAGCGTTGACGCTACAAATAAGAAGGTATTGCACTCTACATGGGCTGCAGGTGACAAGCTGATTGCCTTCGTTTCAAGTGACGGAACAAGCAATACACGTACTTCTTACTGGACTATCGCAGCCGATAAGAGCGGTAAAGGTAGTACGTTTACAGGTCAGATAGCAGCCAAGGGCAATGCAAAAGTGAAAGCAACGGACGACCTTTGCTTCTTCTATCCAGCTGATGCAGTGGGGAAAAGCATTGAACCTGTTACGAAAACGGGCGAGGACGGCGGTAACTCTTACCATGATGAGAGCCAGAAGATATCGAACCTTCTCGGTCTGAACATGACCCGTCAGGACGGTACAGCAGAGACAATCGGCAAGTTATATGATTACCAATACAAGCAGGTTAAGCCAAAAAGCATCGTCGGTTCGAACCTGAATGTGAGCATAGGGAACATGAAACGCATCGTCTCTTTATGGGGTTTGCGCTTCACAGATGATAGTAATCACATCCTAACCAACATCGATTCTGTTTACATCTCAAATGTAAAGGGATCTGATGTGTTCAATCTCTCAACGGGAAGCTTCGTCACGAACAACCCAGCTGACGAGAGTATGAACATCGTTGTTACCCCTCCTACGGGTCAGAAGGTATCGTCTGCAGGTGGGAAATATACATACATTTCACTCTTCCCAGGCACCTATACCGATGTACTTATCATGGTTTACGTGGGTAATAAATGCTATAAGAAGGAGTATGCAAGCATCACTTTCGATGAAGGAAAGGTATATCACACTGACCTTTTGAGTATGCCAGAGGTGTTACCGCAGCCTTATGTTCAGGTGCAAGGCATCAAGTGGGCAACAGGAAACTTCATCCATTACGGTCCAGAGACCGGTGGTTACTGGGGTATAGCACCAGCACAATGGTGGATTTCACGCCGTGCGGTGAAGCTCGGAAGCGACCGTAAACCAGCAGCAAATGGTACACTTCAGTCATCACAGTTCGAGAGTTCACCTACACAAACAACTGATGATGTAGACCTTTTCCGCTTTGGTGACATTAAAAATGCCCTCAAACTAGACAAGGGTACATACACTCCTAGGGATATTACTGTAGATAAATACTATGCTCCTAAGGTGCTTGGTATACATCAAGAAGTAGACAGAAGTCAAGCTGAGTTTGGTGACATTGTACGTTATTATACAGCGGATAAAAAACAGAAATATCGTATGCCAACCGAAGCAGACATCACTAACTTGTATAACAAAGCCAATGCTATCCCAGCTTACTGTATGACAGAACAAGGTACATTTGTATATGGTGCATACTTCACAACGGCTGGTGCTATAAGAGTACAGTCCTTCCCAACAAGGGTTAATTCGCTCTATAAGTACACCAATGTTACGGCACTTGTACGTGCAAACAAAGGCTTGTTCTTGCCTATTACGGGTAGACGTCTAGACTTATCTCCTACAATGGGATATAGAGATATGACGTATAGAGCAGGTGCATATGGACAGTATATGACCTCAACCGCCAACACAGTGGCTTTGTCAAGAGACTTCCTCTTTGGTCCAACAAAATGGGAAATATCTCCAAATGCTAAGGGTCAGGCTAAGGCTATCCGCCCTGTTTGGGATTCAGGTGAGGAAGATTCAAACCACAAACCTGTACTCGACCAGGATTATCTGGACCTTCAGAACACGTTAAAGATCTGGTAAGACGATAGAATAACATCACTTTAAAATAGAAAATGGTATGCAGTCCGACTGTATACCATTTTTTATTATACTGCAGATTACGCGCTTTCAGCTCACCGCACATCAACTCTTATACACTAAGAAGCATCTTTACAAATAACAAGAGGTGCATAATGGCAAAACAAGGGGAAAGGGATGAAAACCGACTTTGTAACCTTCGGGATATCAAGAGGTTACAGATGGGGTTGTAAAAGGTGCCCTTTTGCATTGCAAAACATGCCCTTTTACACATCAAAAGATGCCCTTTTACATTGCAAAAGGGCGTCTTTTACAATGCAAAAGAGCATGTATTGTTTTCCTTACTACCATTTCTTTTTACATTTTCCGTCTTCCCTGCCCAACGAATAGGTCGTCCCATGCACTTCACGAGGTCATTATATAATAAGGTATATGCCCCCCGAAGCACGTCACTTCGTTCTATAGCATTATGGAATCTGTCCTAAAAATGTATCCACACGTTGGTATAACATTAAAGAATTTGTCATAAAAATATGCCTTTATGGTCATTCTATCTAAAGCAATAGCGCATTCGTAGATATCTTCCTGTTGATATAGCATTAAAGAATCTGTCATTGAAGTATGTCTTTATGTTCATTCTGTCTAAAACAAAAGGGCATTCTGTCTAATCCCATCTGTCCTTCTCTCTTACATAAAACACCGAAAATATAATGTTTTTTGAGTTCGAAATGCACATGTTTATACAATTTTAAACTTTCTTATGTGTCGTTTTTTTTCAATTAAGATGTATTTCCTTTCTTTCTGCACACATATCTAATCATATTGCATCATATGTGCATTGATTTGAAATAAAACCGCATATACTGATTAAATTGTGTTAAAAACATACGGTTTTGTGCATAATTGGTTGTGCGCTTATTGCTTTTTCGGATTTTATTTGTACCTTTGCATCAAGTTTTTTTAGTGGTTAATTTAGTTTTAGTATTTAAGCCTTGGGTGATGGGAATCAGTCAAGGTTTTTTCTTTTTACATGTAAATATAGACTAATATGAAGTATGTAAATGACCGGGTACGCCGTCAGGACCGTCTAATGGATGAGCAGCGGGCGTTAGAATTGTTACGTGATGGAGAGTATGGAGTACTGAGTATGGTGGCTGACGACGCCGGTTACGGTATTCCAGTGAACTTTGTTTGGGACGGAGACCATAGCGTTTACATCCATTGTGCACCTGAAGGACGCAAGCTACAAGCCATTGAGAAGAATCCAAAGGTGTCACTTTGCATCATTGGCAACGTGAACCTGCTACCTCGTAACTTCACAACTGAGTATGAAAGTGCCATCTTCTTCGGTGAAGCACGTATCCATCTGTCGGACGAAGAGAAGATGCATGCATTGCATTTGCTCATTGATAAGCTGTCTGCCGACTTCAAAGAGATTGGTGATAAGTATGCTCATAAGAGCTTCCACCGCGTTGAAATCATCCGAATAGACTTCAATGAGTTCAGCGGAAAGCGCAAGAAAGTGCATACACCAGACTAATTCTTCTTCTCTATAATCTACTTTTTACTATGGACATAGCCATCATTGGCGGTGGTGCAGCAGGCTTCATGGCTGCCATTACTGCCCGAAAAACAAATGCAAAAACAAACGTTACGATCTTTGAAAGGGCATCGAAAGTGCTGGCAAAGGTCGAGGTGACGGGTGGCGGAAGATGCAATGTAACGAACAGTTTTGCCGCTATCACCGACCTCAAACAAGCTTATCCACGTGGGGATAAACTGATGAAACGACTCTTCAACGTCTTCGATTATAAGGATACTTACCGTTGGTTCGAGCAGCAGGGAGTACCTTTGGTGACGCAAGAGGACGAGTGTGTCTTCCCGAAAGCGCAGGATTCACATGCCATCATCAACTGTCTGACACGTCAGGCAGCCTCTTTGGGGGTGAAGATAAGCTGCAGAAGTCAGCTGAAAGACATCTATCACACCGACGATGGACGCTTCGAACTGCACTTCGGGGGCGGAGAAAAACGTTACTTCGACCGTGTTATCATTGCTACAGGAGGCTCTCCCCATGCCCGCGGACTGGTTTATCTGGCACGTATGGGGCACGAAATAGAGTCGCCAGTGCCCTCTCTCTTCACGTTTACCATCAAGGATAAGGCGTTTTGTAGCCTCATGGGCACCGTCGTTGACCCCGTTGTGACGTCCATTCCGGGGACAAAGATGAAGGCAATGGGTCCCTTGCTCATCACACACTGGGGCACAAGCGGTCCGGCAACACTGAAGTTGTCGTCCTATGCAGCCCGCTTTCTTGCCGAAAACGACTACCGTTCGCCCCTCGCTATCAGCTGGACAGGCGACAGAAGCAGGCAGGATGTGGAGCAGGAGTTGGCAGATCTCGCACTGATCAACCCACGAAAGCAAGTCGGAACACTGCATCCCTTCGGCTTACCAGCCCGTCTCTGGCTCTATCTCATTGATAAAATAGGGGTTGATGTGACCAAACCGTGGAGCGAAATAGGGAAAAAGACTATGAACAAGTTGGTTGAAACGCTTGTCAACGACCAATACACGATTGGTGGAAAGGGTAGTTTCCGTGACGAATTTGTCACCTGTGGCGGTGTGAGTCTTAGCAATATCGATCAGAATACACTTGAAAGTAAGGTGTGCAAAGGGCTCTTCTTTGCCGGAGAAGTACTCGACATAGACGCCATAACGGGTGGTTTCAACCTCCAGGCAGCATGGACCACAGGCTACATAGCCGGTGAAAAGGCAGCCATGGAGCGTTAGTTGTGCGCCATCTTGTTGTTTTATTCGGATAAAATGCGTACTTTTGCAGGTGGAATATTAGACAAGTTATGACGAAACAACTTATTTCTTTCCTCCTCATGGGAGTCGCCCTGCTGTGTTGCAGCGCATGTAAAAAAGAGCGTAAGACAAACGATATCATCACAAAGATAGCCCCTAAGCCCAAGACTCCACGCAATCCGCAGAGTCTGTCCGACTTCAAATACGAGAAGAAGGTGCAATGGATGGGCAGCGTTTACACCATTCGTATCCGCCGTTTTGCTGATAAATCGCTCGAAACAACAACTGATGAGGACGGAAGGAAGTACTATGATAATAAGGTACAGTTGCAGATTCTGCGCCAGGATGGTTCGTCTTTCTATGATAAAACATTCACAAAAGCCGACTTCAGAGCCTTTACTGACAATCAATATGGGCGTGAAGGAGCGCTCGTAGGGTTTATGTTCGACCGTGCAGAGGGCAACAAACTCTTCTTTGGAGCAAGTGTTGGTTCACCCGATCCGAACAGTGATGAGTATGTCCCCATTGATGTTACGATTGATAATCAGGGTCGTTTGCACATCACGGATGCCGTAGAACTCGATACGGGTAGTGACCAAGTGCAACCCGCAAAGCCTAAGACGGAAGACGAAATGGCTGAGGAAGAGGGGATGTAAAGAGCCTCCCCAAGCCCCTCCGAAAGGAGGGGATGTGAGAGGAAACGGTGGGATATGAGTGCTCACTAAGCCTCGATATACGGTCTCCTAGGCCCCGAAGAGTAGCCTCCCCAAGCCCCTCCGAAGGAGGGGATGTGCCTGGCGGGATACAGAATGCTGGGGGTTGGGGATATAAAAGAAAAAAGAATTAAACCTCAAAGGTTAAGGTTTAATTCTTAATGTTGTAGAGTTTAGAACTCAAACTAATAGCTTGAAACACACAAACTATCTGTTTTTTACTCATAAAATCGCACCTTATAGCATGTAATCCATCACTTGTTAACGCGTAATTGCATATTCTTTTACATGCAAATCAGCTACTTATTAACTCGTAAACTCGTGGTTATCGCATGCAACTATCTACTTATCAATTCGCAAATTCGTAGTTTATAGCTTGCAATCCACTATCTCTCAATTCGTAAATTCGTAGTTTTAAGCATACAATTAACCTATCTCTCAATTCGTAAATTCGTGGTTTTTAGGTTGCAATTCCCCTACCTGTAATTCGTAAATTCGCAGTTTTGAGCAGGCAACTCGTTTACTTTTTAATCTCAAAGTCAGTCTACTAAAACTCTCAAACACCGTTTTATGCACTCTCAAAAACATTGGGGTATCTCGTTAATTATCCCCCCTCTCCTTTCGGAGAGGGTTGGGGAGAGGCTTTCCCCCCCACTCTCTCCTACCCTATGAACAGCATTCCGACTTGGAAAACGATGGCACTGACGACCCAAGCGAGGAGCGTTGTATAGCCAGCAGCAAACAAAGCCCAACCCCAACTGCCCGTTTCGCCCTTGATGGCAGCGATGGTGGCGATGCAAGGGAAGTAGAGAAGGACGAAGAGAAGGAAGCAGAATGCCGTCAGAGTGGCTATCGGTTCTGCCTCATTATAGCTGATACCGTGTAGGTTAGCCACGTCCTGTGTGATTTGTTTGTGTAGCTTTACATACTTTCCACCCTCACTACTGAAGCTGTTATCATCCTTGAAACTGTCGTCATTAGAGTAGAGAACACCCATCGTTGAAGCCACAATCTCCTTCGCACCAACGCCTGCAAGCAGTCCAACATCCAGCTTCCAGTTGAATCCTTGTGGGCGGAAGACGGGTTCAACAGCACGTCCGACTTGTCCGATGAAGCTCTGTTTCTGTCGTTCCTGTTGCCCCACATCGGGCTTATCAGGCAATGGGAAGTAGCCCAAGGCCCACACAATGATAGATGCAACGAGGATGATTCCTCCCATTTTCTTCAGATATTGTTTTCCTTTCTCCCATGTATGACGCCCTATAGCCTTCCATGTTGGGAAGCGATACGGCGGCAACTCCATGACAAACGGGGTGTCCTCACCTTTCACAAGGAAGCGGGAGAAGACCCTACTCATGATGACCGACATCAGAATACCAATGACATAGAGTGACAACATAGCAAGGGAACGATACTTCAAGGCAAAGAATGAGCCTGTAATCATCACGTAGATAGGCAGTCGGGCAGAGCAACTCATCAGCGGAAGGATGAGCATTGTCACCAGTCTGCTGCGTCTGCTCTCTATCGTTCGGGTAGCCATTACGGCAGGAACGTTGCATCCGAAGCCCATGATCAGTGGGATAAACGACTTCCCATGCAGCCCCATCTTGTGCATCAACTTATCCATGATGAAGGCAGCACGCGCCATATAACCACTGTCTTCCATGTAAGAGATGAAGAAATAGAGGATGAGAATCTGTGGAAGGAAGACGATAACGGCTCCCACACCACCAATGATTCCGTCGACAAGCATGTCTTTCACAGGACCATCGGGCATGTTTGAGCTGATGAAGTCGCCCAACCACGATACTCCACCATCAATCCAATCCATCGGATACTGGCCTATGACGAACGTAGCCGTAAACATAATGAAGAGGATAAGGAAGAAGATTGGGAAGCCAAAGTACTTGTTTGTGAGTATTTGGTCTATGAAATGCGTTGTCTGATAGGTATCTTTTTTCTGTCCAGTACTGTAGTCTGCCTCTTCAAGGGCACCATGTATGAACCCGTATTTCGCATCCATGATAGCCGTTTCGCTCTCATTTCCAGTCTCTTCCTTCACCCTTTGTGCGGCGATGTCTCGGTGTTTGAAGATCTCATCCGAGTCTTTGAGGGGCTTGATGAGTTCCTCCACGTCCTTATCATGCTCCAGAAGTTTGATGGCAAGATAACGTGTTGAGTAGCGTTGGCAGATGTCGGGATATGCACGCAGGTGTTCCTGAATGTTCTTTATACCCCCTTCCAGCTCATGACCGTGGTTGATATGGATGTGACGGAACTGTGAAGTCTCGTCTTCTTTGCCCTCATAAACGGTGATAACCTGATGGAAAAGCTCTTTGACACCACGTCCATTGGTGAACACAGTGGGCACCATTGGGATTCCAAAGAGCTCCGAAATCTTCTGATAATCAATGTTATCGCCTCGCTGTTCGGTCTCATCGAACATGTTTAGAGCACAAACCATGCGCACATGCATGTCTATCAGCTGTGTCGTAAGGTAGAGATTGCGCTCCAGATTGGATGCATCAATGACGTTGATGACCACGTCTGGCGTCTTCTCCACAAGCTGTTTGCGCACGTAGAGTTCCTCCGGACTATAGGCAGAGAGGCTGTATGTGCCGGGAAGGTCAACGAGATGGAACTCGTAACCCTCGTAGTTGGCGCGCCCCACCTTGGCATCTACCGTCACACCCGAGTAGTTCCCGACACGCTCATGTGCACCGGAAGCAAAGTTGAAGAGCGACGTCTTGCCACAGTTTGGGTTACCAACGAGTGCCACATTGATGACTTTGCTCTTGCTATTGGCGGTATCGGTGAGTTCGGAAGGCGTCAGTGCGTGGTCCGATTCATCGGGGATATTATTGGAGAGGGCACCCTGCTGCGGTTCATTATCAGCCTTAGCCTGTTCCAACTGGCGTGCCTCTTCAGCGCTAATAACCTCGATCTGGTCGGCTTCACTGTGTCTCAGGCTCACCTCGTAGCCCATGATTTTATATTTAACAGGGTCACGCAACGGTGCATTCAGCAGTACTTCAACCTGCTTTCCCTGTATGAATCCCATTTCAATGATTCGTTTTCGGAAGCCTCCATGACCCAAAACCTTCACGATAACACCTGTCTCTCCGGTCTTTAAATCTGATAGTTTCATGTTGATTCTCCTCTTTCATAACCTCTTTTTTCTACTTTCTGGGTTATGATTTCTACGTTCGCTATGTTTTATTCTGCCGTCTGTGGGCACATGATGCATCGGCTTTCCGCATGCCATAGAGCCTCACAGAGGATGAGCAAAAGTACTGAAAAAAGTTGATATGTGAGCCACTTGCGTGAAAAATACCTATATATAGGTAGGGAAAACACCGTCTACAACTTAAGAAAAACACCTGTCCCGTGCCTTTCGTCATCCCCCCTCTCCGTGGTAACAGTTTGGTAATCTGTAATCTTTTTATTAATTTTGCAGACACACAACATTTACAATTATGGCAAAATTAACAGTAAACAGTTACGAGGAACTGGCTGCCCGACTGGGCGAAAAGATTGGTGAAAGCGAGTGGTTGCTCGTTGATCAGGAGAGAATTAACCTCTTTGCAGATGCTACACTCGACCATCAGTGGATTCATGTTGAGCCCGAACGCGCGAAAGTAGAAAGCCCTTACAAGAGCACTATCGCCCATGGATATCTCACTTTGTCGCTTCTTCCACACATGTGGCAGGAGATTATTGAGGTGAACAACCTCAAAATGATGGTTAATTATGGTATGGATAAGATGCGCTTCGGCCGTCCTGTCCTCGTAAACTCACGCATTCGCCTCGTTGCATCACTCGATTCTATCGAAAATCTGCGTGGTATCTGTAAGGCAGGTATCAAGTTCCAGATTGAAATAGAGGGTGAACGTAAACCCGCTTTGGAAGGTATCGCCACCTTCTTGTATTACTTTGAGTAAAAAATAAAGCCTCCCCAAGCCCCTCCGAAAGGAGGGGATGTGAGAGGATACAGTGGGATATGGGTGGCTGAATAGCCCTAAAATACGGCTTCCCAAGCCTGAAGGGGGCGCCTCCCCAAGCCTGAAGAGTTGCCTCCCCAAGCCCCTCCGAAGGAGGGGATGTGCCTGGCGGGGTACGCGTTTCCGATGAAAAAATAGAATAATTGGAGGAGTTAGAGTTCTAAAAGGAATAAAAACCGTTACGTCAAAAGCGTTGTTGGAAATCCGAAAGGGTATCCCATGAATGGTTTTTAATGACTAAAAGGACTTTAACTCCTCTAAATATTAAAGCGCAATCCGCTTGACTTTTAAATCCTAAAATCCATTGTTAAGAGTCCAAAACAATACCTTAAAACACACAAATCATCTACTTGTTAATTCGTAAATTCTTGTTCTATAGCATACAACTAACCTATCTGCCAATTCGTAAATTCGTAGTTTATATCTTGCAATTACCTATCTCTTAATTCGTAAATTCGTGGTTTAGAGCATGCAACTTATTTTCTTTTCAACTTAAAAAACAATCTATAAGAACCCTCAAACACCGTTTTATATATCCTAAATTACAACGGGGTATCTCGCTAATTGTTCTCCCTCTCCCTTCGGAGAGGGTCGGGGAGAGGCTGCTTTTTCCCCACTCCGTCCTCTCAAATACACCTGAGTATCTCGCTATTTGTTCTCCCTCTCCCTTCGGAGAGGGCCGGGGAGAGGCTGTATCGGGTGTGTTTCAGGCTTTTTGAAATACTCTTACAAACTGTAAGGTGTTATTGTTCGCAAATCAACTCATTATCGTTAAAAACCGCCTTTGTAACCTATAGAGAATCAGTTAGTTACAAAGAGGCTTGTAAAAGGTGCCCTTTTGCATTGCAAAACAT
>ERZ1674055.110-NODE-111-length-16822-cov-7.362915_pt1 | contig 16822 bp, 24 predicted proteins | sample MGYA00581121_ERZ1674055 | MGnify/ENA primary metagenome ERZ1674055 (study PRJEB41354, sample SAMEA4873334) | human saliva metagenome | biome: human-associated habitat [ENVO:00009003]; feature: mouth environment [ENVO:08000002]; material: saliva material... | reverse complement strand
CTACCAAACTGAGAGGAAGCTCTTAAAGATTCTTGAAAATCTTCAGGTAACTCTTGAAAGGTTTGAGTTTCATTAGGTGTTTCTACCTGAGTCTGTTGCATCTCTTGCTCAATCTGTTGAAGAGCCATAAGCAACATCTGATATTGTTGAGGGTCAGGTGTGATATATTGATATACAGGTTCTTCATGTTCTTTGGTTTGAGTTTCAGTTTCCCAACCTACACGAACAATAGCTGTACCTGTATTAACAGCACTTCTCACAAGATCATTAATGAACTTAACCTTGTCTATTAAAGCATTGAACTGAAAGTTCAATACTAACTCATTCTGTACTGCACCAAATAAATATTCAGGTGCATAAGCATTCACATGAAATAGATGTTTTTCATTGAGGAAGGCTGTCGAGAGAGCACCATAACGCCATTCAGCCAAACGTCTGATAACTTTAGGTGCAACTCCCGAACGACCTTTTTTAATACTAGCCTTATTGGTTTCACAATTAAGAAGTTTATCCCATTCATCAATTTTACTCATCTGAGCAGCATGGAATGTTTGGGCATTATTAATGTCAGATTTCAAAGCTTCTACAGTAGGTTCATTAGCCCAATCTGTTAACTTGGATTCTCTGAAACCACCAGATTGAATGATGGCTTTAATGTTCTCTGCAATTCTTACATTATCTGACATGGTATTCCTTACTTCTTATTATTGTAAAAGTTTAAGAGTTTAGTGTAATTCTCAATATCTGCACGCAACTGTTCAACAGTAGCTGAATCATGTTCAGCTTCTGCTAAAGCAAGTTTAACTTCGTATTCTTCAATACGGCGTTGGCAGAATTTAATAGAATCAAACATTACAAAATTACCTCAAAATGGGGCATATCAATAAAAGCTTTTTTACCCAATTTTCTACGGGCATTAGTATAAGCCAAAACTAACGATTCTGGCGAATCTTTTGTGCTGGTAATATTTACCCATGCACCACCCCAACGAATCGCTGTACCAAGCTCCTGAGCGGCTTGCTGCATAGCTTTAGCAATAGGGTAGAAACCCTTAGCATCCCAACTAAGTGGATAGGGAACTAAATCCACTGCATGAGAATAACCTGTAGCTTGTCTCAGGTGCATACTGTTCATAGTTTGGCTTACGCCTTTACGAACATTTTGTTTCTGTTGTTCTACTGTTCTCAAGCCTTCAAGAACTGAGAAATCAACTGTTGAAATCTGAATTGCTCTCTCCACCACTGCTTTCAGTTTCGGATGGACTTGAGAGAGTTTCTCTTTCGATTTGTTTGACAGATTGTAAGACATCTTTAGTCTCCTCTAATTGTGCTTTTGAATAGAGCCATTTTTTAGTAATACTTGGAAGTGTTTCCCCTAACACCTCCAAGATATTAGTACCATTCATTGATGAAACTAATGCTACTAATGCTAAAAGACTCACCCCGAATTGACCTTGGTAGTAGTATGCTACTGAAATACCACAGTAAGTACCCAGAAAGAAGTTAATCACTCTGGTACGTCTTCTTAAAGGTTTTCCATCCAAACTGGATTTGATTGAACCAAGAACACTGCCTATAACAATCACAATACACACCAAATAACTAGGATGTAGTGTTGTCATATTTTATCTTTGTTTCCTGTTTAGTGAAAAATGCAGCACCCATAAACCATGCAAACAATACAAAGCTAATGAGCACCATTGGAGTTAATGGTGGGTAACTAACCATGTACTTGGCAGCAATAATAAGCTCACATAATGAACCTAAGAGTAGTGACACATACTTAGCCACTTGTCTCCCTCTACCACAAGAGCAAAGGGAGAACACGGACAAAGTAACACACCACAGCAAGAACCATACGAATAAACTAATATCGACAGCAAATGCCATAGGTAGGTCAATAACAAATAGGTCAGTCAAATGAGCTAGTACGAGACTGAGCCATAAGAAGTGGTAAACTAAGTTAAACCATCTTAAGCCTCTAGTATCATTACCATATATCATTTTACTGATTCTCATAGATTATCCTAAAGTATGTCCCAAGTTACAGTTTCAGTATCTGGGTTATAGATACCTTTATATGCACCTTGTTGACGTTTCTTCTCTTCTTCAGTTGCCTTAAGAGTAATGTATACGAACTTAGGATAAGGATATGCTGGAGCATTTAATGCATATGATACAGTGGTAGGAGTATAGTCACCATCATCACCATAAGTAGTATGAATCAAAGCAACAGCAAATTTTGCATTAAACGATTCAGTTTCCAGATTAAAAGCTGAAGTATCTGGACAGGTAACAGAAATCTCACTGTTTGCACCTGTTTCATAAGTAAGCTTCAGATTAGGATAATCAGGATGAACCATTTCAAATGCAGGTGCACTTTCCAACTGATTCATAAACTCTTCAGTAAATGCAGGCAGTTCATTAACTGATTCTTTGAACCAACCAATAGGACGAACCATGTCGATATAACGAGGGTCAGCAGCATCACTACCTACAGCATTAATACCAAAACCCTTAAGTTCAGTATTAGCTTGGATATTAATATCGATTACAGCATAAGAAATATGACGTTTACCGTCACTTTCTATGCTACGTTTAGTAGGAAACTTATCTGAGTAACTACCAAACTCTTGAGCTTCTGAACCTTCTTGGATGTATACAGTTGGTACATTATAGTGAAACTTCTCTGTATAAGTTTTCAAGAAATACTTACTTTTCTCGTTGGTTCCCGTTTCAGTACCATCTTCTTTAAGGGTCAGTTGACCATTCTTGAAGCCTACACTAACAGGAAAACCAAATTGTCTTGGTTCTTCCCAGTTAAATTTAACTGCAAGTTTTTGGTCTTCATTAATATGGATAGTTACATTATCCACATCTTCACGTTGAATTACCATCATGCGAAAAATCCTATTAAGTCTACAACAATACGTTTACCAACAGGGATACCACTAGCGTACACTTCTCTTGTACCAGCATTAATCCATATTGAACCAAAGGACTCACCTACATAAATACCTGCTTCAACCAAACTCTTTGGAACAGGTGCATTAGCAGGCAATCTAGCAATAATTCTAGTATTAACAGCAGTATTAATCTTACCATCAATATGAACCTTGCCAAAGCCATCTGAGACTTGTAAATACAATCTGTTAGTTGCATCAATAGTTCTACCGATATGGTCAGTAAATATTGTTGAACTTTCATATGTCAGATTGTATTTCTCAACATTCTTTACTACTCTAACCTTACCATTAGATATACTGAAATCATCTGTATGAAGGTCAGTAGGTTGAATTACTTTCATGTCTTCTCCTAGAAGTTAAACCTCTCTACCGAAGTAGAGAGGGTATTCAACTATTAGGCAGATACCAAATAACCTTTAGTATTACCAGCCAAGTCTTGTACTACTTCACCTTTAACTGCTTCTTTTACATCAGTACCGAAAGTAGCCAAAGCTTTAATTTCAGTCCAGTAATCATCAGCAGATTTAGGTGCATCAACAAACTTAGCCAAGTCTGCTTCGATAACAGAGTTATCGCTCAGAGTCAGTTTCAGTTTGTTTTCAGCAGTAATCTCTGCACCTTGCAACTTAACGTCTATGGTAGAAGCAGGCAAATCCAACTCTTTCTCTACACCTTCAGAGTCAGTTACTTTTACTTTGTTACCTTCAATAGCAACAGCAGTAATAGACTTAACAGCAGCAGGCAATTCCAGTTTCAAACCAGCATCAGAAGCAGTCAGAGCTGCGCTAGATGCAGGGTCGATTTTTACAGCCAGTTTACCTTGAGCTACGCCAAGACCAGTACCAATGTCTTCTTTAAAAACAACTTGAGCCATTATTTATTTCCTTATATCAATTTTCAGAATTTTCAAGTGCTACCACTTGAGCTTTATCTTTACCACCGAGGTCAGTCAGTGGTTCAAGATTCAGTTTGGGCTGTTCACCAGCACCACAAATGTCTTCATCCAAGACTTTAGGGTCAGCTACAGTATATGTGCAATCGTCATACATTACCATAATCTTACCGTTAACTCTTGAAATAGCAACAATAGATTCGATTCGACAACCACCTTTAACGGCTGGTTTCTCATCTTTAACTTCTGGTTTAGGTTCTTCCACTTTAGGTGTGCAGCAACCAGTTTTAACTGTAATACGTCTATTATCGTACATGATTTTTCCTATTTAATTAATAACCAATAGCGAGCCAAGAAGTCTCACCCATTACTACACCATTCTCAGTAGTACCAATGCTACAACCTGTATTATCCATACCACCAACATGAGCAGATACTACCAATTCACCTGTAATACCATTATTCACAATAGGTGTAGCATGAACAGAGATACAAGCAGTGGGGAAAGGAATAGGGAACTCTACTCGTTTATATTGGTCACCATACTCTGTTACTCGACCCCATTGGAAGATAATACCACTAGCAAATTTCTGATAACCACTACCTTTGCTATCACCAGACTCACCTTGGCTCTCACCTTCAGGTACAAGTGCTTCAAGAGAGATAGTAGATACTGTTTGGTTATTAGCATCTTTAAGCAGGATATTCTTACCTTCAATAGTACCGCTTTGTACACCTTGTCTTGGCTCTTCCAAACGAAGACCAGACTCATCTTGAATCAAACCAGAACCAGAAGCTAACTTAATACCTAATGGATTAGCAACAGTACCATTGCCAGTGATAGGTGCTTTAACAGCAACTTCAGTCAGCAGATTAGTTGGCAATGCAGGAGCATCAGGTTTATTTTTAAGTGTATTAACCTCTTCTTCCAACTTATTAATTTTTCTGGCTACATTATCAGCAAGATTCAGAGCAGTTTCTTTACCATTACCTTGCAGGGTAGAGCCAACATTCAAATCCAGTTGCAATGGTTCAGCAGTAGTACCTTTACCTGTCAAACCAGAACGTGAACCAAGAGTAATACCAGCAGCTACTTGCTCTTTTACAGCATCAATAGCTTCTTTAACCTTAGCAACCTCAGCATCTGTATAGTCAGAAGATACTTTGGTAAGAGAAGTTTTCAATGCCTCTAAAGCAATCTTCAGGTTCTCAAGGATAGACAGTTCCTTACGAGTAACCTCTTGAGACAAGTCATTAATCTTATCGTCCAGTTCATCTTTAGCTGCATTCAAAGCTTTAGTCAGGTTATCTACTGGTTCAGGATTAACTACCAATTTACCAGTCAAAGGGTTAATAATAAGAGTAGTCAGGTCTACCAACTCTCTCAAATCAATCCATAACTTCTTGGTTTTTTCATCCCATGCAAAACCTCTATGAAGGTCAATATCATTAGCATGGACAAAGTTTTGTGCGTTTTGTTGTCGCATATCTTTTCCTTATTAAACAACTCTTACTTGAATGTTACCTACAATCAACTCACTACCTGCTTTAGCAGAAGCACTTACAGTAATCTTAACTGTTTTACCTTCATTGCTAACTTCAGTAGAGATATCACCTTGCAAATCTTCTTTAAAATCTGCACAAGTAGAGGTAACAGTTTTAACTGTTTTCTTACCAGCAGGTACTTCTAAGATTTTCATCTTATCTACAAAGTTAAATGCTTGAGCTAAGAAACTACCTGTTTGAGCAATGTTTACTGTCAGGTATCCTGTTGATTTAGTATCTACTACTTGAGTATTAGGTAAGACTCCTCCAATAACTTTAGAGTCAGAAACCTGATATTCACTTTTACTAGTAACTAAATCATTAGAGCAAGGAAGTTCTGTAGCATAACTAGCAAATACATGAGCAGCTTGCCAACCACAATTATTACCTTGTGGTTTTACTAAGATTACTGCACCTTTAATATCTTCATTAATAGTCAATTCACCATTAGCAAAAGTAAAGTTATTAAATGCAGTCAACCGTTCATTACCAGCAGGTATTTTACTAGGATTACCTGAAACAGTCTCATTACGTCCATAATAATAAGAGAATCTTAACTTATTATCAGGCATTTCTTTAAATATGATAGGTGAAGAAATACCACCTGTATCTTTAGTAATATTCTGAACTTTTGTAGCAGGGTCATAGGCAACATTAGTCATTACAAACATAGCTGCACTAACTGCACCAGTTACTTTAAAGGTCTTACCTTGTAAAGTATCTTTAGTCATAAAGTAATTCAGTCGACCATTACCATAGTAGGCAATTTCAACCTTACCTGCTGAATCAAGGGTAGAAGAGAGTAGCTGTACACCAGTTTCTTTATCTACAATAGGAATCAAATCACAGGTATCTTTATTTTGTGCTTTACCTTTTGCTTTCAACACAACAGAAGCTCTGTTATTGGTTTTATTGATTTCAAAAGGTGAATCAGTAGTAATCAAACCACCAATAGGATAGTCACCTTCTTCATTTAATGTGAGAGCCAAAGTTACTTTAACAGAGCCGCCAGCTTGCATATTAGTTAGCGTATAGCCTGTACTACCTTTAGTCTCTTTAACAGTTACTTTATCTGCTTCATAGGATTTACGAGTAATAGTAATACCTGTTAATTCAGGAATTTGTAAATCCAATGTAGCAGTATCTACTGTACCTTCACCCAGATTAGAAGCAACCAGTGTAACAATAGCTTCATCACCCACATAGGAAGATGGTTTATCAATAGACAAGCCAAGAATCAAATCACTAATAAGAGACGTTTCAGGAACTAATTGGATACATTCACCATCTTGTTTAGCCAGTACAGTAGTACCTTTCTTCCAAGCTTTCTTAGGTAAGGCATCAATAGCAGCACAATCTAAACCTGCTTTAGCATCCGAAGCATCACCTTTATCACCTTTAGCACCAGGTGCACCAGCATCACCCTTTTCACCAGCTTCACCACGAGAAGGTTTACCAGTATCTACACCATCAATGAACCAGTTACCATTAACACCAATACGGACACGGGGAGTCTCAAGAACTACATCATTACCATCTGGGTTATGAATGGTTACATCACCTGTACGAGCATCTTTATCAGCTACTCTTGGAAGTTTAGTAGGGTCAACATTGATAACACCATCATTGCTAACAGTGAGGGTGTTACCAACATTCACATCCAACTTCTTATCTTCCAGCCGTTCCCAGTGAATAGTTTTACCTACATCACGAGCGAGAACGGCATTCTCAATAGAATTTGTATTCATGTTTATTCACCTTGAGGGGTTGAATGAATATAACCTGCAACATAAGAACCATCGAAATTACGCAATTCAACACCAGCAGTATGACCAGCGTGGAGGACAGTATTGTCATCCAAAGTCAGTTCATAGTTACCAGAAGTCTTGTTAAACACAAAAGATTTAACACCTTTAGTAGCATTAATAGCTTTTTGCAGTGCTTCATCTTTATCTTTCAACTCTTGAATGGTTGCATCATATTCACAGCTAGTAATGAACTGACACCAGCCAGTATCTTTGCTAGGGAATACAGGATTACAGCAATCTGGTTTCTTATATGGGTCACATGGGTCAGGTTCAAACTCTTTAGAAGTAGGTTCAATTACTTCTTTAGCAATCCACAAATGACCACCATGAGTTACCACTGCACCAATATCATAACGTTGATATGGAGAGAACTCAGCTACACCTTTCTCATACAGGTATGCCAACAGAGAACCTTGATACAGCAATACACTGTTCAAATCTTTCATTTGCAAATCACCTTCCAGTGATTCCAAACCAAACTTGAAGTTAGCATTAGCAATACGGTCTACACTGTCTTTACCAACGACTTTGTTAGTACCGAACTCAACAGGCAAGTACTTACCAGCAGCAGCTTCACTTGCAAACACTTTTACTTGATTTACTCTTTTCATTTTAGAACGCCTTAATTAGTTGTTTATGAGTAGTGGAAATAGCCGATTGGCGAGGGTGTACTGCCTTGATAATAACCTTTGTATACAGGGTTTTCGGCTTCGTTTCGTCTCCAGTTCCCAAGACGGAACGGAAGGCATGGGTCGATTGTTGCATCTCGTCTGCACTCTGAGCAACAACCACATACGGGCTTACAAAGCTCGCTTCTGACGTAGAAGTGGGCGTGCTTACCACAGGATTGCTTACGGATTGTTTCGCACATTGTTTATATCCTAGAGGGTTAATTTTATTAATGTCAGTGATTACAGCAGGTGCAGAGATAAACTCTTCACGTTTAATAGTATCTGATTCATAAGTACCATTCTCACCAAATGCCAGATGGAAATGTCCTTCAAACATAGGAAGAGAATCAGTATTCAGAGCTTGAATCCAATGCTCTCTGGTTTTACCCAAAGGCAAACCTTCAGCCATTCTTCTCAATGCTCTAGCTAAATCAGGATACTTAGCCAATTTACCGTAAGAACCATCCCATTCAACCCAACCAGCAGGAACAGGTGCATCACCTACAACATGAACCATAGAACCAACAGGTAAACCATCAAATTCATTGGAACAGCTTACAGCAAATGTATCAGAACCAAGAGCTTGATACAGCTCAGGGTACATAGCCTTATCGAACTTATCACCACCTACATACTCAATATAACCATTCATTTGAGTATTCATAGGAACAGTAACAATAGTACCTACTGGATTAATATCTTTAAATACAGCAGTATCTACATCCAGTCTTTTCCAGTGGATTGAGCTAATATGTGATGTATTCTTTTCAGTCTGAGAGATATACAAATGACCATCAAAGGTAACAACAGCACCTCTTGGATAAGCCATATTCAATGTAAACTCTGGAACACCTCTGTCAAACAAATAACCTAGATTTGCTGTCAGGAAGTTCAGTACACCATTCAACTGTTCCTTAGTAGGTTGTTTATCAAAACCCATTTCATAAGGCAGTTTATTGGTACGCCAGAAGTTATTTGAATCACCATAGTAGGTAGTGTTGTTTACATCTTTCAGATTGCCTACTTTAGCTTTAGAGGCGAATACAGGGAATTTACCCAGCAAACGTTCCAACATCTTATTCTCCTTCGCTCAAGTTAGCGACAACACTCAAATCGCCTTCATGACGCAATCTATCTCTATTGATAGACTCATCATTACCAGCTTTCTCAGAAGCTTCAATAGCCTTAATAGCTTTACGTCTTGCTTTAGGACAATCTGAATAGGTAGCCTTAGCAACAGCTTCAGTAGCCAACAAACCAAGCAATGCAGGTTCAACTGTATCTACTCGTTTAGAGACTTCTTCAGTTAGATTAGCATTAGCTTTAGTAACTCTAGCAATACTTTCCAAATCTTCTACAACAGCAGTCAGACGCTTAGAATATTCAGCATAGTCATTAGCCAGAAGAGTACGATGTTGCTCAAGGTTCTCTTGCAGACAACGTTCGTATTGAACAAACAAGTCTTCTACATTTTTGATGTTGGTTTCCATCAAAGCAAGAGCTTCATTGAAGACTACCTTTTGTGTTTCCAATTCATGTTGAATCTGTTGTTGATTCTCTACAAATTGATTCACTCTAGGTGCAATCTGACTCAAGAAAGGAATGTTATCTGCAAGTTTAATCAATGCATTAACATTCTCTGCAAGAGTAACAATCGTACCTAAATATTGCTGGAAGAACTCCAGCTTGTTTACGTTAGCACCGAGCTTAGTAATATGAGGAAGGTTATCAGATAGTGACTTCAGCATTTGAAGATGAAGGTATACCTGATGCACCACCTCGTATGACTCTGAACCAATCTGGTAATGAACCAACTGATTCAGGTTATTAACGCCCATTGGTCTAACATCAGACAAATGTGGATACATTAAATCCATCCTCTCATATAAGGTTTTTGATTAATAGTAATACCCTCTTCTACCCCCAAACCTTGTCGTTGTAATTCCTCAACCAATGTGCGGAACTTAGCATAATAAGCATTAGACTCATTATGTTTAGAACCACCCATATTCTGATAGAAAAGACAAGCTACATATGCTTGTAGAGCCGATTGAAATGAAGCAGGAATATTGATTTCCCAATCCAAATCCAATGGCTCTGTATAAGGTATTTCAGGGTGCTTTGCTCTATACAAGACAGAGAGTTGACCTTCTGTCATGTTAGGAACATGGATACAGTTATACTCAGGAAGCATAACGGAATACGGGCTGAAATAATCATTGATAGGAAGTTGATTACCTTCCATATCCTGTACTGCAAGTACCTTGATTAAATCATCTCTAAAAGGGTACTCTGGACTGTCCATGATATATCTGACTTTTTCGGTCGATAGGAGATTACTCATGGCATACTTAGAGTTCAGATAGTAATGGCTCAGTCCAGAGTATAGCTGAATAATCAAGCTAGACTGCTTAAAAGGAAACACCGTATAGAAGTAGTCTAAGGCTCGATTTAATGATTGAATTATTTTTGGTAGGTAAGCAGGCAATATATTATAAGTACCTGTTTCAACAGCAGGTGAGCCTTGTAATTCACCTAGTGCCATATCGCTTAATAGTTGTCTCAGTTTCATAATTACACCAAATAATCAGATTGATTGTGCTCTTGATTTAAATCGGTATCATTGAAGTGAAACATATTGTGTTCGATAGGCTGCGCTGTAACAGCTTTCTTTGGGTCAGGAGGAACAATATACATCTGTTCTAACTGACTTATCATGTCTAATACATCATCATGCTTACTTTTGATACCATCAATCGTAACCATTGAAATCTCGTCTGTCAACTCCGTGATTAACTTAGAGTTTTTCTGGTCTTTAGGTAAGTAGAACTTACCATTTTTCCAAAATGGGATAGTCAATCTAAACCGTTCCATCTTGTTGGATTTAGCAGGAATACCTTCTCTGCTACTGTCCTTACTACGAGCCAAGGTAAAATAACAATCTCTTTTACCCATCTCATTCTTAATCAGAGAGATAAAAGCACCTTGTTGTCCAGATACCTCAATACCTACACCCATAGGATTGTACTTACGAACCAAAGCAAACAAGTCATCAAAGGTTTGGTTCATTAACTGTCTGCCAATCCTGCCATCTACTAAATATCTGTTACCTTCACTATCAATAGCCCATACACCAATCACTGTATAGTCAGCTTTACGAGCAGTAGAAGTAGCAAAGTCAGTAGTAATATAGAAGTTATAGTCAGCTTTGTTCTTCATTACATCAGGTGTATTGAACCATCTAACATCAGAGTCAAGAATCATTCTGTCATCATCAGAAGTAATCCTCAGCATCATCTCTTGTCTAAATGCTTTAACTTGCTCAGAGCCTTTAGCTAACTGATACTGAGCCATAACCGAATCATAAGAGAATCGTTCTTCCCAAGCACCTCTAAAGTCTTCTCTGCTACAAGGAAATTCTTCACATACAGGATACACGTTCACTACCCAAGAACCAGATTCCACTGCTTCATACAAAGGGTCATTCTTATTAAACGGTGTACCATTGAAAATAACTTTCCTTCTTCTTGGGTCAAGAGCAGGTATCACACCCTTATAGATAGTATCCTTAACCTTATCCAAAGTAGTAGGTGAACTAGCTGCTTCATCTGACAACAAGTCATCAAGAATAGCCAATACAGGACGTTTACCAAATATCTTAGTACCACGCAAACCAGTAGTAGCACCAAACAATTTCAAACCAAACTTCTTACCATCAATGTTGGTAAACTCAATATAACTGTCAGTGAACTTAGCTTCAGGCAGATACTTCTGAAGAAACTCAGATTGGTTATAACGGAACTCAATATTCTTTCTCAAGTTCTTTGCACCATTCTCCATAGTATCTGCTACATAGATAGCAGTATCTACCAGACCAAAACCAGGAATCTCTCTGAAGATTGCCAGATAAGGAATCAAGAACTCAGCAAATACGGAAGTCTTAGACAAACCACGAGAACAAAGATTAGCCAGATACTGATTCTTATCACATAAACCATCAACCATCTTGAAGTGAGCAGGTGGTGAATTATTGTAATCACCACTAGCATTTACCATCTTAATAAAGTTCAAATAGGTAATTGCAAACTCACTAGGCTTATACCTTCTAAGCTCTTCATAATCTACTGCATCTAAATAATCATCTACTGTTTTCTTAGTCTTGACTGATTCCATCTTCAACCTCTTTATAGATTACCTGTTTAGATACACCTTCCACATCAGCTTCACCTAAATCAATCAATCTCTTCTGTTGAGAAGCCAATGAAGTAAGAGCAGTCTTCAGTTGGTCAACAATACTATTGTCCTCAACCTTAACTTCCAACTCAGCTTTAGCAACTTCAGGTGCTTTCAGATGTGTCATCAAACTGTTAGCGGCATCAGAACGAACCTTCGGACTAACACTCACATCAGTCATAATCTTCACTTGAGTTTGGACAGCCAAGTGAAAGTAATCATGATACATGATATGCGAAGGTACAAGCATTCTACCTTGCAGTTCTACCACTAACTTAGTCTTATTGTAGATACTCGCATAGCTATGCAAGAAAGACTCAGGAGCACCACTAGCCTGAAGTTCAGCTACTCTATCAGGGAAAGTCTTGGTATATGCACGAACCAAAGAATCACCAGCCATCTTGTGAACCAAGAACTTAACAGCATTGTAATACTGCTGTAATGACTGAGGAGATTCCCCTTTGAGACATCCAATCAAATCAATACACTGGTCTCTAAAGTGAATACCTAAGCCATCATCCATACCTTCAATAGCCTTGTTCATCATCTCTGTAGCTACAGTAATACCCTTCTTACTCATCTTAGGAGGAGCAATACTAGCCATATACTCTTCAGTTACAGGCTCAATCTTAGGCTTAGCAAGTATCTTATCAATCTCAATTAATGCTTCACTATCCTTACCTTCTGTATCAAGATTCTTCTTACCACTCAGCACTTTATTAGCAAATGTAAGCTCTTTTCTAACATCTTTATCAGCAGGTAAGGGAATACCTAAATCTAACTTCTCTGTTTCCATCTTCTGACCCAATAAACAAATAAAACCCCTAGAAGATACTAGGGGTTGCATAAAAAGTAAACTACTTATTTACCACGTTGAGCTTTAGTCTTACGAGGATTACGGGCAGCAGCACCTACGTCCTGACCCAAAGTATTCTCATCTTCTGAGAACTTAGCAGCTTTACCTTCTTTGTTAATGAACTCAGCTTGAATCTCTTCATGAGTCTTAGCAATAGAACGGTTAGTCCAACCACCAGTAGCTTGCAAATCACGACCAGTAGTATCAGCAACTGCAACATTAGGATGAAGAGCAGCAAACAACTTAGCTTGGAAATCACCACTAACAGGTTCAACCTTAGCTTGTTCTTTCTTCCACTTATCAAATACTACAGTCTCAGTCTCTTCCTCAACATAGTCCAATGCAGGAGTAGCAATAGTAACAATCTCAGGGTTACAAGTAACTACTACTTCTTCACATTGACACTCAGCAGTAGGACGAATGAAAGCCTTCTCTTCAGGAGGCAGTACACAACAACAACAATTACTCATTTATATGCCTCCTTACAGATGGTCGTCAGGTTGATGAACTTCAGGTTTATCCGAATCAGTCTCAGCAGGAGCAACTGGTTTAGCTGGTTCAGCAGGTGTATTAACTTCAGCAGCAGGCTTCTCTTCAGTTGCACCAGCAGCTTTCTCTTCTTTCTTCTCACAGCAGCAAGGAAGAGGTGCTTCCCATTTAGGGTCATGAACCACAAGAACAGGCTGATGAGGGATACACCAATCAAAGTCAGGGGCATTAGCTACACGTTTATGTTCACTCTTGAAAGCAGACTCATACACTGTCTCAGGGTCTTTTTCACAAGCATCATAGTGAGGATATTCCTCTTTAATGGCTTTCTGCAAATCACCATTCTCATGGTTCTTATACAGTAAATGGTACACAGCCTTATTGATAAAGCTTTGACCTTTTACAGCCGAACACTTTTCCATTTTTCAAACTCCAAATAAGGTTAACAAGTCAATTACTTGCGCTATAACTACACACGAATTTTTCTCTAAAGTCAAGTACCTATAAATACCCCCTTCCACTTGATAATAATTCTCATATAGAAAGGTAGTCAAATTTGGTTATAGAGACAGGTCATTGTAGTACACCCATACACTTGCAACTTACAGTTGCTTCACTATCCCCCCCCCTATAGCAGTTACCTAGTGACTTTAGTTCTTGTCGCTTCGCTCCATTATTGTTTTGGGGAGTTTGTTCCTCATTGTCCTTGGTTCAAGGGTATTGCCATACCTTGTTCCATCTTATTAACTCTTACCTATGGAGGTATTCATCATGGCATTCAACTCTATCCTGTCACCTGTTACTAACTCTTTGCAAGCCATTGCTGATGTTGCGTCAGCAGTTGCAGACAGTACAAAGATTCTGACAGATGCCGTAGAAACCAATCTGGAAGCCCGTAAAAAATCACGCAATATGCGTGTAGCAAGTGTTGTAGCTTCCCACAAAGAATCTGCCTTGGCAAACATGGAATCCTATGCAAAAGCAGAAGCTAAATTCACTGAAAAGGCCGGTAAAACGCCAGAAGAAATGATGGCTGAACTGTTGTCATAAACCATAAGGGGACATTTGTCCCCTTTTTTATTAGTACACAACACACTTACACAAAACACACTGTACAGAAAGAGCCAAGAGAGAGAGAGGGTAGAAGACAATAAGTAAGTGGAAATGTATATGAAAAAAATTCATGGAAAACATGAATTAACATGAAAATTTTTAATCCTAAAAAATTATGTGAAATTAAAATTTCACTCTCTTGTCATATCCTCTATTTCTATCCCTTTGTTTCTCTTGAAGTTTCTGTCTCTGTCCGCTTCGCTCGGTTGTTGTTTTGGGGATTTTTTCCCTAATATCTTCCTGATACCATCAGCCAGTGGTAATCAGGGTTCTATTAACCTGCTCAAACGAAAGGAGCACATCATGGCTAAATTGACAGTAAATACTTCCGCAGTTAACGAATCAGTAAAAGCAACCCGTTGGCTAAGAACTGATATTAAACTGGGCGGTGAGTGGCTTCAAGTGGGATTCCTCGCACTTGATGGGGATTATTCCGACAAGACAGCTAAGCGAATCGTAGATTCATTTGGCTTGAATGCCGAGAACCTGACAAAGGTCAACAAAACTGAAACAGTACGTTTCAGCCTGAAGTTGGCTGAATCTGACACCACATTGGATGTCAGCGATTTCTAAGCAACAAAGGGGCGAAAGCCCCTTTTAGAGTGTCATTATCCAAACCATCATTAGATGGTTTCAGTAATTACATTCATCAATCCATTAACTTGAAAGGAAATACTATGAACAATTTGTTTAACAAAATCAAAGAAGTTACTCTCGAAGAGTTTATCTTAATGTGGAACAAAGGCGGTAGCCGAGACATTGGAAATCAGTTTTCTAATGCCGACAAATCTGACTACCTGATGGTAGTAGATATCGAAGCTTCTAACTTTAAGAAGCAAAAAGAGAAAGAGCTGGAAGAGTTCCATAGCTCTATCCCAACTTACTCACTTGGCGGAGTGGGTAGACATCCCGTTAACGCTAAAGATGCGTTACGTCTTCATCAAATGCGTGCAGAAGTGCAAGCAATTAATGAAGTTATCACCAACATCGTCGAGACATTCGATGCTGGTTGGGTAACAAGTGGCTTACGAGCCACTGGCTCTCATACAAAGATAACTAAAATAGAACAGCTTCCTGAAGGATGGCAAGAGTGTTATCTCGTATATGAGTCTTACCCAGTATTCAAGAAAGTATTGGTTGCCCGCAACAACCAAGACGGCACAGTTCAACTGTTCCGTGCCTAATAAAAGAGGACTTACGTCCTCTTTTATTTTATAGAAGTACAAACCAGTAAAGGAATTATCATGTATGCATTTGCAGTAAATTATATGGATGTATTTGGCTACATTACCTTTGGTGTAGTGTATGCCAAGAACCTCCGTGAAGCTTGGATTCAAGCTTCTAATCAATCACCAATCAACGCTGTACCAAAGTCTGTTGCTTGGTTGCTAGATTATTAATTTCCCTCTCTTTGTGCCTTCGGCACGTTGTTGTTTTGGGCTTGTTCCCTCTGTTAATGGAGTTAATGCTATGGAAGATACCGAAATGCAAGAGTTTCTTTGTGGTAGTGTATATCACAAAGATTATGTATACATTGCAATAAACCGTGTTGCAATGATGTACAACTGGTGCTCTGACCCAAAAGCTATTGGATGTAGTTCAGAGGAAGAATTCCGCCAAATATATGGTAATTGCAATGCAATTATTTATTGTGAACCAATACCAAATACAGATTTGGTATATGTACTCTTTAAACAACCAAGTGAATTAAATAAAGGATAATAAAATGAAAAAGTTTTTGTGGTATGTTGCCTGCTTTCTGGTAGGTGTTCTGTTGTCATTTGCCTTTAAATCAGAGGCAAGTACTGACGAACCAATCACTGATACTGAAGTAGAACAGCAGTATCAAGAAATGTACAAGGACTCACCTATTGAGGGTGTAGTTTTTGAACCAGTAGATGAATAACTAAAGGGGCTTTGCCCCTTTTAATTTTGTTAGATTACAAACCAAAGGAAATATTATGAACCCTTATGAAAGACAATTATTTATTGAGTCTACTTATAACAAGACTCAGGCTCATCAATTTCTTAAAGAGTTATTGAAAGATACTCTTGAACCATACTGGGAACATTTCCCTGAACCAAAAGACAGAAAGGTAGCTAAGACTATTTGTGCTGCCTTATTGGTTCACAAGAAAATGTATATCCACAATCTTGTAGAAATGATGATTAAGAAGTCTTGGCTACCGTCTACAACAGCAGCAACTAAAATTGCAGAAGTCATTATTCAAATGATGGAAGTGGATATGG
>ERZ1674055.107-NODE-108-length-17134-cov-16.165759_pt1 | contig 17134 bp, 10 predicted proteins | sample MGYA00581121_ERZ1674055 | MGnify/ENA primary metagenome ERZ1674055 (study PRJEB41354, sample SAMEA4873334) | human saliva metagenome | biome: human-associated habitat [ENVO:00009003]; feature: mouth environment [ENVO:08000002]; material: saliva material... | reverse complement strand
AGCTAACATACGAATCATCATCAGCTACAATCAATGTACGTTCGAACTGACCAGTGTTGATCGCATTGATGCGGAAGTACGAACTAAGCTCCATCGGACAGCGGACACCTTTAGGAATATATACGAAGGAACCATCACTAAAGACCGCAGAGTTGAGTGCTGCAGAGTAGTTGTCACGATAAGGAACAACACTTCCAAGGTACTTACGTACCAAGTCAGGGTGCTCTTTGACAGCTTCACCAATAGAACAGAAGATGATTCCCTTCTCTGCTAACTGCTTCTTAAAGGTTGTCTTCACTGATACGGAGTCCATAATGGCATCAACAGCCGTCCCACTCAGTGCTAATCGTTCTTCCAGAGGAATACCTAACTTATCGAAAGTCTTCTCTAACTCTGGGTCAATCTCCTTATTCTTAGGCTTCTTCGCCAATGGATCAGCATAATAAGAGATATCCTGCAGATGTAGTTCTGGCAAATGCAAGTGCCCCCACGTTGGTATAGGGAGTGTCTGCCAGTAACGGAAAGCCTTCAAACGAAAATCGAGGAGCCACTCTGGTTCCCCTTTCTTCTGCGAAATAAGTCGAACGACATCCTCGTTCAAACCTTTCGGAATGACCTCCGTATGTACGTCAGTTGTAAAGCCAAACTCATACTTTTGCTCTGCAACCTTCTTTACGAATTCATTATTTTTGTTCTCTGACATTTGTTTTTGGGATTAAAAAGAGAGGGAGTTTATAGGAGTTAATGAAGTTAGCGGGAGTTAAAGGTAACTGGAGAAGTTGTTAGAAGCTAAAGGAGTAATAATAGTTAGAGAAGTTAAAAACAACAGCTCTGTCTGTACTAATACCACATACTCTTTATACTTTTTTCACTTAAACCTTCCTTTTAGCAGCCCTAAACATGCCATTCTCATTTCTTATACCTATCATTTAACTCATGTAAATCTATCGTTTAGTACCCTAAGACAACAGACTATGAGCTTCCACCGTCTCTATTCTCAATATTTATAAATACACAATGTGAACACACAAAGAGTATGCCACACATATCAACGGCAACATTTGTTACCATAAACAAAAACCGTCTTTACTCCTTTGCCGGAGAAAAGACGGTTCTTTTATTTTTTATAGTTTCTGTTCAACCTCAATCTCCGTGAAGGTTTCGATGATGTCACCCACCTGTAAATCATTATAGTTGACAAGCGAGATACCACATTCGAGACCCGTCGCAACTTCCTTCACATCATCTTTATAACGTTTCAGGGCGTCGATAGGAGCTGTATGAATAACAATACCATCACGGACTACGCGACCTTTATCCTTGCTATGAACCTTACCTTCAGTAACCATACCACCGGCAACCGTTCCAACCTTGGATATCTTGAAGACTTGTTTCACCTCAAACTGACCAGTGACAATCTCCTTCTTCACCTTGTCAAGCATACCCACCATCGTTGACTTAACATCATCGATAGCATCGTAGATGACAGAGTAAGTATTGATTTCTACACCCTCACGGTCAGCCAAGCGGCGTGCATCAGCAGAAGGACGAACCTGGAAGCCTACGATGACAGCATCAGAAGCAGATGCTAACATCACATCATTCTCTGAAATCTGACCTACGGCCTTGCTGATAACATTCACCTTCACCTTCTCTGTTGACAGCTTGATGAATGAGTCAGACAATGCCTCGATAGAACCATCGGTATCACCCTTCACGATGATATTCATCTCATGGAACTCACCACGAGCAATTCGGTGAGAGATATCAGACAGAGTAAGACGTGTCTGTGTACGCAAGCCCTGCTCACGTTGCAACTGCTCACGCTTGTTAGCAATCTCACGTGCCTCCTGTTCAGTCTCCATAACATGGAAGGTATCACCTGCTGTTGGTGCCCCATTCAGACCAAGGATAATAGCTGGTTCTGCTGGTCCTGCACTCTCGATGCGTTGGTTACGCTCATTGAACATAGCCTTAATACGTCCCCATGAAGTACCAGCGATAACGTTATCACCAATCTTCAACGTACCATTAGACACAAGAACCGTACTTACATAACCACGACCCTTATCGAGTGATGACTCAATAATAGTTCCTGTAGCCTTACGGTTAGGGTTAGCTTTAAGATCCATCATATCGGCTTCAAGAAGGACTTTGTCAAGAAGCTCATTCACTCCCAATCCCTTCTTAGCACTAATCTCTTGACACTGATACTTACCACCCCACTCTTCAACAAGCAGATTCATCTGTGACAAGTCTTCACGTATCTTATCAGGATTAGCTCCCGGCTTATCAATCTTATTGATAGCGAATACCATTGGTACACCAGCAGCCTGTGCATGTGCAATAGCCTCCTTGGTAGTAGGCATGACTGAGTCGTCCGCCGCAATGATGATAATCACGATATCGGTAACCTGCGCACCACGAGCACGCATAGCAGTAAAGGCTTCGTGACCCGGAGTATCAAGGAAAGTAACCTTACGGCCATTCTCCAATGTTACACTATATGCGCCAATATGCTGGGTGATACCACCTGCCTCACCAGCAATCACGTTCGTGTTACGGATATGGTCGAGCAAAGAAGTCTTACCATGGTCGACATGACCCATGACAGTAACGATAGGAGCACGTGAAACAAGGTCGTTCTCATCATCAACCTCCTCGCTAACAGCCTCCTGTACCTCAGCACTGACATACTCTGTCTTGAAGTCGAACTCATCAGCAACAAGGTTGATAGTCTCAGCATCCAAACGTTGGTTGATAGAAACCATGATACCGACAGACATCAAAGTTGAGATGACATTCGTTACAGGAACATTCATCATTGTAGCCAATTCAGAAACAGTAACGAACTCTGTCAGCTTCAAGATCTTACTTTCCTTGCGCTCTGCCTTAGCCTCCGCATTCAGACGCTCTTGAACAGCATCACGCTTCTCCTTACGATACTTAGCACCCTTCTTGTTCTGACTCTTACTTGTCAGACGAGCAAGAGTCTCCTTTACCTGGCGTGCTACAGCCTCATCATCCACCTCTAATGGTTTCTGATTACGGTTGCGGTTCTTCTTACCACCGTTCTTATTATTGCCGTTATTGCCACCCTTCTTACCATTCTGGTTCTGCTGCTGATTAGCTGCAGCATTGATGTCAACACGTTCTTTATTAATACGAACACGTTTCTTCTTACCCTGACCATTATTCTGACCAGCCTTCTCTTCACGCTCTTTACGGCGTTCTTCCTTACTCTTCTTCTTAGGACGAGTACTCTGATTCAGCGAACTAAGGTCAATCTTACCCAATACATTCACCTTCGGAGTATTGAGCATTTTCTTCTCATTCTTAGTCTGGAACAGACCATCTTCCTGCTTTTTATCTTCCACAACAGGTTCTTCTTTAACAACAGGTTCAGTCTCAGTCTTCACTACAGGAGCCTCTTTCTTTGGAGCTTCAGCCTTCGGAGCCTCAGGTTTCTTCTCCACCGGAGCCTTAACAGGTTCTTCAACCTTATTTTCAACAGGCTTTTTCTCCTCCTTTACTATAGGTTTCTCAACTGCAGAAGGCTGTTCTTTCACAACATTCTCCTTCGCTGGGCTGACGGCAGCAGCCGCTTCAGGAGCAGACTTCTCTTCGGTAGGAGCAACAGATTTCTTAGCTGTCGGCTTATTCAGTTGGTCAAGATCAATCTTTCCAACTGGCTTATACTTTGGACGGCCAGAATCTAATATAGCTTCTGCCTTATGGTTATTACCAGAAGACTTTTTCTCCTTAGGCTTCTTCTGGAAAAGCTTGGCAGCATCTTTCTTTACCTCCTGATCATTCTTGAAGGCACCAACAAGAGCCTTATACTGCTCCTCACTGAGTTTAAAGTTAAGATCACTCTTTACCTCACCCAGTTCTGGTTTCTTCTCTAAGAACTCCACTGCCGTTTGAAGTCCTACGTTTAATTCTCGAATTGCTTTGTTTAATCTGATGCTCATTAATTTCTTTTTTCGGTGTTGGGTGCTAGTTGTTGGTTGTAGCCTTTTGGTAGAGAGGGGTTCCGAACATGGTGTTGCTGAATAGTCACACCCGTTAGCTTCCAGTCAACAGCCATCGCCCACCAACCAATCACCTTATTGCTCGAATTCTGCTTTTAGAATATTCAATACATTATCAACTGTCTCTTCCTCCAAGTCAGCCTTCTCTATCAACATCTCACGTGGAGCGTTCAATACCTGGCGAGCCGTATCAAGCCCGATACCCTTAATGGCATCGATAACCCACTGATCAATTTCGTCAGAGAATTCATCCAAATAAATATCCTCCTCGGCATTCTGTTCATCAAGCTCACGGAAGACATCAATGGTATAACCGGTCAACATACTTGCCAGCTTAATGTTCATACCACCACGGCCAATAGCAAGACTAACCTCCTCAGGCTGCAAATAAACTTCAGCCTTTTTGTTCTCTTCGTCAACCGTCAAGCTACTGACCTTAGCAGGAGAAAGAGCACGTTGAATAAAGAGTTTTGTATTGGCTGTCCAGTTGATAACGTCCAAGTTCTCGTTACAAAGCTCACGTACGATACCATGTACACGACTACCACGTACACCAACACAAGCTCCTACTGGGTCAATGCGCTCATCGAAGCTCTCAACAGCAATCTTTGCACGTTCACCCGGCATGCGAGCAATCTTACGAATTGCTATCAAACCGTCATTGATCTCTGGTACCTCAGCCTCTAACAGACGTTCCAAGAACTCTGGAGCAGTACGGGAAAGGATAATCTTTGGATTGTTATTCTCATTGTCAACACGAAGGATTACGGCACGTACCGTCTCACCCTTACGATACTGATCACGAGAAATCTGCTCACCCTTAGGAAGTATCAGCTCATTGTTTTCATCATCAACAAGCAGCACTTCACGCTTCCAAGTCTGATAAACCTCACCAGAGATAATCTGTCCAACGCGGTCCTTATACTTATTATAAAGTGAGTCATGCTCCAACTCAAGGATCTTTGAAGCAAGCGTCTGACGCAGGTTTAGGATAGCACGACGGCCGAACTTATTAAAGTCGACCTTCTCACTAACATCCTCACCAACCTCATAATCCTGTTCTATCTTACGAGCCTCTTTCAGGGCAATCTCCTTGTTTTCATCCTGAACTTCGCCATCTGCCACAACCACACGGTTACGATAGATTTCAAAGTCGCCCTTATCTGGGTTCACAATAACGTCGAAGTTTTCATCGCTACCGAAGATTTTGGCAAGGACATTGCGGAAACTCTCTTCCAACACGCTTACCAATGTCGTACGATCGATACTCTTGGTGTCTTTAAACTCCTTGAAAGTCTCGATCATATTCGGACGTTCTTCTTCTACTTTTCTTGCTGCCATAGCTTTACTTGAAACTTATTATGTATTTTGTATATTTTACTTCATCCATCTTGTACGCATGGTCTACATCCATTTTCACAGGACGTTTCTTACCTTCCACATGTACTTTTTCATTGACTGCCACAACAAAGTCGTTGCCATCAACGCTCTTTAATACGCCTTTGACTTTCTTTCCGTCCTTATCCAGCACCTCAACTTCTTTACCAACGAAGATCTTATATTGCTGTGGAACCTTGAAAGGCTGTCCTAATCCAGCTGAACCAACCTCAAGTTCATAGTCTTCTTCGTCACGTGAGAGTCTATCCTCTATATACTTACTCAACTCCACGCAATCTTCAATCCACACACCATCAGCATGGTCAATCTCAACAACGATCTTATCATCGGAACTGATTTGGATATCAACCAAGAAGTAGTCTTTTCCTTCCAACCACTCCTCTACAAGGCTCTTTACTACGTTTTTATCTATCATAAGCGTTTAAATATGAAAAATGAGGGACTACCAAAAGTCCCTCATTCCTCTGAACGTGTGCAAAGTTACGAATATTTTTCGATATACACCAAATGTTTTCTGTTTTTTATCACCTACCTATTGTATAACAGAAGCTATCAGAAAGGAGTGATACAGGTGAGTCCCTCACATCAGACCAGAACCCATCTGACATAACAACGCCTATGGAAAAGAAGTAGCAGAAAAGCCTTCCTTGTAAAATAAAATCAACGACATGCTTTCCATAGGTCCTCTTTTGCAATGTAAAAGACGCCCTTTTGCATTGTAAAAGATGCCCTTTTGAGGTGTAAAAGGTGCTCTTTTGGAACGCAAAAGGGCACCTTTTATTTTCGGTTTTGTAACCTATTGGTACAGCGTGAGTTATGAAAGCGGAAATAATAGGTTTTCTTTTAATTATCAAGTCTTTTTGTGTTCGGAATTGTAAGATGTTTTTCTTCTTGCGATATTCTTATGTTTCATTTTCTGTTCGTCCGTTATCAGTTCATTGTTCAACTTGCCATTTCAAGCGTGGGAATGACAGATAAGAGTTGAATGGCTGATAGGTGTTAACTCATAAACATTGTTAATGCAATTCACTTTCTTTTTCATTCCTTTGCAGTTTACGCTATTTTTGCATACATTTGTAGCTAAAGGAGTCTTTTCTCTATGGAGAATACTTTACCTATGACTTGAGTTTAAGCAACTGATAATCTAACGGTGACATATCAAAATTATTCTTATTTTTATATGGTTGACTCGGCTTTCCGCAGCACTAGTGTGGCTTTTCCAACTCCTGAAGCTTATAATCAAAAAGCCATTTTTCACTATCAATGCTCTCTGATTCCGCTGTCAAGGATAAGGCAACGACCTTCAAATCTGAAAATTTTGAAATGGGACCACGACGAGTTATATTTCCCTGCTCATTGACAAGGTTGTGAGAGAATTGTTTGCATATCTCAAGGATTTTGACGAATTTTGTGTATAAGTTGCACATACGAGGATTTGTACTTAATGGTTTTAACTTCACTAAGTTGCTAAAAATCAACGATATATGCAACTTTTTATATATCATTATAACTACATTTTAATTCCGCCAACGGGTATACCTAAAATTCTACAAGTCTGCATTACTTGAAATGCATCTTGATAGGGGAAAAGCAATATCATGTATTCCAAATTCCGCTAAGGCATAATAATTGTATATATGAGCTTCTCGTATATAATCAATCATAGCTCATTTAACGGGTACAAAACAATTAACCTCGCCCAACTTATTTTTCATAACGAGCGTATCCTTGCGAAATGAAATGTGTTGTACGATAGTGTTCCCCCAATAGTCTAGGGACATACTATCGCCTGCAAACTGATAAGATATCGCCACAATAGGATCTTCATCAATATAATACAAACTATCCTTATCGATTTGGAACACAGCAACCTCATCACCACTTGCCGCCCAAGTACCAAATAATCGGGACTGCAGACTCTGTTGAGGCGAAGAGGCCATGCAAGACAGCATAATAAAAGCTGCTATTGAAATAAAACATTTTTTTTTCATACTTGAATACTTTATATAATATATATAACGCGATTATTAAAAAATAGTATAATTAGTATTGTTTGATTTCTATATGAAATGCAGGATCATGAGAATTAAATGGATCTAATAATTTTGTCACTCGCCTAGATAGCGCATTGTGAAATGCTGTTTGTTTATCAATAGGAACTCTCTGAAAAGAAATATCAATAACATTTATTTTTTTTAGTGTTTCAGGTGTTCCACAATGATGGGACACATTATATGGTCCAAGTTCATAGATTTTATCTATCATCTTTTGTTTATCTGGATAGTATTTCTGAACTTCTGTTCCAGCTTGTGCATACTTAATATGCTTTCCTTGACGTTCATTATTAAACATCGCATTAGCCTGAGCTTCCGGACTTCTTACTGTACTTGTTACATAAACCACAGTTAACTCAGCTTCAGCCATAGCACTAATAATAATTGACCGTGATAAAGCTGACACCTTTCCTGCATCTGACGGTTTAACAAATAAAATACTACGGCGTGGGCTAGCAGCTATACAAACAACTTCTTGCAAAGGCTCTTGAGCTACTAATGTTCCATCAGACAACCTCTTTACATATCCAGGACCTCCATTACCATCGTATCCATCATGTTCCGCAAAATTAAAAGCACCAATTTGTAAACCATTTAAAGCACCTTGCAAGAAGTCTCCTCCTGTTGCCCAAGCGATTGCTCCACCGGCCGCAGTTGTAGATGCCATTAATAAATATGGATTCCAATTAGATGACTGCGCAAATGACCCTATTCCTGAAGAAGCTGCTCCTGAAATTAATCCATTCCAGAAATTATCTCCATTTAAAGCATTGAATACACCACTAGACAAGCCATGCGCACCAGCTCTCAATAGTTCATGTCCAAAAGAACCAGCGACACCAAATAGCTGTCCTATTCCATAAGTAGCGGCTGCACTAGCTGCACCTAATAAAGCTCCTTTCCATATGGGCTTGTCTGACATAGCTGCATTCATGGCACCCATCATTGCTCCCATTGCAGTTATTGCGATAAAATCGTCAAGGACAAATACATTACCACTAGGATCAGCATATTTGAGAGGATTATTCAAACAATAGCTATAACGATTGAAGTTCTGGCTGTTATCCGGCATCTGCACATAGTTGTCAGGGCTGAAGAACCTACCGAGAACTGGATCGTACAAACGACCATTCATGTTGATAATATCAAACTCACAGAGCATCTCATGCCCTGTGTAGCCACGGTGCAAGCCTATGGTGTTGAGTGCCACCGTCTGCTTGCCCCACACATCGTATGAAGCATCGAAGACTTTCGTGCCCTTCTCATCCATAACGTAAAGGATGCTGCCCAAAATGTCCGTGAAGGCAAGATTGCATACATTCTTTAGTCTCCATTTTTGATAACAGTCTGCTTGAATTCTTTTGCTTCTCTATCGTAATAGACCGAATTCCATAAGTCGTTAAATTCTTTTTCGGTTATCATATTTATACCCATCTTTTTGAAATCTTCCAATTCGCAATTTGTATCCAGCCAATAACCATAATTTCTATCGTCTGGCATTTTTACAATAATCCTACCATCTTTAGCAAATCCAATTTCTCTGTTTGCAATATGATTTACCACATCGTCATATTCAATAAACAATAGAGTAACATCCTCTATTTTATCATCAAAATCAGGATTTGCACTGAGTGGAACGATCATCTTATGCAGCAAACGACACCATAAGCTTCGTTTTGTTTTATTGTTCTGCTTTTTTTCTGATGACCACTTTAAAATAAAATATTTCATAAATTTGTACTACTTAATATTTAACGAACCCAATGCCCTTATAGCCCCTTGTTTTTCCAGAGTTTCTTTTCATGGAAATGGCGCATTTTTGCCTTTACATGAAGTTCCTCACATTTCCTGTCAAATTCCGGCTTCCTCATAGGACCTATGACCTGATTTGTCTCTTTATTTATAATCCAATAGCAATGTTTCATTTCTTTCAGCTTTGCGAATTGGATAAATAAACTGTCTTTTTCTTCTGCTATTTGATTAGAATTATACCATTCACTGCCATCATAAATCTGATAGGCTATGATGAATTTATTGTCATAGCCATAATTCAAGACCTGTGGGCGGATAAGAAGATCATAGAAAAGGCTGTTTCCCGTTTCTTCTTTTATCTTAACTATTATTCTATCCTCCAACCATGCATAATGATTGCCTAAGTCTATATAAAACACACCAAGACACGAAGTTAGGAGGTTACAGAAGAGCAGGACAACGATATTTAATATTCTTCTACACATTATTTGTTATGGTATAATCCGTTAAAAATTATTTTAAATGGGGTTCCGCTACCATGCAGGATACCAGCGCCTATGGTTTCGATGTTGCGCTTTATCGTATGCCAGTTGAAAAAATTGTTGGTATGTATATCAAAATCATACGTATCAGGCAATATACGAAATGAATTATTCCCCTGATACTCTACTGTAATACTTCCATACACGAGTCCTACACTATAGCTTCCAGACGAAGTCAAGGTTTGTATTGACCAATGCTCACCAACTTTTCTGTTAGTAATGTCAATCTTTTCTAAATCTAATTTTGAAGCATCTACATGTATGGTGCTACCATCGCCATATCCGTACCAGTAATATGCTTCTTCAAAAGACAGCTTTCCATCATTCTGAATTTCGGATATGATTTTTTGCTTATATTTAGGATCTTTTTTTATTCGATCTCTTGTTCTTATTCTTATTCTCTCTGCTTCTCGTTTATACATGGGATCATACTGGTCATGCTGCGCATGATTCAACGCCCCTATCATCATCCCCTGCATTGCTCCCTGCAGGAAATCTCCTCCAGTGGCCCAAGCTACTACACCACCCATGACCGTCGTAGAAGCTACCATAAGTCCAGAGTTCAAGTTAACGCTTTGTGCATAAGACCCCATACCTGAAGAAGCTGCTCCTGAAATTAATCCATTCCAGAAATTATCTCCATTTAAAGCATTGAATACACCACTAGACAAGCCATGCGCACCAGCTCTCAATAGTTCATGTCCAAAAGAACCAGCGACACCAAATAGCTGTCCTATTCCATAAGTAGCGGCAGCACTAGCTGCACCTAATAAAGCCCCTTTCCATATGGGCTTGTCTGACATAGCTGCATTCATGGCACCCATCATTGCCCCCATTGCAGTTATTGCGATAAAATCGTCAAGGACAAATACATCACCACTAGGATCGGCATATTTGAGAGGATTATTCAGACAATAACTATAGCTGTTATAGTTCTGGCTATTGTCACCTTCCTGTACGTATTTATCCGGGCTCAGGAATCGACCGAGTACAGGATCATAGACACGGCCGTTCATATTGATGAGGTTGAACTCATTCAGCATCTCATGCCCACCATAACCTCTGATAAGGCCGATAGTGTTGACAGACACAGTTTGCTTGCCCCATGCATCATACTCTGCAGAGAACACCTTGCTGCCATTTTCATCAACAACAGACAAGATACTACCTAAGTTGTCCTTAAACGACTGATAGGCATGGAAAGTTCCATTCTGTTGGGCAACAATGACATCACCATCCAAATAATAGTATTCGCGAGTGACACCATTAGCAACGACCTTCTCGTAATCGTCCATATAGGTAACTTTACGCAGAATCGTATTACCTTGCTTCAAAATACTAAAGCAACGTTCAAGATCTGGACCATAATCAATGGTCATAACCTTATCTTTTTCCTGAAGTGACGAAATCTTGTTGAGGTCATTAAATTGAGTTATGCAAGCCTGCGTAGAAATAAGATTATCTGTATTATCTACCGATGCTACCGCATGAGGACGCTCTGCATTATAATAGTACTGACCTATACCTGTCTTGGAAGTGATATTACCATTATCGGCATATTTGATATGCATCGTCTCTTTGGTGCCAACTTTAACAGATACCAATCGATCAAGATTATCATAGCCAAATGTTTCCTCAGAAAGTGAATTATGAGTACGTGAAAGCAAGTTACCTGTTGATCCCTCATAATTCATCTTAAACTGATCGAGGACAGTACTGCCATTCTTCAAAACAATATCGCTCTTGAAGCCTCGAGAATCGAGTGTAAACGTTGTCGTATATTTGTTTAAGAACGATGTTTTGGTTTCTAACCCATCATAACTGTCAACTTGATATACTATCTTATCATTTGCTGTAGTCTGAATCTTGTTTCCGTACTCGTCGTATTTATATTTTACAACAAGGTTACCAGGATAAGTAGTCTGTATTAATTGATTCTTTGCATTATATGCATACTTAAACTGATACGTTCCATCACCATTAACCGTTCGCGTTTCTGTAATTACTCGGCCCAATTCGTCATGAGTATATTCTACACTATTACCATTTACACTAGTTTTTACTAGATGGTTGATAGAATTACCCGATGTACCATAGGTATTCGTAATTAATGTATTACCAGCCTTGGTTGACGAAAGTCGTCCTTCAGCATCATACGTATAGGTGGTTGTGATATTGCGAGCATCTGTAAATTTCATCACTTTACCATCGGCAGCATACTCATAGTTGATATTTCCGGCATCTGGCGATTGAACTGCTATTTTATTCCCTACTTCATCATATTGGATATGGGTGGTGGCACCATTGGTTGTAATCTCAGTAGGCTTGCCTATAGAAGAGTAGACATAGTCAACTTGTGTAACAGGATCTACTGATTTAACAAGATTACCCCATGCATCGGTAACTTTAGTATAACTTCTACCAGCGGTTGTTTCAGTTACACTACGATTGCCATAGCTAAACGTAGAGGATTTTCCAGAGCTTTTAACATCACTGGTAACACGGCCTCTCTCATCATAGTTAAATGTTTCTGAAAGCGTAAGTTTACCCATCTTTTCTTCAATCTTAGTCTTCTGTCCCTTAGAATTGTAGGTAGTAGCCAGAGAGTAAGCATTAGCATTCTGCATAACAGACTCCTGGAGCACTTCATGCCCTGCATTGTCAAACCATACAGCAACCCATGGCTTTCCTGTGGAAGAAGTTGTGATGAAGTACTTCTTGGCATAGTTAGAACCCCATCCCATTTCTTTGGTAGTAGTAATACCAAAAGAATTCGTTTCACTAATTTCTGTTCCCCATCCATCATAAACATGCTTAGATGTCAGGATATGAGACTTATTCGTCTCATCATTCTCTGTAAGAACATTACCAAACAAGTCATAGGTATAGGTAGTTACTCGAGGACTAACACTATCATATGCCTTAACGACAAATCGACCAGAGGCATCGTATACATTCGTCTCGGTATTGGCAACAATACCCTTACCAGTCTGAGTTGATGTCAAGACATTACCATAAACGTCATACGTAGTATTTACTGTGAGAGGTAATGTTGACCCATCATTAGCAACTACTTTAATTACCTCACCCTTATCATTATAAGTATATGTAGTTGTAGAAGAGTTTACTTCAGCATCATCTTCATGTTTTTGTGATTTAACAACATTCAGAGGCATCCACTGGTTCATCTTCTGTATATAGCTATTATAAACTACTTTCTTATACATATTATCGCCATCATTTTTGACGATTTCAACAGTAGGTACTCCCTTTGCAGTATCATAAGTAGTATATGTTTCTGATGTATTTCCATCCAAATCGGTCAATGATTTTCGGGAAGTATATGCATAATAATTTTGACCACTTATATTGTTAGCAATAGTTGTATACGAAATAATCTTTGAAGAATTACCACCAACTGTTGATGTGGTAGTTGTCTGAAGAGGTATCCACTTGTCAGTATCCCATTTATCTACTGTTGTTGTTTCCTTAATGCCTAAGGTAAGGTTCTCAGTAGTCATCGAAGAAAAACCTACTATACCTTTACCTGCAACATGTAGCTTCAAATCGCCATATTGATATTGTATGCTTTGCTCATCAGCAGCACCATTAGCCTTAATAACTTTAGAAACCAAAGGTGCAGGAATAGTATAGCTATTTACAGGATAAGCTGAAAAATGAGTCTGAGTATAGACAGATGGATCTGTTGCACTCTTATAATAAATATACGTCAGCAGACCAAAACCGTCTGTAATAGAAAAAATTTTGCCCTTGCTAACTAAATTAGAGCCACTACGATAAGTATGAATCTTATCATCAGACTTGTCATTATCTACAAGAAGATTTTTACCGAATGAAGCATATTGTACGTCACCATCACCAGTAAAGTCGCCTAAGAATATATTATTAGGTTCAGCATCTTTTTCCTGATGCGTAACATATTCCTCGTGTAATTCAAATCCAGTACCTGTAGATCTAACAAAAAGAGTTTTGGTAAAGTCGTAATAATACTTACGACGGAATCCACCATGGAATACGTAATGGGCCTTGGTAATCACAAAGTCACATTTGCCATCATGATCAAAATCGTAGGCCACCATGTTGAAACGATTATTGTCTTTAATCGTCTTCTGATCGGTTTCACTTAGAGTAACAGCTCCATTATTGACTGTAAACGTACCATCTCCATTATTGATGGCCAGACCATATTTACAGTCACCCTGACTGAAGGCAAAATCAATCATGCCATCACCATCGAAGTCACCCTGTACAATACGATGCTTATCACCAAGATTGGTTCCCTTCTTTGAATTGTATTCCGTATATTTCGTAGAAGATAATTCACCACCATTATTATAGTAAATCTTATAACCTCCATCGTAGAAGACAATGATATCAGTAAGACCATCATGGTTGTAATCACCTACAAATAGCTTCTTTGGATCAAGATCTAATTTAAATTGAAATTTTGTAACGTCGAAGCTGTTACGATCTTTATAACGGAGAATGGCACCATTGTAATAGCCATCCTTAGCACGATCCTCCAAATAGAATAAATCATCGCGACCATCACCATTTGAGTCGTAAGTGGTAAACAGTGGAGTATGGTCACAATTCACCAACCCACCAATAATCACATCGAAACCACCAGTAATCTTACCGAAAACACCAGGAATCTCACCGAAAACACCACTATCCACAATACTCTTACCCCATATGAAGGTATACCTTTCACGATAATTACTATTATAACCGCAATAATATGGAATAATCAGGTCATTGTAACCGTCACCATCGAAGTCCATAGCTTGAATACCACCAATAACATTATTCAAATCATCCGTAGAGAATGACGGATCCAAATCAAATTGTTTCGGTGTCTGATAAGTCACATTACCATTAGCGTCTTTCTTGCTTAAACTGACAAAAAGGAAGGTTTTCCGCTGTCTGTCGTCACCAACATTATAACGCTGTACATAAGCACCTGGAGATAAACGGATAATATCACTTATACCATCATTGTTAACATCTACAGCAATAAACGTCTTGGCATCCTCTTCAATCATACTATAAGGAGAACTGGTCTGTACGTTTAAATTCGTATTATAAATATACAATGACGGCAAATATTCCCAATTAATTTTAATTGGAGCTACCTTACGTCCTGCCCCATTAGCTAAATCTACTTGAGTAAGGCGATAGTACTTATCTTTGGTTCCGTCAGACGTACTATTATAGGTAAATGTATAAGTGCGAAAAACTGAACCATTCGTCTGCGTTGTTATCTTAGACAAATAAACATCCATTTAACCTTGTCTATCACCAATAGCAAACGGACGAGCGTATGAACCTGTCAAAGAACTGTACGTAAAGAGAATTAAATTGGTAATACCACGACTCTTAGCTGTATTAAGACCATACTCAATACTAACAGGTCGAAGGTTATAATTCGTTGTCGTATAATGGTACTTTACCAAATTACTATGTACATCAGTAGTTTGATTGATATACCATGCTGCAATACATGTTACACTCTTTCTATTTACAAAAGACAAACGTGAGTCGCTTGTGTTACCTAACTGATAAGTCTTGCCATCAGCACAAACAACAGAAAACCAACATGCACTCGTATTGATATTATTATGGAGGGTTACTATTGTATAAGGATCACCTTCAGGAGTATACGTAGAGCCATTATAACCATAAGTTCCTGTTTTCAATATCAAGCGTTGTCCATTGAGGAATAGGGCATCACCTATACCATACGAAGTTTCAGCAATTTGCTTATCATGATACAAATCCTTGCAGCCACGTGTAATGCATGATAAACCAGTAATGTTAAAACCAAAACCGGCCAAACCGTTACCCGACTGACTATTATAACTTACACCGATAGAAGGGGTAAGGCTACCCCCATTAGGTGCAGATATATCAATACTATAAACTGCAGCTCCTGAATTATTTACACTAAGTGTTCCCTTAGGACTACCGACATCATAGGTGCTGGACGTAGACATTGGTGGAGTTGGCACCACTGGTCTATGAGGAAAAATAGGAATATCAGGTTTATCGGGTTCAATAGGTAATATCGGGTCTTTTGGGTCAAAAGGAAGAGGTGGAATAATAGGATCCTCCGGAGCAAATAGCTTATCAGGATTTGGATAGAGTCTATCAAATTTATTAGGCGTAGCAGTAATTGCTTTTTGCTTAGTTATTGTTCTGATTGAATCATTGCTAGCATTCGCAGAAATTGTACTCGCCAAACCTGTTACTACAGTAAAAAGTAGTGCTTGAAGTAAATTCTTTTTCATTGCTTTACAATTTTCCAGGTAGTTGATTGTCCGTTAATTGTGATTTGGAGAAGATAGACTCCATTAGGTTGATTGCTGATATTAATATCAATATTATCAGCCTCTACTTTCTTCGTCAGAATTTGTACTCCCAGAGTCGTGTAAACCTCTAAAGAACACTTGTCCGTCCCTTTTAGCCCAGAAATACATATTCTCAAAGCCCCTTTTGTAGGATTTGGATATATCTTTATAGAATGGTCACGTAGCATATCAGAGAAACTCTGATTGTCAGATGAAAAGTTTTGCTGCTTTGCCATAGCTTTAGGAACTGGCATAACGATTTCCCGTTTTACACGATTACCTGAGGCATCATAATTGTATTCAATTCTGTCTTGTGCAGAAGATATGACTGGCAACAAAGCCAAATAAAATGATAAGTAAAATTTTCTCATGTTTATTCTGATTATGTTAACAAAATTTGTCTTTCAAAATTATTATTTTGTTTATAGTAGTATGTCTAGTGCAAATATACAAATAATTATTATTTATAATAATAAAAAAATATTTTTTATAAAAATTTGCACTTTCTTAATCTTTTAACTGTATCTGTGGCATTATTTACTATTTAGGGATATTCAGAATTTTCTTAACTAGCCATCTCGCAAAAGGCTGAAACCAAGTAAGTTGGAGTAAATGCTATCCTGAAATATGACACAGGAACGGCCGCACAAGCCATAGGAGGCTATTTGGATATTCATAAACAATTGGAGGAAGGCATAACGAAGTTTGTAGGACAAGGAGATGCCATTCTATTTTCATCAGGTTTTGGTGCCAACGCAGGTCTGCTTCGTACTATATTGGGAAAAAATGACATAGCCTACATAGATTCGTATATTCATACCAGTGCCACGAGTGGTATAATTGGAACCAATGTAAAACATATAGGACACAACGACATTGACTTGAATACGGAACAAGAACAGAAACGTATAGATAGAGCCATAGAAAGTTTGGGGCATATGATATTCCATTATCAAGAATTAAATGATTACAAACGAACTGTT